>Ga0208974_1000732_pt1 | contig 13238 bp, 14 predicted proteins | sample GreLakmeER15MSRF_FD_187699 | JGI IMG/M metagenome (GOLD analysis project Ga0208974, IMG submission 187699) | Freshwater lentic microbial communities from great Laurentian Lakes, MI, USA - Great Lakes metaG ER15MSRF (SPAdes) | ecosystem: Environmental > Aquatic > Freshwater > Lake | place: Great...
TCCATAATAAGTATTCTAAAGTATTTTTATAGTTTTCAATAAACCAGGCATCAAAGTCCGAGTGCCAATCAAACATAGCTTTATTTGCTTGAAACCATTCAGATTTCCAAGTAGTATATATTAGAGGTCTTAAGATGCGTTCAGAAATAACTCTCGATACTGGCTTATTTAAGAAATATTTTTGAAATCCAGGGTTTTGCTTTAGCCAATTAATGATAGTATGTGCTTGTTTACATAAGAGATCACAAGCATCTGGAGACCAATAGAAATATTCTATGGTCGTATTAGTATAGTCTTTGGCATATTCTCCTATAGGTGTTATATTAGCCAATCTATCTCTAAAACATAAGTAAAACTTGTTATAAGTCTCGTCGAGTTTTACAATAGGTTTATCTACCCCTAGAACTATAGCTATTTTTTTACCAAAATCTAGCTGTGTTTTGAATTCTGAAAACTGTAAATAGTTATATCTGGAAGCATCAATAGGGTTTAGTTCTTCTCTAACATGATAAACCCAGCCCTCATCCATGTGTCTAGAAAAAGCTTTAAATACAGATTCGCTAACATCAAAAATACGTATTTTAGTAGTTGGAGATAGTAGTCTAATCTCTTCTAACCTAGGTAAAGTCTGTAAATGGTATTCTGAATAATAAGCATATTTAGCGGATCTATCGTCTCTATCTACTATTGCGTAGTCTTTCATCGCCTTATCCATGTGAGTTACAACTAATTCGTCTATATATAGTCCTTGATTTAAAAAAGACATGACTACGTTATGACTATCCGCACCACCACTATAACTGATTATTATATAGTCATACTGCTCTCTTAAATGTTTAGCTCTTTTTTTATATAAATCTGCTAAAGACTCTCTAGGTTCTATAGACCAGTTATAGGTATTAAATACCTCGTCATTAAAATGCCATTTAACTATATTTGGGGCTTGAACTTTTTCCAATACTTTAGAAGCTAACTGACAGGCTTTAATTTTAGAATCAAATTTTTGTAAACCTATACTATAGTATCCTAGTTTTTCATTCATTTTTATCTATAAGTTTTCCAATTAAAACTTCTATTTCATGTTCCATCATGCTTTCGTTCACTTCTTTTTCTATAGGTTTCTCTGCTACAAACTCTTTACCTAATAAAGAACTTACTGCTGATAGAGACGTGTCGACATTAGGATCTAAAACATCATATCTTAATTTGAACCAATCATATGGAGCAGCCTGCTTAGCTAATTTTACTAAATCATCTGCTGTAGGAGGAGGATCTGTTTTCCATATATTAATATTGTAATCAGTTATGCAACGTTTAGGAGATCCATCTGAATTTCTATCTATCGTTTGCTCCCCAGAACTATTAGTAGTAAAAGAGCTGGCAAGATTATCCTCTGTAAAATAATCTGTATAATATCGTACAACAATTGAATGTTGAGAGAGATCTGTTTCAATTATTTTAAATTTTACATTCATCCTGAAGCCTCCGGCGTTGTATTACTACTGATTAGAGCTTGAATTAGCTGTTCTATTTCACTCTCAGAAATATTTGCATTTGCATTTGCAATAATAGGCTCTAATCTGATAGGCCTTACAGCTTCTCTTACCTGCCCTATTAATGAATCTACGACAAACATATCTGTGTCTACATTAGCATCTACGATCTGCTCTTTGAGATCGAACCAGTCGTATGGAGCACTGTTATTGATCTGTTGAAAGATTATATCTGTATTTGCTCCCGGTTGGGTAGCACTAACATCCCAGATATTAATACTATAGTCTGTTTGACATCTTTTTGGGGTCCCATCAGGGCCTCTATCTATTATAGTATTTCCGTCGCTATCAACAACAAAAGATGTTGCTAAACTATCTTCACTGAGGATATCTGTATAATATCTAACAACTATAGAGTGCTGATTAACATCTTTATCAAGTATTCTAAATTTAACTGCCATTGAACGTTCTCCAATTAGACACGGGTTGTATACCATAGGCTCTGCCTATCTTACGATTATAGGTTAACAGAAAGTCTCCTGCAATAGATATTCTTCTAGGTTTAAGGTCATCAAGGGTTTTACACCCCATGTCTGGTTGGCCAGAGCCATACCCTCCTGTGTGATGATAGAGTTTACCTGGAAACATAAATAGTTGTCCTTCTTGCGGTTTAAAAAACCAAGTCGGGCTATTCCAGGTATTCCATTCTAGGATATTAGTGTTTATCATACCATGAAATAAATCGTTAGGTTTGTGCTCACAAGAAAAATAAATAGGCTTATCTAATCCTTCTGGTATCTGAATATAATATACAAAAGATAAATGAGCATCTTGATGATTATGAGGAGGTGTATGAAACTCTGTTATGATATTGAGCCAAGTCTTAACTAGATTAAGACTAAAAACACTCCTATCTAACTTTAAAGTGTCTAGATACTCACCGGCGCAACTAGCCGCAAAATCAAATAGAGGATCAAAAGCCTCATCAAGATGTAAGTCTACATCTCCTGTAGTTTCCATAGAATATCCATGGGCATCTATGTGATGAAACACACGTTTGAACAAGGCTTGTTTGATAGACTCAGGGTCTGGATGTTTCCATTCTCCTATAAGAGTAGGAAATAAAGAGTGTGCTATCATCCAATCGGTCCATTTCTTGTGCCTGTTGCAACATATTTGATATTCGAATTACCGGAAACGGAGTTTCCCTGCGGGCCTGTAGAGCCGTTGGGACCAGCAGATCCGCCAGCCTTGCCACCGTTTGCACTTCCTAGTGGATAATCGGTATTTGATCCTCCAGCGGTTCCGGCTGCTCCAAGATTACCTCCAGGTCCTCCAGCACCTGCCACCATGGTTGTACCTCCGCCCCCCGCGCCTCCGGCACCTCCAGTGGTAGCATTTCCAGGAGTTCCATTATTTCCACCTGCTCCTCCTGCTGCAAAAGGTGCTATCCCTGCGCCTCCACCTCCTCCACCGCCTCTATAGTAATCATAATATGCAGGAACACCTGGAGTGCCTTTATTAGGAGCTGTAGCAGGATTATAGGTATACCCGGCAGCTCCGCCCCCACCACCGCCTCCACCACCACTACCTCCAGGCCCTCCAGAACCTCCAGTAAGTGTTCCGCTAGCATTATTTAGGATAGTTACAAGACCAGAAACAGTATCGGCTGTAAAAGCAGGACCTCCTGTTCCACCAGGAGTCCCAGAAGTACCAGCACTACCTGCTGTAGAGATAATATCAGGTAAAGCTGTAGACCCTATACCTCCGGCTCCGCCTGCTCCATTAGGGCCAGTAGATCCCGTAGCTCCTGTAATAGTAGTGCTATTTTGAATATATAGCAAAGATCCAGCAGACCAACTAGACCCCGTTCTAAAAGCAGGAGTCGCAGTAGCTGTACTAGATATTGGAGCTGTTATAAAACAGTAGAGATCTAAGGGATAGGTTACGCCCTCAGAAGTATAGAGATTATAATCACTAGCAGGGCTAGAAAGTCTTACTACTTTTTGAGGTCTAGGAATAAACGCTAGTAACATACATCTCCTTATATGAATTTAGGCCCAGTTACCCAAACTACTATGGATCTACGTATACCTTCTACTACAGGAGTAACTCTGTGTATCATAAAAGATGGAAAGGCAATAATTCTACCACGAGGAAAAGGCACAGTCTCTGCCTCTTCTTCCATTCCGAGATTAAGTTGAAAAGAACCGCCCCTGTAGTCTTCCTCTGGTTTAGAAAGATTTAAAACTAGAGATAGTTTTCTAGTTTCTATTAAGGTGTTAGCTCCTAACTGGGTATCCATATGCCAATCATATCTACCTAATTTACTGCTGTCGTATTCAGTATACTGAAAAGAGTCATATCCATTAAGATTAAATCCATAAAATCTTTCATTCAATCTCATGATTATATCATTAAATCTATCAAATATCCAAGCAGTATTGTTATCTCTGTGGTGAAAATGGGTTTGAGATACTCTAACTCGTTCTACTTCTTCTTGATTACTTGTCCCCATAATTGTAGAGGGCTCTGCACCTTTAGACAAACAATATTGAGTTATTTGATCTAACTCTTCATCTGTAAATGCTTGATCCCAATATACCCAACTATAGGTATTTTGAGACCTTTCTCTTGGGTCGTTATAAATATTTTTGTACACTAATTTTCATCCTACAGGACCGTTCCTGGTTCCTGTTGCTATATATGTAATATTCGAATTACCGGAAACGGAGTTTCCTTGCGCGCCGTTTGTTCCGGCAGGTCCGGTAGGTCCTGTTGGTCCAACAGCTCCAACCGGGCCGGTAGGACCAGTTGGTCCAGTGGGTCCAGTAGGGCCTGTAGCTCCGGTAGGACCAACGCTCCCGGTCGGACCGTTAGGTCCGGTAGCGCCTGCAGCGCCTCCGCCACGTGCTCCGTATGTAGTAGGATAAGCGCCTCCGCCTGCAGACCCTGAAATACCAGCAGCTCCTAAATTACCTCCAGCGCCACCAGCACCTGCCGCACTTCCGGTTCCGCCGCCTCCGGCACCTCCGGCGCCGCCTGTTGTTGAACCCGGAGATGTTGTAGTGCCCGCAGAGCCTGCTGCTCCTCCAGGACCTCCCGCAGGACCTCCAAGACCGCCAGCAGCTCCAGGAGTGCCAGCACCTCCGCCGCCTCCGCCTCCGCCGAAATAATCAGTATAGGGCACACCTTTACTAGGAACAGTTGTATAACCCAGGGCTCCGCCGCCACCACCGCCGCCACCTCCAGTTCCGCCGGGGCCTCCATTGCCACCAGGACCTCCTGTTCCGCCAGGACCTCCTGGACCACCCGGACCTCCAGGACCTCCAGGACCCCCAGGACCAGCAGGTCCTCCGAGGCCTCCAGGACCACCTGGACCGCCGGTTCCGCCTGCGCCACCTGTTAAAGTTCCTGATCCGTTATCTAAGAGAACTCTAACATTAGGATTAGAGCCTGCCAGAAAAGATATACCACCAGGACCTGCAGGAGTACCTGGACCTCCAGTTCCGCCAGGACCTCCATTGCCACCAGGACCTCCTGTTCCGCCAGGACCTCCAGTAACTCCTGTTCCTCCAGTCTCTCCTGTTCCTCCAGTCTCTCCAGGACCTCCTGTTCCTCCGGTACCACCCACAGATCCTGCCGTTCCAAGGTTATCTAAAGCATTCCCTCTACCGCCAGCACCTCCAGCACCGGGAGTGCCTGTCGATCCTGTAGCTCCTGGGGTTCCCGTAGCGCCTGTCGATCCAGTAGCACCAGGAGTTCCTGTAGCTCCTGGGGTTCCCGTAGCGCCTGTCGATCCAGTAGCACCAGGAGTTCCTATAACACCGTTAGGACCTGTGCCTCCTGTGATGGTGCTGGTATTTTCAATATAGATATCTGTTCCGCCATGATAACCAGTTCCAGTCTGAAAAGCTGGAGTCGTATTAGCTGTAGCGCCGATGCTAGCGGTAACAAAACAGTATAGATTATGAGGATAAGTAATACTACCAGCTACTACGCCTACATTACCTGTGGCAGTATAGAGATTAAAATCATTAGTAGATCCGGTTACATTTACTACTTTTATGGGTCTAAGAATAGGAACTAACATGATTACCTCACATCAGGAATCATAGCACCGTATAGGTTTGTCCCGTCTGATATAAAAGAAAATACGTCACGTCTTCCTACTACTGTTGAAAGAGTAGGGGCTACTGCGGCTGTCCATTTGAATACTCCATTCCATGTAATAGTATAAGAACCTGTTCCTCCTTGAATTACATGAAGAATATAAGTTCCTACTCTGAGATTTGTAGGAGCCCCCATGGTTCTACTAGCTCCTAAAGTAACTGTGGCTATTTGGCCTAAAGAAGTATCCCATGATATAGTTGCCGCATCAGTCAGAGTTTGTTGTAGTATATTAGCTTTTGCAAAACTTACATTAGTATTAAAGGTTGCTAAATTAGCCGAAAAACTAATATTAGAATTTAAATAAGTATAGCTACTAAAATCATTAGATAACGCTGCAAGATAAGTAGTATAGTCGTTACCACGCGCAGTTAGGAGCGTAGCGCCATCATTCGCTGCAAGCGTGGAATAAGTAGTATAGTCGTTACCTCGTGCAGTTAAAAGTGTAGCACCGTCATTAGCCTGAGCGTTAAGATACGTAGCATAATCGTTGGATAGAGCTGCAAGATAAGTAGTATAGTCGTTACCACGTGCAGTTAAAAGCGTAGCGCCGTCATTAGCAGCTAGTGTAGAATAAGTATTCCAGTCGTTACCGCGTGCAGTTAAAAGCGTAGCGCCGTCATTAGCCTGAGCGTTAAGATAAGTAGCATAATCGTTGGATAGAGCTGCAAGATAAGTAGTATAGTCGTTACCACGTGCAGTTAAAAGTGTAGCACCGTCATTAGCAGCTAGTGTAGAATAAGTATTCCAGTCGTTACCACGTGCAGTTAAAAGTGTAGCACCGTCATTAGCAGCTAGTGTAGAATAAGTATTCCAGTCGTTGCTGCGCGCAGTTAAGAGGGTAGCACCATCATTAGCAGATAGTGTAGAATAAGTATTCCAGTCGTTGCTGCGCGCAGTTAAGAGCGTAGCACCGTCGTTAGCTAAAACATTTACGGAGTTGACTACAACAGACGTGAAAGCTACACTATTAGAACTATGTAGTCCTAAAGCGGCTTGTGCACTGGCCTGAGTAGATTCACCTGTTCCGCCAAGATATATGGGAACTCTAGTTACCATTAAAACTCCTGTACTATTTTATCTATTATTATAATAGTAGCAGATAACTTTGTCGATTTTTATATTATTCATTTAACGTTGGCCATGTGATACTAAAGAAAGTTGACTGTTTTGTGACATCCGCAAGAGCTTGTATGTATCTATCTAAATTTTCTATGGTATCTATTTGTGGAATATTTAATCTTTCGTGCCTATAATATCTAGCATATCTCCACTCTACTTCTCGTATTCTTTTATCTCTTTCTAATCTAACAATATTCCATTCATTTAAAAGATCTTCTTCATTTTTATCTGAAATAAGCCAAGAAGACCCTGACCATTCAAGTTTTTGTGTTACTGATATTTCTGGAGGATTATCTACTTTTCTATATCCTATTAGTGCTAGATCGTCGTCAGTGATATCATCCGTTTTAGTTAATCCGTTAGGAAGTCGTATTCTAGAGGGTTTAGGTTCCGGGTATTTACCTTTATATGTATACAGCATTTAAACTCCTAAAAAGGGACAGTAGAGGTACTAAATTGTGCAGGTGAGGTGCTATCATTTCCAGAAGAGTCTTTCATAGATCCTTTAAATCTATTAGAGCTAAAATCTACATCCCAAAGTTGATTAATACTTACCAAAAGAGCTGTATTAGATACAGCAGTAAGAGTAGATAAAGGAGGTGTAAAGTTTGATGTATAAATAGCTGTGCCTTTTATTACTCTAAAATTAGAAAGATATCCTGTTAAATAGTCTGAATTAAAACTATTTCTACCTATATTTATATTCCTATCTGTAGAGTAGTTATTATTATCTGTTGCATAAGTATCTAAAACTCCATCTACCCAAAGTCTTAAGTTACTACTCTGTCTGGATATAGCACAGTGATGCCAGGAACTATCTGCGATAGTTATAGTTCCATGAGTATTTGTAGTCCCCCAACGTAATTTAGTGCCTGTGCCCCCTATTCCTCCAGTAGTAACGTGAGGATTAGTAGAGGTTAAACCTTGTCTATTACAGTAAAAAAATTTATTAACCTGAGCAGCTCCATTAAACCAAAACTCAATAGTAAAGTCTCCAGAACCAAGAGTGTATGCACTCGGAACAGTAGCATTATCGGTTGTAAAATATCTACCTCCATCAAAATATAAACTTGATGTTACTGCCTTATATATTTTAACTCTACCATCAGCTCCACTAGTTCCTTGGGCAGCATTTCCTCCCCTACCTGCAAGATTACCCATATCACTATCCGCGATAACTCCAGGAGCAGCACCAGACCCTACTGTAGTTGTACCACCTACAACGCCATTAGCTGTTGTTCCTAATCTTCCAGATCCTCCACCTCCTCCTCCTACGTTTCCCCCTCCACCACCAAAATAACCACCTCCGCCTCCTCCAAGAGAGGCCTGCGAAGCTGCATCTTTTTGAGCTACACCTCCGGTTAAAGCAGAGCCTGCAGTAGCCCCGTTAAATGAAGACGCCGAGCCTCCGGCAGATTGAGATCCTCCGCCCCCACCCTGCGATCCAGAAGAAGTTGCTGCACCACTACTGCCTCCTCCAGCACCTCCTACTCCACCCACAGAAGTAGCACCGCCTGCCCCACCGCCTCCTGCAATAATCAAACTATTAGCTTGACTTACTATAGTGCGAAATATTCCTGTGTATCCTCCGCCTTGTGTACCTCCATAAGTGGTGCTAGTTCTGCCTATACCGCCGGCGATATAGCTAGCACCATTACTAGCATTATTAGACCTTATACCTCCTTGTCCAATCTGCAAAACATAAGTATTACCTGCTAAAAAAGATATAGCACCTTGACTAAAACCCCCGCCTCCCCCATCGCCTTGTTCAGAGGTAGAAGTTATACCTTGTCCATAGTTATAACCTCTAGCACCTCCAGCACCTCTCATTTTTACTATTACATCTACGTTTCTATTAGCGACAATAGTATATTGACCGTAGGTATTAACATCTAAAGTTCCATGAATTGAAAAATCCCACTCAAGAGTATTATTAACAGAGGGAGTTATAGAAAAATCACTATTAATAACGGCAGGCCACTTATTACCACCAGTTAGTGTTTGTTGGTCTATCTGATTGAATATACCAGAAGCTGAGTCTCTAGATGGATTTTGTAAGGGTCCTATGATACCGCTATTCCCTCTCATCAGCTAATCTCCTCATAAGAACATACAGCTTGTAAATCTCCGTTAGCACTAGCAGTCAATCTTATAGTGTCATTTTCTTCTAGATACAAAGTCGTGTCTTTGGATAAGACAACAAGAGAAGCGTCTGCTGGGACCGATACTGTATGAGCAAATTTCCATTCTACACTAGATCTATAAACACTAGCAGTAATATCTGCTGTATTAGCTCCATCTATATTAGATATTATTAGGGAGTTAATCTTAAAAACTTTACCACTTGCAGCAGAATTTGTTACTATATCTGAAGCAATAGTAGTTACATTTGCTACTGCAGTTTTACCTGTGATTGTTGCTACGTTTACTATATTAGGGGCCGCCATACTCTTATCCTCCGAAAATTAATGATATTGCAAACATTTTATTCACCGTTACATTACTAGAACCGCCAGATCCCCCACCAGATATATTGCTATTAAGCGCAGTGTAAGTGTTATAAATGTTAGCAGTTAAAGTTAAATAAGTACCATAGTCATTAGATTGGGCTGCTAATAGTGTGTTATAGTCATTAGATTGGGCTGCTAGTAGTGTGTTATAATCATTGGCACGTGCACTGAGAAGTGTAACGCCGTCATTAGCAAGAATATCTACACCATTTAGAGTAGAACCTTCTGGAAAAGATAGACTAGCTCCAGAGCTAGAGAGCGCAGCGTCTCCTAAAAAGATAGTAGCACCTTTAACCCAAATATTTGCCCATCTAGCACTTTCGGACCCAAGACTATAAGTGGTGTTTGCTTGAGGAATTATGTCTCTACTATAAACCGTACTATCAAAATATTTATCTGCGGTAAATCTGGCAACGCTATTAGCTAATACATAAGTAAGAGAGTTATAATCATTAGCTCTAGCCTCTGCAAGAGTAACTCCGTCGTTAGCTAAAGTATTAAGATATGCTAAAAAGTCGTTTATAATTGCAGCAGATAATGTGTTATAATCATTAGCATATGCAGAAATTAAAGTAGAGTGGTCATTACCCTGCGCGCTGTTCCACGTTACAAGGTCATTGGCACGTGCACTCAATAAGGTAGAGTGGTCATTGCCTTGCGCGTTGTTCCACGTTACAAGGTCATTGGCACGCGCACTCAATAAGGTAGAGTGGTCATTGCCCTGAGCGCTATTCCACGTGGATAGGTCATTAGCACGCGCACTCAATAAGGTAGAGTGGTCATTGCCCTGAGCGCTATTCCACGTTGAGAGGTCATTAGCACGAGCACTCAATAAGGTAGAGTGGTCATTGCCTTGAGCACTATTCCAGGTTAAAAGGTCATTTGATAAAGCTGCAAGATAGGTGTTATAGTCATTACTATAGACAAGTATCTCAACATTAGTTTCTGCTCCGGCCTGTATTAATAAATAAGTGTTATATATGTTGGCGGTAAGTGTTAAATAAGTAGACCAATCATTAGCATAAGCACTTAACAGAGTAGAATAATCGTTGCCCTGCGCGCTGTTCCATGTTACAAGGTCGTTAGCACGCGCAGATAAAAGAGTAGAGTGGTCATTGCCTTGCGCGCTGTTCCACGTTACAAGGTCATTGGCACGCGCACTCAATAAGGTAGAGTGGTCATTGCCCTGAGCGCTGTTCCACGTTACAAGGTCATTAGCACGCGCAGATAAAAGAGTAGAGTGGTCATTACCCTGCGCGCTGTTCCACGTTACAAGGTCATTGGCACGCGCACTCAATAAGGTAGAGTGGTCATTACCCTGAGCACTATTCCATGTTGCAAAGTCATTAGCGCGCGCTGCTAAAAGAGTGTTCCAATCGTTAGCGCTAGCATCTGTACTATCTATTTGACCTTGTAGTGCGAGATAAGTCGCATAGTCGTTGGCTAATGCAGCCTGATAAGTAGTTAAATCGTTGGCACGTGCACTTAACAGAGTAGCGTGATCATTACCTTGAGCGCTGTTCCATGTAGCTAGATCGTTAGCCTGGGCAGCAAGGTAAGTTGCATAATCATTAGATCTAGCTGCTAAAAGAGTGTTCCAATCGTTAGCACTAGCATTTGTACTATCTATCTGTCCTTGCAGAGCAAGATAAGTCGCATAATCGTTGGCTAATGCAGCCTGATAAGTAGTTAAATCGTTGGCACGTGCACTTAACAGAGTAGCGTGATCATTACCTTGAGCGCTGTTCCACGTTACAAGGTCGTTAGCACGAGCAGATAAAAGAGTAGAGTGGTCATTGCCTTGCGCGCTGTTCCACGTTGCAAGGTCATTGGCGCGAGCATTGAGTAGAGTAACTCCATCATTACTCTGTGCATTAAGATAGGTAGCCCAATCATTGGCACGTGCTGTTTGTAAAGTATTCCAATCATTGGCCCTTGCTAGATCTAAGGTAACACCGTCATTAGCTCGAGCTTCTACTAAAGTATTCCAATCATTAGCATGTGCATTGACTAAGGTTGCGTAGTCATTAACAATCGCAGCAGATAAGGTTGTATAGTCATTGGCCTGCGCGTTGAGATATGTAACATGGTCATTCTGACGTGCAGAGAGTAGGGTAGCGCCGTCATTAGCCTGAGCAGCTAACCACGTTGAGTAGTCATTCGCTAGTGCCGCTTGATAGGTAGCCCAATCATTCTGACGCGCAGAGAGTAGGGTAGCACCATCGTTACCGCGTAATTCAACTAACGTTGAATAATCATTCGCTAGTGCCGCTTGATAGGTAGCCCAGTCATTACTACGAGCCTCTAGGAGTGTAGCGCCGTCATTAGCCTGCGCAGCTAACCACGTTGAATAGTCATTCGCTAGTGCCGCTTGATAGGTAGCCCAATCATTCTGACGCGCAGAGAGTAGGGTAGCACCATCGTTACCGCGTAATTCAACTAACGTTGAATAATCATTCGCTAGTGCCGCTTGATAGGTAGCCCAATCGTTAGCATAGACAAGAGCAAGGTCTGCTCCACCGCCTCCTCCTCCGCCGCCGCCGGCTAAGGTTATATAAGTAGCATAGTCGTTGGCATAGGCAGCTAGGAGCAGGTTATAGTCGTTAGCACGGGTAGATGCTAAGATAGTGGTAAGGTTAGCACGAGATGTGACACCGCTTTGCACCACAGGAACAAAACTGTTGGCCAATACAGTGCTTAAGGCTTGAAGTTGACTGATCTTTACATTAGCGGCCACCGGTTATCCTCTAGGTTGTTCTAATGTTAAGTATACACCATCTTCTGTGACTAAGACTAGTTGATCTTCCGTCTGTGTAATGGATATACCGCCACCAAGAATGGCTAAGCGACGTTTTACAGGCTCACTAAGAGATCTAAGAGCTTGAGAGAGACTACGTCTCATTTATTCAAACTCGGTCACATAGAACTGAACAACAGTTGTAGGGTCTACAAGTCTTACTGCCATGTAACGATGTCTATCTTGCGTACCAGGTGTTCCTACGTTAACCATGAGCGGAACTCCCTCAGCAAGGAAATGAGCATTAGCTCCTTGGCTAGTTTGTGTGTCTTCAAAACCACCTTGATAGAATACACTACCACCACTAGCTACAAGACCTATAACTATAGTCTCACTAGCCCAAGGGCCTAAAACCTGATCGGCTTCTGTAACTGTAACAGTATGAGCGCGACTAATTCTAGGACGTAAAAGTGAAATGGGACCATATCGGTCTATTCCAAAACCTGCCATTATTTCTCCATTAGGTCTTGCATAAGGCTATCATAGTTATTAACCTGCACAGCTACAGTAGGACCTTTTTGTTGCGGACGAGCTGACTTATCCATATCCTGGAGTAGACGTAGCCACTCAAGGAGATCTTTCTTAGTATATTCTTCCCCAAGAGCAACATCTTGGATCTTCTTTTCTATCACTTGATTAATCAATTGGATTCTTTTGAATCTGTTGAGAAATCCTTGTGATAAGTAGACTTGATCCACATATTGCTTAACCTCTCGGCGATCTAAAACCTGTGCAACCCGGTCCTCACTTATATTGAACTGGGTGGCAATAGTTTGAATTGTGTCTCCCTCGATATGGCGGTTTGCTATACCGAGTAGAACAGGATCTATTTCTGGGGCTTCAAGAGAGCGATTAAGCACATCGCGGGTAGAGATTTCATTCATACTCATACACTAGCACGGGGCCGAGAGGTGGTCAATTTTTTTTTATTTGCACGGGCGTTTGCACAAGCGTTTGCACAAGCGTATGCACAAGCGTATGCACGGACGTATGTCAAGACTGCACAAGCGTTTGCACAGGCGTATGCACGGAGTGCATAAACGCTGGTAACGTATGCTAGGCTCAGCCTATGGCGGGAAGTCTTAAAAAAGTCAAAAAATTTCCCTGGTCAAGGCTCTGGAGAGGAGCGATGAGACCGATTGAAAA
>Ga0208974_1000733_pt1 | contig 13231 bp, 17 predicted proteins | sample GreLakmeER15MSRF_FD_187699 | JGI IMG/M metagenome (GOLD analysis project Ga0208974, IMG submission 187699) | Freshwater lentic microbial communities from great Laurentian Lakes, MI, USA - Great Lakes metaG ER15MSRF (SPAdes) | ecosystem: Environmental > Aquatic > Freshwater > Lake | place: Great...
GACTATTAATGTAAGACCACATATCTATGGTGTGATCCCAATGTTCTCTCCAAATACCTAACTCTTTAAATCTCTCCTTTATCCAATCTAGTATTTGCTGATAAAAAGAATCTTTCCACTCTCTAAAATCTTCTGTCTTTAAATAATCAGATTTACATACAGTTTCTTGAATATAATTCCACTTATCTTCCGATAAGAAATTATCAAAGACTAACGCTGCTGTTCTCATTATACCAAGAACTTTTAAATATTTATTATACCCTGTATTCTTCGATTTTTTCCAATACTTTGTTCAGATAATGATGTGCCAACCACTTTGGATCATATCCAGATTTATTCATCCACTCTTTTTCCAAGTCTGCCTTTAATTTAAGAACTTCACACTTAATAATATCTTTAGTCAATTGTGTTCTTGGCATATACAAAAAAACTCTGCTGCCTATTTAGCAACAGAGTTGAATAGTATTAAGTGTTATATCAGGCAGTAGCGCCAACTTTCACATTTGCCGAAACATACTCTAGAACATTTTCTGGAGTAGTCTGCTCATAAGGGTCGGTGTCAGCGTTGTCCCGTTGCCCCACTTCAACGAATAGTTTCTCGACGATTCCATTATCCACGACCGCAGCATAACGCCAAGAACGATCACCGAAACCAAGGTTAGACTTATTGACGAGCATACCCATAGAACGTGTGAAATATGCATTGCCGTCAGGGATAAGAGTGACGTTCTTGATGTTCTGATCTTGTGCCCAAGCATTCATCACAAACCCATCATTAACAGAGATGCAGTAAATATTGTCGATGCCAAGACCAATAAAGTCGTCGTATTTCTCTTCGAATCCAGGTAACTGATAGGCACTGCAAGTAGGAGTGAAAGCGCCAGGCAGACTAAAAATGACCACACGCTTCCCATCAAAAAGTTCCGAAGTTGTACGAGTTACAAACTCACCATTCTCACGAAATTGAAACTGAACTTCGGGAATAGTATAACCTTCACTACGCATTTTAACCTCCATCTCACCAAATACCAGGAATGATTTGTCCAGTGACAGCATAACTACCCATAGCAGCAATAATGCCGATCATTGCTGCCCAACCGTTAATACGTTCTGCTCTTTCGTTCATTGTTTTGTCCTCTTAGTAGTGTTTTGAATTACAATAAATTTATCTTTTGGAAGGGTGCCTGATACACAAACTTTAAGTTCATCATCATTAGACCAAGCACCACTTTCTAAAAGTTCTTGAAGGGCAAGACTTAGTTGCCCAAGCATATCAGCACTCATCAATAAGTTTCAGCAAGTTTCTCTACAGCATAACCCAGAGTTACAAAAAAAGCAACTGTGGTTGCTATCCAAATAATTTCAGTCATCAGAAGATACCGAAGAAGAGTTTGCCAGTGAAAGCATAAGAAATGAAACCAGCAACAATGCCGACCATAGCCCAGCGTCCATTAGCGGATTCAGCACGTTCTGCATGAGTTTTCATCCCATATTTGATAGCATCTTCGTCGGAAATATAAACAGGAGGCTCAATTGCCCACATATTCTGTTGTCCACGTTCGTTAGTTGTTACAGTCATTTTCGTTTTATTACGAATTGTTACACAATTATATAGGAAATATAAAGGATTGTCAAGTTTAAAAAACCACCCCTTTTGGGGGTGGTTCCACTCAACTCATGAGTAGTTTATCAGAAACGGAAAGTCGTCTGAATCACACCACCATAATTGTCCGAAGCATTCTTCAGACCTTGGTTGTTGGAAACATAGAAGACCGCAGGAGTCACACTGATGTTATCGCTAACTTTGTAACGATAGAAAGCTTCCCACATAATTGCCTTTTGGTCGGCAGCAAGAGTAGAAGAGTTACCAGGAGCACCGATGGCAAAACCAGCGGCATTACCCTTAGCAAATACATCTGCCCATTGAAGACCAGCAAACCAAGTCTGGGAGTTGGTTGCAGCATTAGGAGTTGCAGGACCACTCACAGTGTTCCAACCATAAGCACCAGAGATCGAAGGAACGATACCTGACTTCTTGGGTTGCCAATAAGCATTCAGAGCATAACCATTAGAGGTTTGGTTAGCAGCAAGAGTACCACCATTACCGTTAACACCATTAAAGGTACGGACACGAGTTCCCTGAGTACCGTAACGATAACCGAATGCAGCACCCCACTGAGGAGCACGATAACCGATTTGTGCCAGAGTATTCAGAGCACCTTGTTCGTTAAACACGCCAGTTGAAGAGTTATCGCCATTCTGAGCAACATAGTTCAGACCAGCAACGATGCCACCTTTCTTTCCAGGTTGAGCATACTGAATACCAAAACCAGATCCAGTTGCCTTGTTGTAGACACCAGGAGCACCAGCAACTTGGAAAAAGTCCAGAATATCTGACTTATAAGCACTTGGAGTCCATGCAATCTCAGTGTTACGAACCAGAGCACCAGCAGTCAGAGTCACACCCTTAGCAAGTGCGGGGAAACTGTAGTACAAGCGGTCAAGATTAACTTGGTTTGCATAGGTTTCTGCCTTGTCCAGTTTGAACAGAGACGAGGAAGAACCAAAGGGTTGACTGGAGAAGTTACCAGAACGCAGACGAGTCTTCAAAAGATCCTTACCAGTGAAGGAAGTATCAAAGTTCAGACGAAGATCGTAGTTAAATGCCGTGTTACCAACGTTAGTTCCGTTAGCAAGTTGAGCACCACTTACACCACCAAGAACGAAGGTTGCTTCACCACGAAGTTTGGTAGTGGTAGAGAATTGTTGTGCTTGGAGTTGACCAACCTGAGTTTCCAGTTTGGCAACACGACCACGAATGACAGCGAGTTCTTGTGAAAACTCTTTTGCAAGACGATTGAGTTCATCAGTAACTTCGGTCACACGGTCAAGGCAAGCATTCAGAAGAGCTGCTGCCTCAAAACGAGTCATTGACTTTTGACCACCATAAGATCCATTAGGATAACCAGCAACACAACCATAACGCTCTACGAGGTTGTTGAGTGCCTGATAAGCCCAATCGGTGGGTTGAACATCAGACAGTTGAGTGATACTTGAGACCTGTTCCGAAGTGGAATATTGGTTGACTGCTGCCATGTTAAGGTCTGCGGCATTCGCAGCAACAGGAGCAACCATTCCCAGAGCAACAGGTGCAAGCATCAGTTGTTTGAGTTTCATAAAAATTTGTTTTTAGTACTAAACGACATACTGAGTATCCGTGCAAGTAGTTGCGGCACGGTTACGTCAGGATATTTATTTTAACAGTTTCTTCAGAATCTGTCAATTAAGACGCGGTTAAGAAGTTTGTTGTGCTGCAGAATTTTCAACTATTCTTCCAAGATAAGGATCGTAATTCATATAATCACGGATATCTATTGATGATCCTTGCTGTTCCCAATAGTTCAATAGGGCATCGTGTGGTCCTTTATGAAAGATTCCTAAGTGTTCGGGATGAATAGCAGATCCCATTTCCAAATTATAAAGGAACAAAGGTATTGTATAAGTTTTTCCAGTCTCTAAAATAGTATCTTCCGAAACTGCTCTCGGTTTTACACCATTATCTAATTTGAATTTATCACCACGAATATGATGCTTTATTAGTTTAGCAGCGTGATGTCTAGTAATCAAATAAATTGCAGCAGAAAAATCATTAATAAATTTGTGATGAAGTTTTACATGTATGTCTCCAGTACAAATAGTTGTGAGTTGAATACAATCCCAATCATATGGTGCTAAAGAAAAAAATTCAGTCCAAGTAAAATTCCAGTGCTTGACTGTATTAAAATTAACGTCATCTTCAAGAATTAAACAATATTCATCATTTGTTTCTTCATAAAAATGTTTAATTGCTTTAAGATGTGACATACAGCAACCCAATTCATTTTGACTTACGTTGTCGGGTATTCTTCCTTTTAAATAAGAAGATACATCATCCACTCTGCCATCATATCCAGAAATACGAGTATGGTTTTCAATCTCCCAATATTTAAATTGAAATTCCATATATTCTCTACGATGCACATCAGCATCAAGATTCAACCAATAAATGTGAGGAATACCTTTGAGTTTATAAGATGATTTATTTTTATCAAGTAGAAATTCTTGTCCAGTCATCGGGAATTAAATCTTTAGTATCGTGATCTTTTGTATATCCAGTTCCAAACCACTGGATGGGAGCAATAACTTTTTTATTTTTATTGGAGGAAAGCCACGCTCCCCACCAAGAAAAAGTAGAGTTGGCAATAATAAAATCACTGCAAAGAGACATTAAACAAAGATCAACTCTATTATCCGTATTTTCTGAAATTAGAAAGCGATCATCAGCAAATAATTCTTGCTGATTACACCATGTAGGATCATCAGAAAAAACAATTACATTTCTGTCAGTGTCAAAATGTTCAAGTGCTTTTTTATAATAATTTATAGAACACAGTGGATGATTTTCACTATTTACAACATAGTCAGTACGACGAACGTGCAGTGCAATAGGATTCTTCACAGAAGAAATCATTTCTTTACATGGATTTAAAACTTCATCTTTGAATGTGAAATCTTCACGAATTTCATCTTCAATATGTTTGAAATATTTTTCAGTTTGAAAGTATCCCTGAAGACTTACGTGATCTGGGCATAAAGTAAAAAGTTCTTCGTCAAAATGAAAATATCTTTCCTGAACAACAGGAGAGTGGCCATTGTTCAAAATACCAATGTTTACATTTAAATTAAAAGAATCAAACAACTCTGTTCTTAGCATATTACCGATTCCATCATCAACTGCTTGAGTATGATTTGGAATACAAATATCTGCGCCAACATTTCTTGCAATTCCTTTTAGGGATGCATACTGAAACATTTGATTTGCCAAACGTCCCATTCTACCTAAGGCATTAAATCCTATCATTTCAATTGTTCTCTACGTTGTTTAAGATAGTCTTGGTTTTCATAATACTGTACAAGTTGATTTCTGTCAAATGTTTTAATGGTGTTCCAAAGATTCCAATTATTATTAAAATTTGGATTACTGAACCAAGAATTATGAGTTCTACTGTGTTCTAAATGATAGACATAATTATCAATTCTTGCAATACGATTTCCAAGTGTGCTCATACGAAAATAAAACTCATCATCTTCACATCCCCAAGATATAAAATTCTCATTCATCATATAAGAATCAATATATTTTTGGCGATTAATAAATTGAGTCCATCCAATTGTAGAATTTGATAGTGTTTTATTTTTATCCAAAACGGATGTATCAAGTTGATTTACAAACTCTTCATAGATTTGCATACTGTAATCTGCTTTCCACTGATAGATGCCACAACCATATGGATAAACTACATCTGCTTGCTCTTTATTGATGGCATCATATGCTTGATGATAAGAAGAAACTGGAAGAATGCAATCTGCGTCATAGTTTGCCACCACTTTTGTATCAGCGATAACAATCAGATCATTCAAAACTTTACTTTTACAAAAAAGAGGTTCATTACTTTCCTCATACAAAAAAGTTAAATTATCTGTATTCGCATATTTTCTAATTTCAGGTAAAGCCGTAAATTGAAACGTTGGATGATTAGATACTTCTTTAACAATTATCTTTGCTGGAATATGTCTTAGTAGATAAGAAACAGAAGATATAATATTTCTCAGCCTATCCTCTGTTTCAATTCTAGTTGGAATCAGAAAAGTAAGATTCATCATCTTTGAATTCTTTCCTCTGGAATTGATTCAACAATCCAAGATTCTGGAATTAAATCTTTAAGATTATTAAAAGAAAGTTTTTCTCCAAACCAAGGAGTTTGTGTGATTACTTTTTTATTTGGGTTTTTTTGCAACCACGCACCCCACCAAGAGAGTGAACTATTGGCAATGATAGCATCACTGCACATAGTCATAAGGCACAAATCGTAAAATGGAACTAAAGATTTCTCCATTTGTCCTGCCCCATTCAAAACTTCTTTTGGATAATAAATTCTGGTCTCTGATAGATAAAATCTGTCTCCAGAAAAAAGTTTTTGTTCTTTTACCCAATCAAGATCATCAGAACAAATCAATACGGGTTGATTATCTGAAAAGTGTTTATTAAGAAGATACTCATAATGTTCAATAGTAGGAATTGGATACCAGTCTGGACGACCTACATTGTCTCCTCTACGAATATGAAGAAGAACAATGTTTCCATTGAACTGATCTATAAACTCTTTACACGGTTCATAGATTTCATCTTTAAACTCATAGTCTTCACGAATTGATTTTTCAATATGTTTGAAGTACTTTTCAGTTTGACGATATCCATCAATATTCACATTGTCTGGACAATGATTAAAAAGTTCTTGATCAAACTCAAACCCAGGCTCATCATAAGTTGGTCCATCAACTAATCCAACATTTTTCAAATGTTTGAGTTTAAATGCATCAAAAAGACCATAGTTAGCATAAGTAGGAGTATTCTCGGGAGGAATACACCAATCTAGATTGTTATTTGCAGCAATTCCTCTCAATGCTGCATATTGAAACATTTGATTTCCCAAACGCCCATTAGTTCCCAAACGATTATATCCGATCATAAACTTACAATAAAAATGGGTTCAGTTATGTTTTCTTTATTATCAACAAACTTAATTCTAGAATTATACTTTGTGACAAGATCATCATAAATTTGATCTATCACTCTTCTATCATTATGAATATAAACAGTATGTCCACGATCAAGTAAGTCGGTACATAGACGATATTGTTGACTTTCTGTTAAAATGTCAGTTCCTTTTTTATAAGTAACGTAATCAAAATAAAACGGAATATTTTTTTTATTCATATTTTCATAAAAATTACAAACGAATTGAGCGTGTTCGTTATTGATTCCGTCAGTTACAAATCCCAAATTATATACCATACCAAGTTTTTTGGCAAAGGCAGCAAAAGCTCTATTATCTCTTGGGAGGCAAGGACCACCATAACCCAATCCATAGTTTAAATATTTTCTTCCAATTCTCGTGTCGGCACCAATAGAACCAAGAACACCAACAATTTCATCTCCGCAACCAGCCATAGTTAAGACATCGCCCAACATATTTGCATAACTGATTTTAGTTGTCAAGAAGCAATTAACAGCAATCTTTGTAATTTCAGCGGCAGTAGTTGACATGGTGCAAACTATTGCTCTACTAGTTTGGATTTTCTGATATAATTTACGAATATCTGAAATGATTGGATTATCACTCCCTAGTTCACTATCATACCCAAGTAAAACCATATCAGCATTACGAAGGTCATTAATAATTGTTCCTTGAGCAATAAATTCTGGATTATAAAATATCTTTACATTTTTGGGAAGTTGTTTTTTAAACTCTTCACAATCACCAGGATTAACAGTACACCCAACAACAAAGTATTTTTTACTTACAACATCAGAAAAATCTTTTACAACATCCCAAACAGAGGAAACATCATATGATCCATCAGAGAGAGACGGTGTAGAGACCAAGGTATAGATAAGATCACATTCGTCAATCACTTCTTTATTGCTAGTGGTCGCTTTAAAATTGACTGCCCCACGTAATAAAGTATCTACCTCTGGTTCGTTCGTATCAATCTTTCTTTCATTGAGTTGATTTACATAATCTTCTCTAATGTCTGAAACAAGAACATCGTATCCAGCTGCCTCACAAAGAAGAGCAAAACAAATACCAAGTCTACCAGCACCAATTACGCCAATTTTCATAGTTTAAATGTAGGAATAGGGTTCATTTTATGCTGATTCATTCGACGAAATTTATTGAGAACATCAAGTCCTGGACCACTTCCAGTTTCCATAGCTTCTTCAAGTTCAACATATGAAGCACCGAGTTGATCTTCATCGGTTCTTCCATCATCCCAAAGACCATCAGTTGGTTTAGCATTGATAATTTTTGAATCAACACCCAAAAACTTTCCAAGTTCCCATACTTCTGTCTTATAGAGATCAGCAATGGGGGCAATATCTACCCCACCATCACCATATTTAGTATAAAATCCAACACCATAATCTTCAACTTTATTACCAGTGCCAACAACAATGCCATCTACAGACGTTGCAACTTGATATAGAGTCACCATACGAAGACGAGAACGACTGTTTGCAAGAGCGTGAGTATTGAAACCAAATTCTTTCATAGTTGACTTAAATGTTTCAAACACTTCAGTCAAATTATATTTTTGAACGATCACATTACTAAAATTTGTTTGCAACCAATCAAGATGAGAATCAGACAAATCTTCTTGATCTGGATTTTGATGTATGGGCATCCCCAATGCATATGTTGGCAACCCAGTTGATGCTGCGAGAGTAGACACTACAGCAGAATCAATTCCCCCAGACACCCCAACGACAAAAGATTTGATTGATGGATTTTCTATAACATAGTTGCTCAACCAAGTAACTATTCTATTTTCTAAATTGTTAAAATTAGTAATTCTATTCATAATCAGTTTTGATAGATACTGCTTCCTACAAAAATTTTAAATTTCCAAGGATGTTTTTGTACTTTTAAATTGTTTATCTTAACTGCATTATACCCCAAAAGTGCATCTGGTGTAAAGGTTGGACAACAAGAATTGATGATTGTTTCTAAATTAGAATAAGTTGATCCATATTTATCCATAATCTCAGATCCTCCCCAAGCAACAATATCAAGAATTGCAAAATCTTTTACTTTAGTTTCTATCCAGTCCTGGCCAGGAATTACGTTAAACACATGAAGTTTTTGTTGTTCATAGGTATCAAATTGTCCGAAGTTTTCTAAGAAGACCAGATCTGTTCTCATACGAACAACATAATCATATTTCAAATTATTATCAATTTCATATTGCTTTTTAAGACCCATCACCTTTTCTATACCATAAAACATAGAAATTTGATTGTCTTTTGGATGAGCAAATGGCCATTGTGGATTCCAATTTTTACTAAACATAGATTCAAAAGATCTTGGTTTTTCGTATATTTTTTTCTTTGGTTTCCAATTTTCTTCAATCCATTTTTTGATAGATGAATCTGGCCAAGTTCCTTGTCCAACATCAGATCTAAATTGTGATCCAACTAAATCATCATCAAACCAAAGATGAGCAAATACATCAACATTATCTTGACCCAATCCAAAATATTTTTTATGGTTATCATAACACTCTAAAATACTTCTAGGTCTACCAGAATAGCAGAGAGCAATACGTGTCATTTTAAAGAATCAAAATAGTATGGATAATCTGTACAAATAGCAAACGGAGTTCCGTTAATTGTTTTAGAAACATCATCCTTATCAATTAATGGAATGATAGTATTATCATCAATTTTCATAGAAAGATCATGTAACCAAATCTTTCCAGTTGAAGCATAAGTAAATGGATCTCCTGTATGGCAAAAAGAATGATATGCCCAACACTCTTTTGCCGCTTCAAGATTTTTGCAATGCAACCACAGATAATGCCTACGCTTATCTAACCAATTATGGTCAATTTTATATTGTGGTTCATCATGACCCAACCACAACTCACCATCAATTGAACGAACATCAATTTCTACGTGATATCGATTTCCAATCGCACAGTCGATATAACTTGGGCGATTTTCCTTATCAGGAACTGGTCCACGAATGTTACCACGATGTGAAATAATAATCACAGTTCTTCAATCCTCAAAGATTTATCTTCAATGAACAAGTCATAGAATGGTTTATCCACTCTGAGTTCATGATATTTTGCCCCCCACTCTGCAAGTTGTCTTGCGGTAAGTTCTGTCCAATCAATTTGCTTACGACTACCACGAGCAGTCCAATAAACTATTGTATGACCTTCATCATAAAGTTTATTAATTTTTTCTATATTATCCCTAATAGGTTTTGCTTTGCTATAATCGTGCGTAGTTCCAAAATCAATAGAAGTTTCACGATGACAAATAGTTTCATCAATATCAACATAAATGACTTTCATCGATACATATTTCTCCTATAATTTTCATTTGGACAAGTATCAACATCGGCAACTTCTTGTTTGGTCAAGAACTTAATTCCACCCAAAAGTTTTGCTCCGATAAAAATATCAGCAGACTTTTCACACATTAAAGTAGAAGCTGCACAATCTTTTTTAGATGCAGATGCCGTAATTATACCATGATTTTGTAAAAGAATCAATTTAGGAAAGTATCCTTCTTTGTCTACAAAATTAAAAACGTGCTTTTCAACTAACTTTAAAATTGCTTCCCCAGGAGGAGCATAAGGAACAACACAAGACTTAATTCCATTTCTTACAATTTGATCTGGAAACCAACGATGTTCTGCAAAATCATAAATTGCTTCAGAACAAAGAATCTTAGTTGTATGTGGTGGGTGAGTATGTGCAATAAAATTAATGTTGGGGAATGTCTTCATAATCCAAGCGTGAAAAGATGTTTCAATACTTGGTTTCTTATGCAACAGTTCTATTTGAGCACCATTTGTATTGCACAAGGTCAGGTCTTCTTCTGATAGTGTATGAAGACTTGTTCCACTTGCTTTAACGAGAAATGTATTTCCATCTACTCTCACTGATACATTACCTTCACCACAGATAGTGTATTCGCTAATTTCTCTTGCTAATTCTAGTATCTCAGACATCTTTAAGGAATAATGCTAGTTTATTTAGATTTACCTTCCAAGGAGAGTTTAGACCACCTGAGATAGAAAGAGCATTATCACTTTCTACACTTTCCTCTACTTTCACCACAAACTCAGTATCATTAAAGTGATGAAGTTGAGTATGTGACATTGAATATTCAAAGCGAGTATTGATGTCATAAAACAAAGGACTATTAATAGAAATAACTTTGGTCTCAGGTGGTGAAAAGATTACATTGCACATTCCCCCACCAATTGGCCCAGCAACATACTTAGCAGAGTTGAATAAACCAATCTTCTCTTTCATCGTCATATTTTCACAGAAGACTTCTTCATATCCATAAGACTTAAAAAGTTCTGCTACTTCATCCTCATTCACACAACGACGACGCTCAGTATAGTTGGTTCCAATATTATCGAAGTTATTGTGCAACCAAGTACGACGTGAGATATAAATCTTCTCTGGACCCTGATATTCACCCTTCATACGATTGATAATATCAAATACACCAGAATGTGGTGGAGTATTTGAAAGACCGTTATGGGTCAATGACGACCCAACTACAACAATATTATAAAAAGTATCTTGGTTTAGAAATACAACATCTTTTCTTTTAATACCAAGAAGTTCTAGCGATTCCCAAACAAAAGGATAAAGATCATCTTTACCCTCTGGTGGACTTACAAGGAGTTTAAGATCTGGATGAATCTCCTTCTCATTGAAGTAAGAGTAGAGATAAGGCAACGTATCGTAGATAAAATGATAGTAGTTCGCCATATTATACACAAAGTAAAATACAGGAACTGAGCAGAAGTTCTTAAAATGAAAAGGAAGTTCTACTTCATATTTCATCGTTTCTTCATAAACAGTTCCCCTACCAAGAGACATAAACATTTCTTTGGTTGGAAGAGTCAGTCGATGAGTTTGATGTGAATAGATTAGTGGTTGTGGATAATGTTTAGATAAACCTACAAATTGGCAAGAAAAGAAATATGCTACCTCAATGTCTCTACCGTTTTCATCCTTTTCCTTTATAAGTCTTGTTCTTCCAGAATTCCAATATTCAATTGGTAAAATAGTCTTTTGAATATTCATAAGGATGCCAATCAACTTTATTAAAAAATCTTTGCCAATATTCGTATGTTTTTAAATCGTTTGGAGTTCCCCAACAAATATAATTCTCTATCTCAAAGTTCTTCACTTTGTATCCCAACTCTATTGCCTCGTTAAGCATACTATCAACATAAAACTCACCATTAGTTCTATTATTATTCTTGTAGAGAGATTCAAGAGAAAGGTTAAAGATTTCTTTTGATCTGAAAAACATAGTTCCAGTAATGGCAAACTCGTTTACAGGATCAGTTCCAGTAAATTTTTTAATATCAACACGACTTACATTCCCATCCTCATCACATTTAACCCAAGAATATGCTTCTGGTTGCAAATGACTCGTATAGTTATTTCTATATGTCCATACAATTATATCATTTTCTTCATTATTTACCAAGTCCAAAAACTTATCCGCATCATAAAAGACGCCATTATCACAAGCAGAAATTAAGATAGAGGAATCTGGATCACATACATTAACTATTCGTTCAGTTGTACATGCCTGTCCTTCTAACACATTATCAATCCAAACAGTGTTTTGTCCAGGAGACTGATGACCTTTTAAGCAAGCATAAATGACATCATCAGTTTTTGGTAGACAGCGAACTGCCTGATCTACCATATCTTTACCATTGACTTGAATGAATGGTTTAGGTGCATTGTATCCTTCCTTTGAAAAACGACTCCCAGCACCTGCCATAGGAAGAGCAAGAGTGCAGTTTTCTAGTCTAACTTCTTTCTGACCGTCTAGTGCTTTACGATAATAATTTGACCAACTATTATAAACATTAAGATCAAATGGAGTTCCCCATTGAAGCATATGAGGAACTTCGTAAACAAGACTTGTAAGTTCATCACGACCAAGTAAGTTATAAATCAGACTTACATAGTACTCACCATTGATGTTGATATCTTCATCCATCAATTGCTTAAAATATTTTTTAATATATTTTCCTTTTTTAAAATAATATGTTCCCGTAGAAGCAAACTCAGACATCTTATTATCTGTAAATGGTTGCTTCTCACGAACTTCTAAGATTCTATTGACTTCATCGGTTTTACAAAATGCGTAGTTGTCACTCCCAAGCATATGGGGGTGGAAGCCGGTGTAACAAACTACACACCCTTCACAATCCATTTCATTTACAAATTGTTCAAAGTTATCATAGTTCCAATACATTGAAAAGTCGCAGTAGTTAATGATGACTTGTTCTTCATCATCGATTATCCAATTTTCTTCAAAAACACTATATACTGGACCCTTCTTGTGGGGGGGAATAACAACTATTAAAGGAGTGTTGGTGATTGATTGCAACAAATCAACAATATCAGTACTTTTATAGTGTTCTTCATTAAGAATGAAAGCGAATTCAGTATCTTTAGGATACAGATTTACAATGTGCTCAATGACAGGTTTTCCATCAACCTCAATCAAATATTTTGGAATTTTATATCCAGCAGAAGAAAATCTACTGCTCATTCCTGACATTGGAAC
>Ga0208974_1000735_pt1 | contig 13216 bp, 12 predicted proteins | sample GreLakmeER15MSRF_FD_187699 | JGI IMG/M metagenome (GOLD analysis project Ga0208974, IMG submission 187699) | Freshwater lentic microbial communities from great Laurentian Lakes, MI, USA - Great Lakes metaG ER15MSRF (SPAdes) | ecosystem: Environmental > Aquatic > Freshwater > Lake | place: Great...
GCGCTTCTGTATTTATAGCGAAGCCCGACCCGGTGGCTCTATACCCGATGCCCCCACCTTCACAACGGTCCACGTACCCATCGGTGACTACAGCCTGCAGACGCTTCTACCGGCCCTGAACGAGGTGCTTGTGGCCAATGTCCTGGGTGGCGAAGAGACAGTAGCAGCCTCCACCGTAGGCATCACCGTGTCGTCCCTCAGTAGCCCTCCCGACGTACGCAACACCCTAGTCTTCACGTGCCCCTACGCCTTCATCATCGACATGGAGTCCTCGACCATCGCAGAGGCCCTTGGCTTCGACCTGTACGCCACGGGCGACGCGGCACGCTTCAACGTCGTGGCAACGAGGACGCCCGGGACCTTTACAGCACCCGTGAGCGGTACTCTGATTGCGCAAGGCGAAGGCCAGGGCCAAGTCACTCAGGGAACCCTCAACGGCCCTCTTGTATTCGAAGTGACCGTGGGCCTCTCGTACGTCTCTACCTACACAGGCACCGTCTCCATACGGTCCCCACGTCTCTACGCAAGCACGGATCGTGCATGGCCGTCCAGGGGCCCGGACATCCTGGCCTTCGAGGGCCCTCGCGGCGTCCTACGGTCCCAATCGATCACCAATACAGCATGGGTCGCTCAGCGGTGGACGGCTCCCTACAACGCGTTCTTCGTGGGCCTCGACGTGGCCCTGACTACCACGTCGGCCGTTAACATCGACGACAGCGTACGGTGGGAGCTGCGAAGCGACGCAAACGGCATTCCTGGCATTCCCGGCACCCTCATGGCCGCAGGCCCACTTGCCATCTCGTTCATCGACGGCGCCTTCAGTGATGCCAGTGTTACAAATGCCGTACAGGTCTCTGCTAATCAAAACTACTGGATCATTGTGTATAATGACGAAGACACCCAAAACACCAAGCCCGTCAGTGTGTTCTACAACGACGTGACGTCCGGCGCCGCCCTCAACACCACGACGTTCCTGAAGAGCAACGCAGGCGCCATGGGGCCGTGGGTCCCAGCGGCCGACGGCAACAGCATCTTCTATCACATGTCGGCACGCGTCCGCATTGCCCAGGCCTACCATCGCCTCGAGGCCCCGGGGATCGTGTCCCTCGTGGGCGAGCGCTACGTCACGTTGCGGTGCCCCGAGATCGAGGACAACATGATCCGCTCGCTGTCCGTGGGCCGACACGTCCTCGGTCTCGCCAAGCTCCGCCTCGGCGTCGTGGGCTTCAGCGAGAACCGCGTCGACTTCAACAAGATGGCGTTACGTGAGTTCCACCCCATCGGCAAGCTCACGCGTCTGACGTTGCGCTTCGAGCGTTCCGGCGGCGAGCTCTACGACTTCAAGGGCGTCAACCACACGATCGTCTTTGCCTTTCACTACTACGAGCCGAAGCAGACCGAGCGCTTCCAACGTAGCTTGCTCAACGCCAATTACACGGGCGACGTGATTGCCTATGCACGCAACGAAGGCGACCAAGAGGAGGAGAGCGACGACCAGAGCGTGGACTACAACGAGGACGACACTGTGTATGCTCAGTGGGAGCGCATGCAACAACGGTGCCTTCCGGAGCAGCAACGCGTCATGGACTTGGAGGCGCTCGACTTTATCAAGAATGGGCTGGTTGAGTAGAAGCGGTAGGTTTGTTTTTCTGTTTCACGTCTGGCACATTAACCCTGAACGTAGACGTCAACCCTACACGTCAACCCTACACGTCACCCCTAAACGTCACCCCAACCCAAAAACTAGGGTCAAGTCCACAACGCGGCAGCTATCTTGAGCGCGCACCTCTGGCAACACACACTCCAATCTTCAACCTTTCACGAGTAGAATGAGTCAACACATCAACACCAACGTCAACACCAACGTCGGCGACAATGACCTCTTCAAGGACCCACATTACATCAAAGCGCGGAACATAGCAATGAGGGCTTACATACGGAAGCACGTCACGCGTGCACTCGAGGGCAAGGAGGAGTCACCGGACCCCTTAATTGCCGCCGCTAAGAGACTTTTGAACGACATATTCCCCGCTCGGCCTAAGAGCGCACAACAGCGCCGATGATTGTAAGACACGTGTTCATGTATCAACTCCCACGCACAAAGCACAAAAATCGACATGCCATACGTGTTGTCGTTCTTCGACAACAACCAAACATGATGGAGACACGACACACTACCATCCACCTGAGCCGCGCGGCCCCCGTGATCCTGATCGATGCCAGCTACTTCGTCATACACCGACTGTTCGCCACGTCGCGATGGTGGTCTATGAAAAACGGGGCCGAAAAGCCAAAAGATGCAGCCTTCCTCGAGGCCCTGATCAAGCATTCGGAGGCCGACATCACAAAGATCCAGAAGAAGTGGGGGCTGACCGGTCGCGGCAACATCATCTTCTGTTGCGATTGCCCGCCATCCTCGATCTGGCGCATCAACGTCTACGAGGAGTACAAACGGCGGTACCGCACACAGCAGTCGACAGAGGGTGAAGAGGGCAATATCGACGTTTTCTTACGTGCCTTCTTCTTACGTGCCCAACACAACAAGGTCGCGCACCCCACCCTCGAAGCCGACGACGTGGTGTGTTTGCTGCACCGTCAAGTGCGTGCGATCATGGGCGAGGATCAGAAGATCGTGATCATCTCGAGCGACCACGACTTCTTACAGCTCAAGGACGCAACGCGACCCGCAACGTGCGACATATTCTGCCTACCGCTCAAGGACATCTGGCCAGACGGCGTCAAGAAGGGCACGGCCGACATTCATCGTAAGGTACTCATGGGCGATCCGAGCGACGACATACCTGCCGTGCTGACCAAGAAGCAGATCGATGCGTATATGGTGTTGGACGAAGTGGGACGCGAGGCGTACTTGCGACAGGTCCCGGGGCGCTATGAAGCCTACGAGCGCAACAAGCAGCTCATGTGTTGGACGTGCATTCCGAGTGACCTTGCAGACAACTTCAATCGTACGTGGACGATTGGAACGATCGAGGGTTAGAACAGGGTTGAACAACAACAGCATCACATGGTCATTTTTGTCATTTACATTATGCGCCTTCAATGTAACAAAGCCATGAGTACAAAGCAACAGACAAAGACAAAACCAAAGCCACTGGGCATTCCCAAAGAGATCTTGTGTCTGTTATCGTCCGCCCAAGCCGCAAAGACGCAAGCCGAGTACAAAAGCGCTATACAAGGCTTGAAGGATGCCGACATCGGTTGCAACGATGCGCAGCTGTCCACGCTTGTGTTTCTCGTTGCCTTCTCTCGCGTGCTCTTCAGTTCGGAGCTCAAAGCCAACTCGGCACACTGCATGTTTACGTACATGAAGGCGTCGATGGTGGGGTCCAAAGCAACCGGGCAGCCGCTCCCGCTCTTCATCAAGTTCGCACTTCCCAATCCGTTGGCCGATTCGCCCTTGAACGATACCATCAATGGGTACATGCTGACCTGGCTAAAACAGCGCAAGCCGCACCTTCAATGCCTGATGACGTACGTCGATTGCTTTACTACGTACGTCACACCAATCTCTCAAAAAGCCCTAACAAAGCTCAAGTCGAGCTGGATTCCTGCCGACATGTTCGAGGCGCGACCGCAAAAGGCCGTGTGCGGTCCGGCCAAGACGCCGAGCTCCAGCGACATGGTGATGTGCTCGGCCTTCGTTGCCGTCAAGGGCAAGTCTCTGAGCACCACCATCAAAGACCAGCGTCACCCAATCGCGTCGATCCTGAAGACCCTTCCCGAGTTTCTCGGAGCCATCGCCTACATGGGCACCAACCTCGGCTTCGCGCACAATGACAGTCACTTTAGCAATATCCTGTACGGTGTTGAGGGGACAGATAAAGCTGACAAAGGAAAGGGTTCAAAGCGCCTCCTGTTGATCGACTACGGCCGGGTCACGTTCGACAAAGAGCTCCTTCAAAGCTACGGGGCCCTACAGACCTTCCTCGACCGCATTCCGATCGATGTGACCAAGCTGTGCATACCGAATCCACCCAATCGCGACCTGACCAAGATGACCTTCGAGGGCTTCATGGCCTACGCAGCCGACGGAAACATATCAGCCGCCGATGCACGCAAAGAGATCGATGACGATTATACCGATGAGCACGAGTACGACGATGACTACGACCCCAAAGGCGCGGTGCCTGCCATGATGCTGGTTACAAAACACTTGTACCTCTGCGACCTGGCGTGCATGGGCGGCAATTTTGCGAATATGCAGCACCGAATGGCGGATCCTGCGCAAGCACCCGACGTCGTGCGTATGTCCAATCTCTTTCCTGACCTTCTTTCATTCGAAAACTACGGACAAAAGAGTTTCGTCAAAAAGGCACCTTCCTATGAGGGCATGAACATCGCTCGCCGCTATTGGAAGATGGAAATGCCTGCATGGGAGCGTGCGCTGTTGTGCTGTGCTTTTGCGGCATGGCTGCTGTATACCGTTCAAAGCAAAAACGGCACCGAGGTTGACATGGCGAAGCTTGAGGACAAGGATCTCTTTTGGAGGGGCGGCATGCAGATCAAGTGCGACAAAGGCTTCTATGTGAGGCTCGAAAAAGCCCTTCAAGAAAACGTCGGCATGGTGAAGACCATTGATGAATGGTTGATCGAGCAGTTTGAAGCCGGGGGCGCCGGGGGTGCCAAGGCGACAATAGCAACAACGGCTGGTGGCACGGCTTGTGCTGCAAAGGGCCTACCCCAAATGTTTGACGGGAAGGACGCGGCATTCGATGCTTACATTCAAAAGAACTACCCGGTAGAGGTTGCGGAAGATGGAACGTTTGAAAGCGGTCCAAGGGGTCCAAGGGGTCCAAGGAGCAAAAGAAGCAAGTCGCAGATCAAGAGCAAGAGCAAGAGGACTTAATTAACAACGTATATGTAAGTGTGACTCTGGCAAACCATAATGCCCAGTGCTGCCTATGATTACGGCGGCAATGGCTACGGCTACGGCCAGTCCAACGGCCAGTCCAACGGGTTCAGTGGCCCCAGAGAGCCGCCCATGAATCCGTACACCATGGCGGCCCTTGCGGCGGCCGCAGGCCCTGGGCGTCCGGTGCCTCTGCCTCTTCAAGCGCCCTTGCCCATTCGCATTACCGGACAGGGCCCAATGGTCGCTCGACCACCGCCACCTCCGGATCCACGGGATCGGCGCTTCGGCATAAAAATAAAGATCGCCGCCATCGCCGTCGCAACATTTGTGTTGCTGTCGTCGGCCATGTTCTACCGCTTTATCGACACCGTCACGTGTTCCATCTGGGTCGGCACAGGCCCGTGTATCAGCGCGGAGACGGGCAGCCCCACGATGAAGGGGACGACGATAGCGGCGACTCTGATGTTCTTGATCGTGTTGTGGACGCTCCGTAAACTGTAAGTAACTCTCTGAATGCCTCTTCGGCAGCCCGGGCCACACGGTCAATGCGGGCCTTGTGAATACTACCGGGCTCCGAATAGCACCGAGCGTACCACGTGTGATACAGGAAGGGCGCACCCTCGTGGTCATAGAGGATCGTGGTCATCGGGTCGTCGGCAAACAACACACCTTCTTTTTGCGCCATCGGTATATCCGTAAGACGAATGTGCTCAGGGGTGATCGGGGCCGTGCACGTATAGGACTCGCCCCTCAGGTAGAGCGGCTTGCACATCTGTAGGAGCTTGAAGAAGTGGGGATAGAAGGGCTCGAGGTGGAAGGGCAGGCGGGCCAAGTCCTGGTGGGTGGGAGGTGCGGACCCGGGCCATCTTAAGTTGCACTCGAGAGAGGTCCAAGGGATCTTCGTTTGCAAGGCGTCGATAAGGGAACTCTCCCCGACCTGCTCACGTATTGCGCTCATATGAAACACATTGAAGAAAGGGTTCATGCTGGCCGGGTTGCCCCATTCGCGCGGCGTGAGTGTCAGGCCGTCGCTCATGCCGCAATAGTGGTGACCGGTGCGTTCCATGTGCGCCATCAGGGCCCATAGGCGTGCAGGATTCCATAGGAACGCGTCGTCGTCGACGTTGATGATCCAGTCGTACGACTCGAAGTCATTGAATATCCGATCCATGTACTCGTCGGGCCGCGGGTTCTTGATGACGATGCGAGGGTACGGGATATGAGCGAGGAAGGCGGCGCATTTGCCGTAGAGCGTGACGTCGCTGTGGCGCGTGACGATGACCGCATTGAAGCGGCTCCAGTTGGGCGTACGCATAGCGCTATTCGACGATTACAAGACAGAGCCTTCCCTGGCCTTAAATGCCGATAATCATGTGTGGGATTTGTAAAGAGCTTTACGCGCTATCGTCATCGCTATCGCATGCGCGTCGCCGACAATGAACGCTTTCAACGTAACGCGGACAACGCCCTGACCAGCATAGACGCACGTCTCCAACGTCTCGAAGACGCGATCGCCAGTATCCAGCGGCGTCTGCAGGCCCTAGAGCAAACGACCGCATCTGTCTCCATCAATCCTATGTTTGTGGATATGGGCAGCAGCACGTGCGGCTCGTGCAGCTCGGAAGACGACGATAGATTCGCCTAACGTGGCAAAAATGAGGGGCTGTGGGTGCCGTGGGTGCAAGTGCAAAATGATGCAATGCCATGTGTATTGGTGTTTTTTGTCTTTACATGTTTTTTGTTGCTGACGTGCGGCTTCTGCTGACCGTCCGTCTACTTCTTGGCAACGGTCTTCTTCACGACCTTCTTGGGCGGGGGCGGCGGGGTGGGCTCGCGCTCCTCCTCCTCTTCCTCCTCGGACTCCTCGGGCTCCGGTGCAGCGGCCGGCTCCTCCTCCTCGGCCTCAGACTCCTCCTCGGAGTCCGACAGCATCACCGGCGGCGCAGGGGCGGCCTTCTTGGCGGGCGCGACGGGCGCGACCACCACCTTCTTGGCGGGCGCAGGCGCAGCCGCATGCAGTACGTCGGCCACCAGGTCCGCATCGGTCGCCGTGGGGCCCTCGTCGTCGCTGTCCACCTCCATGGCCGGCGCGTTGACCACCTTGATCGTGTCCAGGTGCACCTCGGTGGCCTTCAGCATGCAGCCGAAGCCGGCGCTGGTGATCCACACACCGGTGAACTGGAACAGGATGCGGGCGCTCGTGTTCGACAGGTTGTCCTTGACGTCCTTGAACTCCATGGCCTGGTTCTGCAGGTCCTTGCACACGAAGTTGAAGGCGTCGTTCTTCTCGTCGTACGGCAGCTTGATGCGCATGGACGGCGGCAGCGTGGCGCTCGGCATCTTGGTCTCGCGATCCATGGCCAGCTTCACGATCGGCGAGAACTTGGCCTCGACGATCTCGCGCATGTTCTTGCAGTCGCTCTTGAACCAGGCCAGGCGGTTCTTGTAGGCCGCGTCGATCACGGCCTCCTGGACCTCCTGCAGCTTGTCCTGCAGGCGCTGGACCGCCGGGTTGGCCTTGTTGTCGCGGAACGACAGGCTCAGCGTGAACTTGCGCGGGCCGTCGTGCGGCTTGTTCAGCTTGTCGTCCAGGGCGTAGCTGTCGTTCAGGCCGTAGTCAATCGGCATCAGCGCCGACTGCATGAAGAAGCGGCCGCCCTTGTAGGTCATGTTGACCATCTTGGCGCCGCCGGCACCCTCCAGCGTGCGAACGTCATTGAAGCGAATCGCGGACACATCGATGTTCTTGGGCAGGACAGACATGGTTGAGAGGGAGGATCGGGAGAACCGGGAAAACGAAGACTGGGAGCGAGTGCCGTGGGCAAGTGAACAGATATGGTCTGTATTGCTTAAGTAGTTTTGGGTGGCTAAAGAGCCGGGGCGACGCGTCCTTTTTTTGGGTTGCCCGCTGTCCTCAGTTGCGCAATACTAAATATATAGTACCAAGTAGAAGCTGCCTACTACGGCTACTGCTACCCCTACTGCTGCCTATGTTGGGAATAGCAAATGCCCTACCTATTGTTCCTACTGCCACACAAGCCGCTGGTGGGTTCGCGTGCTTCGGCCAATCCAAGAAGGAGTGTACGCCCCCGTCGGGTAGTGCACGTGCGTCCCGTGCTACGTCCCGTACAGCACGTGTGACGTCTAGTGCCCGCGCGTCTACGTTGCAAACGGCAAAGACCGCCCGCGAAGATGCACGCACGGCCCGGGCCGATGCCTTCAAGACCCTACGTGAGCAGAAGAAGGCCGCCCGCGCCGAGCTCCTACAAGAGCTGACCGCCAACGTCGAACGCATCTACAAGGAACGCGTGGCCAAGGAGGTTGCCAGCCTACGTCGGTCGGACCCGAACATGGAGGATAGCGAACGTCTCAAGGTGGCCAAGATGCTCGCCGAAGCTGAGGCCTACCGCATGAAGGTCGTCGGTGCCGATCAGATCATCGTCAAGGTGGACGAGATGTTCGGTACTGCTACTGCCCCAAGGGCCGGGGGTCGCCTACGGAAGCCTAAGGTCGCGTCCAAGCCGAAGTCCAAGAAGAAGCTAAGTACTAAGTAGTAGTCGGGGCAAAGCATGTCCGCATCATGGCTCAGCGACCCCTTCATCGTACGTAACCTGACGTACGGCATCGAGGATAGCCTGATCTCGACCACGGGCGTCCTCGTCGGCGTCGCATCGGCCGGCTTTAGCTTACCGGCCATCCTCATGACCGGCGGCATTCTCATCTTTGTCGAAGCATCCAGCATGGCATTCGGGGCCTTCATGGCCGACGAGAGCTTTTTGATCACGGCCAAAACGGCCTACACGATTTCCCAGGTCCTTTTCTATGCAGCCGTCATGTTCGTGTCGTACGTTGTGGCCGGCATTGTTCCAATGGTTCCTTTCTTGCTCAAATGGCCACATGCCATCGCAGCCAGCGTCGTCCTGGCCATGGCCACCCTGTTCCTACTGGCCCTTTGGATACAGAAGGACGTCGCCAAGGCCCTGCTACTGACGGCGATCGGTACGGCCATCATGTTTGCCAGCATCGCTGCAGGGCGGTACGCACGTAAGTTTGACAAGCACGGACTTAAGAACTAGGCCCTATTAAGGAAGAGACCGGAGGCACCGAAGGGTGTCCAAAGATCCATTCAAGGATGGAGGTCGATGTTACCCTACCGATGCCGCCTGGGCAGTGCACGCAAATGTCCACGCACATGGGCCCGCGAAAGCCAACTCTCATATGCATGCACCGGCCCTACAAGAACCATGGCGTTCCATGTCGCAAGCTGGCACGCAAACATGGCTTCTGCTGCAGCGGTCACAAGGCTGAGAGCCAACGTCCTGTACAACGCCTTTTGGCGATCATGATGCGCAACGAGAGCTACTGGGCTTGGGACGACGTGCTTGCCTACTTTGCGCATGCCCGCCCCGACTATGTCTCAAACAAAGTCGAGGCCTGTGCATGTGCCGCTGCCACGCTCGAGCACATCATCCCCAAGCCTGAGCTTGCTGCGACGGCAAGTAAGATGGGCTTTAGGGGGGAGCTTACTCCTGCCGCCTTCATTGCGCAACGATGCTTCGCCATGGCCATGATCACCACGTCGCCCTTCCTGAAGCGAAAGCTCGTCGCCATTCAACGTCTCGTACGTACCTTTCTCGCCAATGCCCGCATGAGGTTGTATGGGCCTTACAACCCCGATGGTCCTGAAGGACCTGACGGCAGTCTAAAGCCCATGAACGAAGAGGACCCCTTTACTCTCGGCCCCATTGCCGAAATACCTGCCCACGAGCGCTTCAGCTACGTCTGCGACCAGGGCAAGCTCTACGTCCTCAGCTTGCCCGACCTCATACGCTACATGTACAGCAACAACAACGGTAATGGAACAAACGGCACTCAAGGTGCTGTCAATCCATACACACGTGAGCCGCTGCCCGCCGAGGCACAACATCGGCTCAAGCGCCTCGAGGCCATGTTGCCCAAAGAGACGCGTCACCCCATCATCGTATGGCGCTCGCCGACCGACGCATTCGTCGACGTCCTGCACAGCTACGAGCGGCTCGGCTTTTACACACACGTCGAATGGTTCGCGACCATCCACCCCTACCACGTCTACTACGTCTATGAGGTCATGAACCGCGACCGCCGCGTCCCGTCCGACCTCTTCCTCATGAGCCACCTGGACGCCGCTATCGAAGACGATCCGGTCGAAGGGCCGCGCTACGCACTCGCCGCCGCCATGAAGCGTCTCATTAGCGAGCCCTGTAACATGCAGTTCTACACCATCTGTACGCTCTTCCTTGTCATCGCGGAACACAATGCTGAGATGGCACAGAGCTTGCCCCGGTGGATCTTGAGCGCTAGGCGCAGGCGCTAGGACAGCGTCGCAACAGTGAAGCAAACCCTTATTTTTAGCAAGCAGCAGCAGCAGCAGTAGCAGTAGCAGTAGCAGGGGCCATGGATCGGAAACCTATTGCGCCGTCCGAACGCGTCCATTCCTGAACACCAAGACCAAGACACAGGGCCAAAAAAATGATCCATCGCGAGGCAGAGGTTCTTACATTCGACGATCGACACCTAAGGAGCGCGTCATCTTGTATCTACTCGTTCACAACGTAGCCCCTCGAACTCACCGCGCAGCCGCGTGCGGCACAGCTTGTAATCCGGATTGCAATAGGCTTCTTTGAGCGCCCGTTGAATCGTCCGAGCCGCAATATACTGCCGAATGACCCTCAATATTCCAGCAGTTGACAACGTAAGATGGTAGTCATAGTACTCGATCGTGTTTGCGAAAAGGTGTCGCTTTTCCGGATGTGCTCGGATGATGTTCCTCGTGATTTCGGAACTACGAAAGCTGTCCCAGTGCCATGGTTCATCAAGGTGCGTCCTTATGATGTCCCATGTGATGCTCGGATTCTGACCAATGCCCCGCCAACACCAAGGTAGATGCAGGTTTTCGTAGATGATGTCCCAAGGTATGTTTGCTTTTTGGCTCAACTGATACCAATCCCACGGCCTTGTCGAAAATGCCACAACCGTTTCAAATGTTAGTGCCTTGTGATAGCTTAGGCTGTCCCAATTCCAAGGCTTTTCCGGATGTTTTTGTATGACGGCGTTCAAGAGGGCACTGTTTTTGATGTTGCCATTTGCTGAACTCAGATGATCCCAATCCCAAGGGGCGTCTACATTGTCGCGAATGTCGTCCCAGGTGATGTTCGGGTTCCAACAGATTTCCCGCCAATTCCATGACTTGTTAGGGTGTGCGAGCACAATCGCCAAAGTAATGTTCTTATGACGGCTTAGAGTACTCCAATTCCATTGTACTTCCGGGTGGGCCTGGACAATGGCCCACGTAATGTTCGGATTCTTGCTAAACGATTCCTCTACCCAAGGCATGTTCCTGTTGCGCATAATTACGTCCCATGTAAAGTTGCCGTGATAACCCACCTTATCCCAATCCCATGGTTTGTCCAGGTGTGCTTTCACCATATCGATTGTCAGCTCTGGATGTAGGCTTAGGTGCCTCCAACACCACGGCTTGTCAATGTTTTCTTCAACAATGTCCCACGTCAATGCTCGGTAGCTTAGCACACCCCATGCCCACGGCTTACCAGAGTTGGCGCGAATGATGTCCCATGTGATAGTGCGGTTGGATGATAGAGCCACCCAATCCCATGGTTTGTCTGGGTAAGCCTCGACGTTGCTCCACGATACAAAGAGACTTATTGCATACCAATCCCAAGGTTTTGTAGGGTTTGCACAAATGATGTCCCACGCCGTCCTTCCAAAACTGCTTAAAGACTTCCAGCTCCATGGTTTTTCGGGGCATGCTTGGACCATGTCCCATGTGGCAAGTCTGCTTGCGGTTGCGTAGCCCCAGTCCCATGGATGCGGTGGGTTGTTGAGCACTTGCAAGGCCCAGTTTCGCTTGGCATCACGCACACAACCTTTCAGCGTCATCTTGGCCGTTGATTGCTTATGCTTGCTTCGTATTAACTTACACTCAATGCCAAGTCGTTTTTTCTTCTGCCCGGGACCCAAAACGGGGGGCCCTAGGGCCAAGGTCGCACCAACGACCCCCAGGCCACGTCCTGGAAGACGAGCCCCGTGTTCCGCTTTGCCCAATCCGGATCCGTCGTCGCCCGCGGGTCTAAGAAGGGCAAGCCGTTCCATGCATACCATTGGAAAGGCGCGGGCACACCAGTGCAGAGGTCGCGCTTCATGTGATCGATCAGCATGCAGTCTATGGTCCGCACGCCGGCCGGGTCCTTCATGAGCTTATCGTAACAGATGCGTGCGCCCTCCTGAGTGATGACGTAGGCGTGCGTGCAAAAGACCGGCGTGCGCTGAATGGCCGCAGGGTGACCGCCGGCCGTCATAAAGTAATCGATCTGGCTGCCGAGGTACAGCAGATGGTAGTCGGTCGGCGTGGCCTCAAAGTACTGCGGGGCCAGGGCGTGCCATCCAGCATGGAAGCAAACGTCGTCCTCGAAGATCGTGGCGAACGGCAGGCCGGCCTCGATGATGTGTGCCCACAGGTCGACGTGCGACAAGAAGCACCCTTGCTTACCGGGATAGGTTACAAACTCGCCGTCGCTGGAATCGAGCGGCGGGCTTCCGTGTCGGGCCCAAGCTGCCTCGAGGGCCCCTGGGACCCGAGCGTCCACACCGGTCCATCGCTCGCAATGGCAAAAGCCGGCCGCCTGTATCTCTGGCATCACCTTGGCAAGCCGATCGCCGCTGGCTTCCAAGTTGACGACAAAGGTTGGACCGTTCAGGACGTCGTTCCATGTGGGCATTTTTTGTAAGAGGCAGCGTTGTCACTCGTACTTGTGTATTCCTCTAAGCCCGGGCAACGCGTCCCTCGATCGGGGTTGCGGCCCCGTGCGCCGCCATCGCTGCGCGATTTCTGCTCGCTTCGCGCTACCGGCCGGGCAATGTTGCAATGTCTGCAGACTAAGCCCGGGCAACGCGTCCCTCGATCCAATCAACGTCGAGAATCGGCAGCATCGGGTGACACTCCCACAGACGCGTCTTGAGGAACGTGTGGACGTGAAAGTCCGACTTGTAAAAGTGCATGCAGCCGTCCGCCGGTGACGTCATGAACTCTTGGTACCGAGGGGGCAACAGGGCACGTGACGTCGGAGGCAAGATGCAGAGGAGCTGTGTCGTGGGCTTAACCCACTCACTGACGCCAGCGTTAGCGTTGGCACCACCAGGAGCCTTCCATCCTGCCACCAGTTCCCTCAACGCCGCGCCCTCCGCCTTGACCGTATTGGTCAGGTCACGAATGCTCGGCGCGTAGCCCCAGGGGTAGTACCACTTCGGGTCCTTATGCATTTGCTTGTAGTAGCGGTAGACCCAGGC
>Ga0208974_1000737_pt1 | contig 13193 bp, 16 predicted proteins | sample GreLakmeER15MSRF_FD_187699 | JGI IMG/M metagenome (GOLD analysis project Ga0208974, IMG submission 187699) | Freshwater lentic microbial communities from great Laurentian Lakes, MI, USA - Great Lakes metaG ER15MSRF (SPAdes) | ecosystem: Environmental > Aquatic > Freshwater > Lake | place: Great...
AACATGCCTCCAGCAATGCCTTCCATGGATTTCATTCCTTTCAAATCTGCAGAACTTTTTGTTAATGCTCTTAATGCACTTCTTTGACCAGGTTCATCTTTACCATAAAGACCTTCAATTTTTAACTTACCACCAATATCTTTTCCAGGTTGTGTCTTTGGGGGAATGTATGTTTTTCTTTGTAAGATTCTTTGAGTTCTAATTCTTCTTGTTGAAGAAACTCTAGATTGCCCTCCACTAACTTGCCCTCCCTGTGCCTTTGCTTTGATTGGTTCTGGATTATAACCAGTAAAAGCATCATATAAAGATTTACCAACAATATCTCCTAAAAATCCACCAACGAATAAACCAACTCCCGCACCAAGTCCAAAAGTGCCTGCACCTGCAAGAGCAGCACCAAGCCCAGCACCAAGAGCATTTCCAACTGCACCAGCTGCTGCTCTTGTTGGTTTTTCACGAAAGACTACTGTATCAATCACAAATCCAATCAATGCACCAATTATAGGAACCCCCGCAACACCGAGTCTTGCCGCACCTTTAACACCTTGAGTTGCTGCTCCTTTGGCACCTTGAGTTAGTGAGGTTTGAGTTGCTTTTTTTCTTGCAATCTCTAATCCAAATCCACCAGCACGAGACTGTCCAGGAAGACGATATCTACCTGGAGTCATTGCAGTTCCGCCACCATATCCAGATATTGGTTTTGGTGTTACTCCTGCTTTTACTGCTCCTGCTGCACCAGCACCTGCAGCACCAGAAACTCCTTTTGGAGATGTGCTTGCAATTAACATTGCAGCAGCAATCGCACCATTGAGTAATGTGTTTAAGTGCCCAGAAAATTCATCAAATGTTTTTGCAGCATCTTTTCCACCAATTTGTTCAATCGTTTTACGAACATTATCGTATGTACGATATCCCAAATCAATAAAATTAATTACACCATCAATTAAATTTTTACCAAAGGCATCTATAAATTTAATAACCGGACTAATAAATTTTCCAAACTCTAATAATTTTGGAAGAAACTTGTTATACTTATCAAAAAGATATCCGGCAAAAGTAAATGCAAGAAAACGATTAATCGTATCAAGAATACTTCTTCCAGGAATAGCCAATCTTGGAAGATTACTTAAGTCATTTTTAGATTTTGCTTTTGTTTCTAATCTCTTTTCCCTCTCTTCTGCCTTTTGTCTTTCTTTCTCTTTTCTCTTACGATTGTTTTCATTTTGCTCAATTAGATAAGTATTTCCAATTATATCTTTAATTTGCAATACTTTCTTTTTAATAACGACTAAACTTCCACCAGATTGTTGTAATTCTTTGTCTGCTGGTTTTAAAAGTTTTTGAGAAATATTAATATCTTTTTTATAAGATATATTACCTACAGGTACAAGAAATGGTTTTTGAGATTCTACGATTGCACCACCAGGTTTCCCTGCAGGTAATAATTTTTTGGAGTCTATAACTGCCATATTATACGACTCCCATTAAATCAGAAATTCCAAGGGACGCAATTACCAATTCTCTATGTGGATTCACCGCAACCGTTTGAACATCTGGAATTTGTGTTCCCGTTTTAACTGGAGCACTTGTTTTTTGTCCTGGCATTCTTTGTGGAGGAAGAACAATGGTTTGCGTTCTTGATACAATCGTTGGGGTTCCTACAGGCATTGCTCTTGACTGAGGGCCAAGATTAATTGGTTGTCCACGAAGATTTACATACCCATCAGGTTCATATCCCATTTGCCTCATCATAATTTCTTGTCGTCTTGCAGAACCCCTGATTGTTTGCACATTTCTCCCAAAGTTTTTAAAAGCATCTCCGACAACAGAACTTCCTTGTCCAGAACTTCTCATTTTAGGAATACTCACTTGGACAGGTTCGGAAGGATGCCAATCTCTTATCATACTTGGAGATGATGGTGATTGGTTATATTTCCGCACTTCTGGTTGAGAAAATTGTCTTCCAGGAATCTGTGGCAAATTAACTCTGTTCAAATTAATTCCAAGAAATTTATTTTGATATCCCATACCAGTATATCTTGGAGCCATTACACTACCAGTCCCAGGCAGTCCCATTCCACCCAAGAAATTTAATGCTTTACCAAATCCACCAATCATTCCACCACCCTGAAAAGATTTAATTGGTTTTTTAATCAATCCCCCACCTTGGGCAAGTTGAATATTATTCACCATTCTAGGAATATTGGTTCCTCCAGCATCCTTATTCAATTTAAGAAAGAAATTAGCACCATACTTATCAACTGCTTTTTTTGACATCATAACTTCACCTGGTTGAGCAGCAATAAACTGAGTATCAGGGCCTGCACCAGTAATTCTTACTCCACTGTCTTCAGTAATTCCACCACCACCCTCAAATCCAATATCTCTGGCATCAATTTCTCCACCACCAAAGAAGGATCTCCTTTTAATTTTTCCACCACTACTAAATGCACTACCAAGTCCTCTCTGGAGAACTTGTTCTTGTTGTAGTTGTGGGATTCCAGGAGTTCTTCCTGTCTTTGCAGTTTCTTCAGGAAGAACTATAGAGGGGTCTGTTTCTTTAAATTCTTTTCTCCTCTGCTCATTCATTTGAGTAGCAGCATATGCGCCAACTCCAGCAAGTGCTGCTCCAGTTAATATTGGATGAGCCGCAGCAAATCTAACAAGTTGGGGAATAAATCCTCTCAACATTTTGAGAGTACCACGAACAAATGCGCCAAAAGGAGTTAAGAATAATCCAGCAGCAAATGCAAGAGAAGGCCACCAATCTTTTAAGAATCTTCCAAGAATTTTAATCTTTCTTTCATTTGCTGGGTCAGCAAACCATTTTAAAACTTTATCAACCAAAAATCCAATCAAAGTAAATTGGATGAATTTCATAATTCTGTCAAGAATACTTTGAAATGGTGCTACCAACTTCTTCACCAATCCAAGTGCTTTTTGAATTGGTTTTTCTAATTCCCCCTCTCTTTTAACTCTTCTTTTTTGCTCATCTTCTTTTTTAGATTCTTCTGCTTTTTTCTTTGCTTCCGCATTTTGTCCAATAATACTTTTTAATAACTCATCAAGTGCTTCAGAGATATCTTTAATATCTTCAGAAGATCCCTCACCAGATGATGACAGGGGTTGGGGAATAACTGCTTTAGATGTTAAATAAAATCTTTCAGTAGAAACTTTAATCGGACCAGTGACTCCAAGATTTTCTGCAGTGATTTTTTTTCTTCTTATCTTAAATCTACCAACCTTTCCCTTGACTTTTCTAAATTCCTCTACAAGAAGTTCATCCTCCTCTGTAGAGAGTTGTTTCCCAAAACTTCTTGATGCTGCAAGTCTTTCCTTTAAAAGTGAGATATAAGTTCCATAATCAATATCATACACTCCGTCCAATCCAATAACTTTTAATATTCGTTCATCAATATCTTCATCAACTAAATCAGTTTCACGAGTTCCTTCATACAAAGCAAGAGCAGACTCTCTTTTACCTTCGTCTCTTATACTTGCCAGTAGATCATCTAACTCGTCAGGACCCATTTTGCTGCTGTTTAAGTTTTTCTTCTTCTAAATGAGCTCTTAATAATTCAACATAGATATCCCTTTCCCAAGGTATCATGTTTTCAATCTCTGTTAATGAGTATTTATGATACTGCATCAAAGAAAAATTTAGCTTAAAATACCCCTCCAGATCCATATGGACCAGGGCTATGCGAAAAAACTTGAGAGTCCCTCCAGCACGACAGTGCTTTCTACGGTTGTCTTTGGATTTGTTACAGTAATTTCGTGAGAAAGTTTTGGCATTGTTTCAAAGAATTTTTCAATCTCTTTAAATTGAGTTGAATTCATTTGTTCAAGAAAATCTACCAATTCTTTTTTAGTTACATCGGCAGAAGCCCAAACTTCATCTTCATTATAAATTTTATCAATACATGAAGCAACCAAATCAAATGATTGATCCATTGAGTTGTCAGAACTAAAATCAAAATTATTTTTAATGAATTGATCAAGTGATGGGTATTTCATTTCCATCACAATTGAAGCATCAACTTTAATTTTATTCGTATGTTCTTCTTTCTTTTGAACTCGAATATCATCAATATTAATTTTTACGGGAACGTAAGTTTCTCCATCATCGGGACAAATGACATTGACTTCAATCTCTTCTCCAACAGATTTACCACGAATATTGAGAAACAAATATTCGATGTCAAAAGTAGGGAGAGTTTCTACTTTAATTCCTTTTGTATGAATACATGCTTTGATTACATTTTTGATTGCAGTTGTAATCTCTTTTGTATTCTCACTCTCAAGTGCAAGAATTAAAAGTTTTTCTTCTTTGACTAAAAAGGGCCTGTACTGAACTGTTTGTCCCGTCGAAGGCAATTCCAACTCATATGTTGGTGTAGATATTTTTGGTAAAGGCATAATATCCTATAGAAGTTTCAGTGTGATTATTTATGACTCACCATAAACAGTATTATAATAATTTGCTTCTAATGATTCTTGAGTTGGAGAAGTTGCAAATGACATTGCATCCAAAATTTGTTCATCAGTAACTCCACGAAGAGCAGATGAGTTTGGAATTTTTGAATTTAATATTTCTCCACCACCAATAACGTATCTTGAATAATTAAACGATACAGTGCATTTTAATAATTGAGAGGAATCATAAGAAACTGGCATAGAATCAATACTGATCGGATATGCGTTTATAAACCTGTATTGAAGTATTCTTCCATTATAATCTCTCTCAAACTTTTTAAGATATATTGTTGTTTGATATTGTTTTGGAAAATTAACTCTATAAAAGAAATTTGGTTCTTCTACTCCAGTGACAAATTGTTCATTTACAATATAAGAAATCCAATTTTCAAAAAAGTAAATAATATTATAATCGTGATCAACATAAAAAGTAAATGATGCTCTATCATCATATTGCCTTCTATATGCATGTCTTTCAGTTACACCACTATGATCATTGTTAATTTCATGAGTTGCTAAAGAAGAACCTGGAAGAGCTGCCTCCGAACAAGATAGTGAAATAAAATCTTCATTTCCAGTATAAGGAATACCCAACCCCGCAGCATTTTTATCTTCTATCCACTCTCTTACCAACTGCGGGGGATTAAAAGTGCATTCAAAATGAGAAGTCAGAGCAGGATTTAAAATAGATGCCTTTAAATCAGATAGTAATTTTTTTCTTGGTGAGGGTGCAGGCATGTGCCTATAAATACTTTTACTGGTATATTATGTAGTTAGGATAAATGGCAGAAAGTCTTAAAAGTAAGTATAAACCAGAGTATCCAAAAAAATATAAGGGAGATCCAAATAACATCATTTGCAGAAGTAGTTGGGAAAGAAGATTTTGCAGATGGTGCGATTTAAATGAAAATATAATTTCTTGGGGCAGTGAAGAATTTTGGATTCCTTACCTATCTCCTGTTGATAATCGTGTGCATAGATATTTTCCAGATTTCATTATTAAAGTTAAAGAACAAACTGGTGAAATTAAAACATATGTAATTGAAGTAAAACCAAAAAGACAAACTATACCACCAAAACCAAAATCAAGAGTTACTAAATCATTTTTATATGAAGCAAAAACTTATGCAGTCAATCAAGCAAAGTGGAAAGCAGCTGATGAGTGGTGTAAAGATCGTTTATTAGAATTTAAACTTATCACCGAAGACGAATTAGGTATTAAATAATGGCACTTTCAGGTTACGAAAAACCATTAAATGAATACACAAAAAGTGAGTTAATTGATATTGCACAAAAATATACAATCTATTATCAAACATCTTCTGGAAGAGGTTCAATTGAAAATTATAAAGATCTTACAAAAGAAGAATTAATTGGACTTATTGAAAATGATAGAGATTATCAAAGAGCACAACCAAAATCTAGAATTGGTATCTTAAAAAATAAAATTAAAGGAATGAATGATCCTGAAGAAATTATGATTGAAATAATTTCTTTATTTAAAGATTTGGAAATCATTCCAGAACCAGGCAAATATTATACTTTCATTTATAATGCAAAAACTCCTGGCATGAGATATGATCAGCATCCTCTAATTGCAGCATTAGAAATTTTTTCTTGGGGATTTAAAGGACTTAATTATCATTGGGAAGATATAGATCCAACTCAGTGCATTCGAAACTATACTTGGAATGAAGTGGCAGGACAAATGCATGTTGTTTATAATGATGAAATTCAATTTATGAGAAGAATTAATTATGCAAAGTTCTTAATAAATAGATAAAAAAACAGTTATAAATGTCTCATACTCTACAAAAAATTGAGATAACAAATCCTCTCGTGATTGAGGAGGGTTTCTGATGGCTGGAAAAAATTATACTTGGCAAGTATCGTCACCAAATATTGGAACTGGGGAAGGTGTCATAAGTTCGGCATACAAAGTAAATGGAAAAATTCCAATTACAACAATATCTACAAGTAACCCATTAGGATATGTTAAAGTTTTTCCCAATAGTAATTCAACTAATTTTAATATAAAAAATCTTGAATATGCGATTAGAACTGATGGAAAAATAACGTATAGAGTTCAAGATGGAACTCAAAATCCAAGACTATATAATAGCCTTCAAGATCTGGCAGATGGTCGTGGTAATTGGGATGGGACAACCACGATGCAGGTTCAAAAACAAATGACTGCTAATTTGACAGAATCTGTAAAAACATATAATCAAAACAATCCAACCCAAAAAATTGGGCCATCCACTGCTCCCACAACTCAACAGCAAGTATCTGCATCAATAGAAGGTGCTTTGGAAGAGGGAAAGGAACAAGGGATTTCAAATACAAATATAAAAATAAATGCAAATTATAGAAAAGTTTACGGTAATTATTATTATCCGAAAGATTTGGAAACAAATAAACAAGATGTAATTAAATTTAGTATGCTAAGAATTGCTGGAAGTTCTATAAGAACAGATTTCCAAGCAGGAACCCAAGTAATAAACAGAACTTTTATAAACGACATAATAGGTTCTGTAACCTTGCCAGTTCAACCATCAATCACAGATAATAATACAGTAGATTGGAGTGGAGGAACATTAAACGCCATACAAGCATATGCAGCGGCTGCTGGTATAAATTTAATTGGTTCTAATGATGTAGCAGATCTTGGAACTCAAGTAGGAACAATTTTGGGACAAATTGCAAAAGAAATAACTACAAATGGAGATAATGCACAAGCATTGAAAGTTTTCTTTGCACAAGAAGCTGTTGGAATACAAAATCTTTTATCAAGAACATCTGGAGCAATTCTCAATCCAAATTTAGAACTTTTATTTAATGGGCCTTCATTACGTCCATTTTCTTTTACATTTAGATTATCTCCTAGAGATGAATCCGAAGCAAACCAAGTTAGACAAATTATTAGATTTTTCAAACAGGGAATGTCCGTAAAAACAAGTTCTTCAAATATTTTTTTACAATCCCCAAATATTTTTAGAATTAGATATTTGACACGGGATGGTAAAGAATCAGAGCACCCATCTATCAACAGAATAAAACGTTGTGCATTATTAAGCTGTGATGTTGACTATACTCCTGACGGGACATACATGACATATAATGATCCCAGGAGAACAATGACATCGTATGGAATGACACTCAGATTTAGTGAACTTGAACCGATATATGAAGATGATTATTTGCCAAACACAGAAACTACAAAAGGAAGACCTTTAGCAAACGACGAAATAGGTTACTAAAATGCCAACATACTTCCGACAAGTTCCAGATTTTGAATACGTAAGTCGCACCACCGACAGTCAAAATATTTCAGAATACAAGACTGTAAAAAATCTTTTCAAAAAAGGAAAACTTAGAGAAGATATTTTTGGTGATTTATCATTCTTCACTAAGTATAAAATTGTAGGAGATGATCGTCCAGACAATGTTGCATTTGAAATCTATGGTGATGAAACTTTAGGCTGGTTAGTTTTATTATGCAATAATATTCTCAACGTCCAAACCGAATGGCCTTTATCTCAACAATCATTTCAAAATTTTTTACTGAGTAAGTATGGATCTGAAGACAACATCTTAGAAGTACATCACTACGAAACTATAAAAGTTACTGATAGTTTTGGAGTAACAATTGTTCCAGAGGGACTTCAAGTTCAACCTGATTATAGTGTTGAATATTATGATAGTGGACTGGGAAATTATATTATAAAGACAAATATAGTGAGAGAAGTTACAAATTATGATTATGAAAACAAAATTGAAAATGATAAAAGAAATATTTTTATTTTAAAACCAACCTATTTGAATGTGGTTCTGAACGATTTAGAGGAAATTATGCCATATAAAGAGGGTTCCACTCAGTATGTAAGTGAAACCCTCAAGAGAGCAGATAATATTAGACTTTACTCGTAATCACTCATCAGCAAGACGAGAGAAGTATGCAAGAGCATCATCTTCATCGTCATCAACCTCTTTAGTGACTACTGGAAGTGAAGGAGACTTAGAACGAGCATAGGACTCTTCAAGTTCTTTTACAACAGAACTCTCAACATTGTTCTCAGAGTAATCATCATACTCAGTTTCTTCTTCAACAGAAGAACGAGAAGAACCTTTCTGTCCAAGAACATAATTCAGACGTTTCTCAAGTTCTTCATAAGACTTGAATTGATCGGGAGCAGTTACAGCAGCAAGAGAATATTCTTTCTTCCAGATTGCTTCCAGAGCATCATCATCGTCCAGCAGAGGTTCCACAGAACCAAACTCAGACTTGTCGTAGTTCCAATAACCATCCTTCTTCACAATCTTCAATTTGAAGTTTGCACCTTGCCAGAAGTCAAAAGGATTGATAGGAGTCTCATCTTCAAACTCAGGTTGCATTGCTTCCATAATCTTATCAAAGATTTTCTTACCATACTTAAACAGAAAGACTTTACCTTCGTTTGTGGGATTGGTAGGATCTTTTACAACGTAGATATTTGAATAGTAAGACAGTTTGCGTTTTTGCTTACGAACAGTTTCCTTATTTGTTTCAGTTCCACTGTTCCACAGTTCACGATTATATTCCCCAAGAGGATCTTTCTGACCGATCGTAGTCAGAGAGTTCTCAATATACCATCCACCAGGGCCTTGGAAGGCATGTGAATACATTTTTGCCCAGGGAAGTTCTTCACCTTCGGGAGCAGGGAGAAAACGAATGACGGCAAAACCGTTACCAGTTTTATCCACTTCAGGTTTCCAGAGACGTTCATCAGTGCCTCCAGAAGTTGTACTCATCTTCTCCACTTCTTTTACAAGTTTCTGCGTAAGAGAACCCAGAGAAGACTGTTTCTTAAGATCTTTAAAAGACATTAGATTACCTCGTATTTGTACGTATTTGGCTTTTGTGTACTTCGTTATTTTACTAGTCGGATTCAGTTTTGTCAATCTGTTCTTTCATAATATCTAACATGCGAGACATATTATTGAATATTACATTCATATCAACATTGGGAGGAAGTCCCATCATGGATGCAGACTCTGAAATTCTTTCTTTCATCACAACTGCTTCAGGATCATCAGATAAACTTAACCTTGTGTAGAGAACTTTTTGTTTTTCAAGAAGTCTCTCTAAAATTTTTACATGATTAAGTTTTTCTTCTTTTGACATTGTAGAGAACTTAAAGACATTCTTATAAACGTCTTCTTGTAATTCACTAATCTCTGCCATCTCAGCACGAACAACTTCAGATTTAAAGAAACTCATTTATCCCCCAAAATAATTTCTTTTAGAATATTTTTATAACGCTGTACATCAATATGTAGGAAGGGAGAATACTTTTTCATCTTCATACTTACAGATTCCCACACAGGATCTTTAAGTTTTTTATCAAAGTTTTTCCCGAACAGGAATATTCTATCATATATGACTAATGTTTCGAGGCTAATGCTCCCGTTCAGGAAATTTTTAAGAACTGGTGGATGACCTTTAGAACACTTAAAGACTTCATCTACTTTTTTATCTTCAAAGAAACTTTGTGTTTCTTGTGTAAAAACATAAGAAAGTGATTGGTTTTTCTTTTTCCAGTCTTCATATCTTCTATCACCTTCTCGAATCATTTCACCAATCCACAACTTACTTGGATCAGTGCAGGTAATAAAGTTTGATACAAAGAACTCTACAACTTCTTGATCTGTTTTTTGACGTGCTACTTTTTCAAACCAAAAACGATCTTTACGTTTATAAAAAGATTGAACAGTTGCACGACTTTTACCACAATACTTAAAGTAGTCATAACTATCTTTTGTAAAGTGATTCTTTAAAGCAAGATATTCACGATATGCATCGAAAGGCATCATTCAAAATAATTCAAAATTAAATGCGATTACAGTTTTTCTGGTGTCAGTAAAATTTTTAGGCGATTCGTGAAAAATATTTGATTTAAAAAGTAATAGATCACCTTCTCCAATTTTTGGAATTATTTTTTTCCCATTTGTAGGATTAACCAATATAGTTCTCAATGATTTGTCTGTCAACTCAACATAATATATTCCAACTATATCACTATTTTCATGATTGTGAAGTTTATGATGAGATCCAGAATTTGAATTATATTGATTAAACCATGAATTGATAAGTTTTGGATTTTTTCTATATTTTTTAAATACAAATTGTATAAATTTTTGTTTATCAAATTCGGAAAAAGAAAAATCAAACCAATTTTGATCGATAATATTAATAACATCCCAATCAGTTTTACTAATTGGACAATTGTAAGAAGAATTATATTTTGATATTTCAAATAATATTTTTTCTTTTTGGTTTTGATGTTCTTTTATTTTTAAAACATCATAATACTTATTTTTAAAAAACATACTTTTTAAAAAATTAATCTGGCTCTAGAAGTTTTTTTAAGAAAGTTAAGTTCCATTGCTTCGTACTTAATTTTTTCTTTCAATGGTTTTGAAATCAATTTAGGAACAGATTCTACATCAATGCTATTCTTTTCGCAAAAGTGAATAATTGCATCAATATAGTTCATATCCTCATTTGTATGAACAAGAGTTTCAATCTCTTGAGCAAACTTTGATGGACAAAAGAACTTACTTTCTAATGCTTTTTCTAATTCATTCTCCATCTGACCCAGTATTGTGATGTACAAATTCTTTAATATAACGAACTAATAACTTAATATAATCCCCTTTGTTTCTTTTGTCAAATACTTTGACTTCACCACCAGGAGTAACCATCAAAGTAATGAGTTTTTTAATTGGTTTTTCCGTCAGTTCATAATATGCTGCTGCATAAAACATTTCTTGAACAAAATAGTTTTCAATCCACTCTTCTGGTTTGATTTTGTCTGAGGTTTTAAAGTCAATGACCGCAAGTTCTCCTTCATATTCAGCAATACAATCAACTCGTCCTGCAAGCCCGTAGTACTGTGAATATAAAGTTCTTTCAATTGCGTGTATGTTATTTATCTTATCAAGTTCTGGTTTGAGGTGATAAAACATAAACTTTGTCAGGGGTTGATAATCATCCCAGTTCAGTTCTTTATTTTCAAGATAGTCTTGACAAACTTGGTGAAAATCAGTTCCTCGTGCTGTTGCTCTTTTAGTGATACGATTTGCTTCTTCAAGACCAATACGTTCTCTCCACTTCACAAAAATCTGTCTATTATAAAAAGACGTTACAGAAGTGATAGAAGGAACCCACTCTCCATTTGGAAGATGGTAGAGACGGATGCCGTTTTGTTCTTTCTTTTCTAACTCAAGATCACCTAAAAAATTATGATGAATAAAACTCATAAACCAATTTCCATTTTTGCAATAATGTATTCCTTAACTAATCCAGATCGAACAATGTCCTTAACATCAAACTCAATAATATCAAATGATGGCATGACTCTCAAAACTCTCATAAAATCAATAATGCCATTTTTTTCGTTTGTCTTTACTAAGTCGGATTGTGTTGCGTCTCCACAGAAAATGATTCTGCTATTTTCTCCCACACGAGTAATTATACTATCAAGTTCATGAAAATTCAAGTTTTGAAATTCATCTACAATAATAATTGAATTATCTAATGTAGTTCCACGAATGAATGAGGTACTCCAGAAACTAATTGTCCCCTGAGTTTTGAGATTGCCATAGAGCATTTCAAAATCGGCATCTGACGGCATTTCAAACATGTACTTTACCATATTCTTATAAGGAATTTGATAAAGAGAAGATTTGTCTTCATGATCTCCAGGAAGAAAACCAATTTCTCTTGTTGCAACTAGTGAACGAACAATATAAATTTTTTCATAAGGAGATCTTTCATCAAGAACATCTCTCAAAGCATTATAAAGTGCAATGAAAGTTTTTCCTGTTCCCGCACATCCATAACCAACAATGTTTTGATTTAATTGATACGATCTGAAAAATTCTTCTTGATTATCAGTTAAAGGTTCAATCTCTTTCATTAAATCAAGATTGATTGGCTTCTTCCTTTTCATTTGTTTATTGCTCATACCAAAAGGAACAGGTGTTGCGGGTTGATTTCTTTTTCTTGACATTTACTTTCTAGATGGGTTTTACTTTGGATCCAGGAGCCTTTGATGCTTTGTGTAAGATATCGTTCCATCCGGGATGAGATTTTTTGAGTTTATCATACACCTCTCCAACTTCAGCAGCTGAAGGGCAAGTTGAAGGATCAGACCAATCTCTATCCCAATCAGAGTTATCTTTCTTCCATTGTTCCCAATCGTGAATACTCATTGTCACTTCTTTTTGTTCACCAGTAACTTTATTATAAACGGGGTATGTTGCCATATGTTAATAATTACGACAAAAATATTTATTCAAGAGTGATGGATGGGGCATCCATACACTCAGCACATCCTTCACGAGTCCAACCAAGTGCCTCAGATACTGCAGGAAATTGACAGGTAAAGATACAACGAATCAATTCTACAATCTCCATATGTTCCTTCTGTGTTCCATGTGCTGAACGAAGATCAATGTAATGAATCCAAGAACGCACAGAACCCGTCATATAGAGTCTTGTGGGGGTTGCTAAGGGCAGCACAAACCTTGCACACTCTTTTGCCACACCCTTATCTAGAAGACGATTGTAGATGCTCTGAGAGTGTTCAAAAAGCACACGAATATCTTCAAGTAAAACCAGTTTCAAATAATCAGGAATATCATCAATACTATTTTGACGATTTTTAGTATCT
>Ga0208974_1000738_pt1 | contig 13180 bp, 23 predicted proteins | sample GreLakmeER15MSRF_FD_187699 | JGI IMG/M metagenome (GOLD analysis project Ga0208974, IMG submission 187699) | Freshwater lentic microbial communities from great Laurentian Lakes, MI, USA - Great Lakes metaG ER15MSRF (SPAdes) | ecosystem: Environmental > Aquatic > Freshwater > Lake | place: Great...
GACTCTGATCACTGTGTGCTTTTGATAAAAATCCAAAGATGCCCATGCTGGTAATCAGCATCAATATGGCAATGGCCGCTAACAGATAGACTCGAATAAAATTTGGTGCTTGATTCCAATTTTGTTTGAGCCAAACAGTGCCGGCCAGTTTGCTGACTTCTAAGGCCACACCCATCACGATGATAGGGATAACTGCCGCAGAGAAAATGGCCACTAGACCAGCCACACTGTAATAGATGGCCACCGCAGATACTGTTAATCCGCTGAGTAGAGCTGACCAGGCAATGAGTTTGTCGCTTGAATTTATCTTCATGAGCTAATATTTATTCTCTTATCCAACGCCAATCTCTGCTCGCATTTGAGAAACAGGCTGTGCTACTCAATGTTTTCTGCACACCATAAGCTATGGCCTGAATGTGCATCCTGCGACAATAGCCGGAACCAGTAGGCCAGGTCATCACAGGCACAGCAACACCACTGGCATCGCGTTTGTACCATTCCACAGCTTGTCCGTTCTCTGCAAACATAACGGCATGTTGCAAGGACTGAGTATACGAATCACGTTGATCGTCGTCCAATTTCTTAAACCAACCAAAAGACAATTGAGCTATCTCATTAAGAAACGTCCCACTACGATATTCGAAAAATCTAGGATTAGAAATATCGTTTGCCATTACCGGACTAATTGCGACCAGTATTAACAATTTCCCAACCACCATCCAATTTTTGGCAGCTGATACCTTTGCGTTGAACATCACGTCCTCCAATTTGCATCCAATAAGTAAATTCACCGCAGTTAGTTGACATACCTAACCTTGCCGTGGTAATTCGTTTGACGTCATCGTCAGTACAATCTAGAACAGTTTTGCTATCTACTGTCTCTTTGTTATGAGTAGTGATAGTTTGACTGGTATAACAGTACTGCGGCTTGTTGGCTGCAATCTTTGGTGATGAGCAGCCAACAAGGCCTACTGCGGCCAACAACAAGATCAATTTCATTATTGCGCCTTGGCTTGTTTAGCTTCTGCGATCAACTGATCAAACACTGGCTTGGGCATTTCAAGACGCACAAAAGTGTAGTGACGACCCTGCATGGTGAACTGTGCAGTTTCAGTTTTCATGTGCTCACGAATAGTTGTGTTTTTAACCACATAGGAGATAGAAGTCTTTGTACTCTTCTTGTCGTTGACAAAGTCAATCCGTGTTTCACTGTTGACTTCTGAGTTGATGCGTTTTGCAAAGTTGTTCATTGCAATGGCATACATCTGTTCTTCGGCTGCTTGTGCGTGAACACTCTCACCGCCGCCGCAGGCATACGCGAACTCTTTCTTCCACCAGAAGTAACCTTTAACACCAGCTTGTTGGCATTCTTGATACCAATCTGGTTGAGCATAAGCCTTACGCTCTGAAACTTCCTTCATTGAGGAGCAACCAGTGATTGCCGCCGCCATTAAGCCTACTAGAATTGCCTTTTTCATCGTGTACCTTTCTGTGTGTGTTAACGATATAATAATTATAGCATCACCGTTGATCAAAGTCAACTGGATGCCTTACCAATTTATTTGAAGAATATCAGAGCCATCATTACTGCCTGAACAATGAAACCCAATCCAATAGTGACCACATTGAGCATGTCTTTTTGCACTGTGGCTTTCACAAACAACAGGGTTAGGCCGCCCCAGCATAGTAACACAAGATCCACTGCGGGCATCTTGTCGGTTAATCCACTCATTACCGCGAACAGGCTAGGTACAGTGGCAGCGTGTAGTACAATAACTGCTAGCCAACCAAATGTCTCTGCCGAAATATGACTGACTTTGGCAGTGGCCCAAGTTTTGAATTCTTGGAGATTTTCAAAATGAGGTATTGGGTTAAATTTATTAAAGTCTACCATTTTATTTCTTTCCTCTGTAAAAGATATGATTGCCGATTGTTCCAATTTTTTCTAGATTCCATTGTGGATTGACATAGTTAGCATGATAATACAATGCTTCTTTCATTACGTCAAGCCGGAAACCTTCCAATAACACCTTCTTGGCCACTGCCATGCTTTCGTTGTAAGCGGCAGGATTGACAGGTCTTGCTTTGTGGGCAGTGTCACAGTACCATGAGAATTGGCAAATGACTCTGTCTATCACTACTGATTTTTGGAAAACAACTGCACAGACATCTTTTGGGAACGAGGGATGAGCCGCCCTGTTCATGGTGACCTGTGCTACTGCTACTTTGCCTTCGAAGTTTTCGTGCCCTGCTTCGCGATAGATATTCATCGCTAGGCATTCTAGTTGTCGTTCTCTAGTCTTGATTGACACAATGTCGGGCGACGATAACATCTGACCCTCACGTAGCTTTTCCATTTTGGTTTGGGTAATACTTTGCACCAACATGACTACTACTACCAAGCCCATAACATAGGCTGTAAATCTAAATAACTTTTCCATAAGTCCTCCTTTGACTTGGTGTTGTAAAACTTCTACAACATTACATAAAGGGAGTTAACTTCACGAGGCTCTGAAAGAACCCTACTTTCGTGTAGTTGTCTCCATTAGCCACCACAGCTCATAACTTGTGGTACCTTTGGCGACCCTTGGCATCCCGAAAATACGGGTTTCTCATTGGCCAAGACCCGCGGACATGATTTTGATGGTATCTCTATCATGTCAACTATCTCAGTTTCTTTGCGAAACGTTTAATATATACCCCATACTTGCGTTATCTCCCGAGAAACTGGTGATTATCGACGCATTTTGGAGATATCTTGTGCTTCTTCGTCACTGAATACAGGCACGGCGTTGCTCTTGTGCATTGTAGCAATGCCTTTGACCTTGGTTCCTGTGTAGATTGGACTGGCTTTCAATACAGCATTACCACCGGTATCCACACTTTTAATGTGTGCCGTGGTATTACGGCCTTCGGGAATCTTCAGCGAGTATGATTTGCTCAAAGACTCTGCCGCCAGACCACGACGACGTTTCTTGTCTTCAATTTCTACAGCCCATTTTTTCTGTAGTTCTTTCCACGATTCGTCCAATTCTCTAGCCTTTCTAGCGTGTTCAGCTGATGCAAACTTTTGCTTGCCTTTGGGCTTGCCTGTGGTACTAAGCCACGGACCTTCTAGGTGCATTGTCAAAAGAAACCTCCAAACTTGTTAAACTATAGAACTAGTATAACAGGAAGTCTGAAGGTTGTCAACTGCTTGCTATTCAATTTATTGCAAGGAATAGCGTCTTATGGGAGATACCTGCTGATGATTTCGTTCTGTTCTGCAGTCAAGGCAATTTCATATTGGTAGTCTGGATGATCAACCCCTAGATAAGGTTGTCCACCAATTTGCCATAAACGAGCTTCATGTTGAGCCAGTCTCCAGCTGATGTGATTGTCAGCTTTGTTTCTGTTTGGCATGTCTTCGGGATAATTGCCGTTGCCGATCTGGCATCGAAGTTTTGGTCCGGTATCTACTTTGAAATAAAGCTGGTTGGCTATGTTGTCAAGCACCGGCATGGCAGTGATACTGGCGGCAATGCCGATTCCCATATCATTTGCCGGCTCTTCAAATGCCAATGTTAAATCTGGCCCTAGTTTAATTTCTATAATCATGATATTCCTTGTGTTTTACTTAGCTGTATTGTGTTTGACAGATTTTATTTTATCTGTTCCGCTAGTTGTTTATAACCAGCCCAAGTGGGATGTATACCGTCTGGTTGCAATTTGGTAATTGGCAACACAGTATCGCCAAAGTTTTTAGCAATGATATGCACCATTTCTTGAATGTTCTTGATATCAACACCACTGGCCTTGAGGTTACCTGCTGGTAGAATCCAAAACACATGTTTGCTATCGACTCGTTGCCGAGTGGTCATGAGCTCTCGAAAAGTATGAATCCCACTGTGATCATTTGAACCCAAGCTGATGATTACAGTATTGGCTGGTTGAATTTTTTCTGCGTAATTTTTATTGAACTGCCAAGTATTGATTCCGCCTTTGCCCACAAGAGCACATTCTTTGGCAAACATGTGTGTGCCCACTGCAATACTATCACCTACAATCAAACACTCTAACATGATTTCTCCTATCATTAACTGTTTAACACTTTTGCCACCGAATTCATTACACTGGCGATACGTCCAATGTCACGAAGTTGTTCTACTGTATAGCCTTCTGCCTTGAGTGTTTCGTAATGTGCCTTAACACAGAAGTGACACTTGCCCACAATACTAGCAGCCAAACTAAATGCTTCAAAATTTGCTTTGGTAGTTCCACCATGTGACGCAATAGCATTCATGCGTAACTGTGCTGGCAATCCTTTTAGTGCAGGATCATCACACATTTCGACATATGGATACCAAACATTGTTCTGTGCCATAATGCTGGCGGCTGTCATTGCTGACTCTGCGTGTACCGGAGCATCTGCTAAAATTACTGATAGAATTTTACCGTTACCAGTTGCGGCAAGTGCGGCTACGGCACAACCCATGGCAACATCTGCATCTAATGCGCTACGTAGAAGAACGGCATCCAGATTTAATTTTGTATCTTTAGCGTAGTCTGGTAATGCACCTTTAACTGATTCAATAAAACTCATTTTATGCTACCTCATCTTTTTTATCACTGGGAAACTTTGCACTGGTATATCGAATAACCAATACGCTGATGGCAATAACAAATGTAGAACCAGCCACTGCCAACATCTCAACAATGTTGATAGGCTGGTGACTCATGATGTCTACCATGTGCCGGGTCAATGCAGTTATTGCTATGTAAAGTAGAAACCTAACAGGCATATGATTGGTTCTAAAGTAAATCCCAACCATGGCCCCAATTTCCAAATAGATAAACATCAGCAATAGGTCGCCGACTCCGGCATGGTGCTTCTGGAACATTTCAAAAAATGTCCATCCGGCGGCCCATACTGTTGCGGCACCTATGCCAAAAAGTGCTAATCGGTGAAAAATATCAACTAAGGTATTTCCAACTCGATCAACATTTTTTGTGTTTAACATTATAATGTCTCTCCGCCTACTGTTCGGTTACAAGCACATAGCTCGCCAGTTTGTAGCGCATCCAATACACGAAGTGTTTCTTCTGGTGAACGACCAACGTTCAAGTTGTTGACAGTAACGTGTTGGATAACGTTGTCTGGATCCACAATGAATGTAGCACGAAGTGCGGCACCTGCCGGAGCATAGAATACACCAAGTTGTTCAATCAAGCTCAACTCGCCACGCTGTGTGTCAGCAAATTGGTTGTGTGTGATCTTCTTCAAATCAGCATGTGCGTTCTGCCAGCTAACTTTACAGAACTCATTATCTGTTGAACCTGTGAGCAACACTGCGTCACGGTCGGCAAAGTCGCCAGTCAACTTGTCGTAGGCTACAATTTCTGTAGGGCAAACAAATGTAAAGTCCTTTGGATAGTAAACGATAACTTTCCATTTGCCGGCAAAGCTCTCATCGGTGATGTCGAAGAACGCATCTTCTGGTTGTCCTGGCTTAACACCAGTGATTGCGAATTTTTCTAATTTATGTCCAACTGTTTTCATATCTTCTCCTTGTGTGTGATAAAAACCAATAACTCAGTGTTTATACTGATGTTATATTGTACGTTTATTTAACCTATAGGTCAAGTGATTTTAATAGTTTTTTCAATAATTATTTTAATGACGCTAATAGAAAAAATTAATAAAGAAAAGGCTCCGAAGAGCCTTTTTCAAATCAAGATTGATTATCCAACTACTGGGGTGTACTCGATACCAGTAGTTGCTAGGCCTACTAAGCCAATTGTAGTTTCAAATGCGGCTAACTCACTGGCGGCAACCAGTACATCAGACTGACTCAACTTGCTGTTGGTCATCCATGCTGTGTAGTCTGTGACCTGTGTTAATGTAGCATCTGTGCCAAATACATTTTTGTAAACGTGCTTGATGAATGTTTCATTGCTGACACCGCCTGCGTCTGTTTTGTAAACGTCTGTGTTCAACAGAGCTTCTGCCAACTGCTTGTTTGTCCAACCTGCATCAGCAAGACTGATACCAATGCCCTTGTATGCGTTGGTAACATCTGTTGTGCCTAATGCGGCTGCCAACAATGCATACACATCACCGGCACGTCCTGCAGCATCATAGGCAATGGCCTTGTCAGTGAACACCACACGCTCGTGATCAGCAAGATTAAATTCCATGTTGCTAACCAATGTGCTGGCCAGGTTTACTTTAGCAGCAGTTTTAGTAACTGTGAACTCTGTGCTCTTGCCACCCATTGCGTAAGTGTCAACACCTGTAGTACCAGTAACATCTACAGTGATATCTACTGTGCCATCACCAGCACGAGCTGTACCTACTACACCAAAGGTAGCCACTTTGCCTAGAGTGCCTACTGTGGCCACAGTAACGATCAAGTTGTTGGCTGCTGTACCGCCCAATGCAGTACCAGCAAGAGTAATAGTGTCTCCTGCAACATAGCCGCGACCAGCACTAGCTGCTAATGAATCTAAAACAACAGAGTAAACTCCATCAGTCTTGGTAACATCAAATGTAGCCTCTACACCTGAACCGCCTGTTAGGCCTGTAACGTTTTGATATGTGGCGTTGATTGGTTTGTCTTTGATTGTAATTGTTGTTGTCATAATTTCTCCTTTTGATAATATGATTCAACAATTATACACAGGATATCAAACAAAACTTGTGCGTACACGCACAACTTCGACACGATAATTAGTTGACTTTGCCAAAAAGAAACCCGCCGAAGCGGGCTCTGCTATTTTGGATGACAAGGTATAACTACCTCGGACCGCTGGTTTTTAGGCAGCTAGAGCAACTTTGCTTTTGCCGGAAACAGAATTTCCAGTGAAGCTCATTGCGCTGAAGTCGAATGTATCTGCGTTTGCATTTACGTTTTTTGTATTTTACGTGACCCCACGTGTTGATCTTTATCCTATCTCACCCTGTCGAAACCATGGCAGGCCCATCATAAAAAGATTATTTCCAAGTTTTTTGTGCGATCCAGTGTTGGATTCGTTGAATGCGCCATGCGGCCCATTTTGGAACCTTAAACAACTCTCGACCACTAGGGGTAACAAGAGTGAGATCACTTTTAACGCCCATTAAACCTATAAACATACAATCCTCTTATGGTGGACCTGGCGGGGGTCGAACCCGCGTCCAGAACGCCTTACTTTAAGACTTCTACAACAATTCTTTTAGGCGGCTTGGATATTGCTAGCCTGCTCGCCTTTTTGACCCTGAGTCACTTCAAACCTTACACTTTGTCCTTCTTGTAGGCTCTTGAAGCCACTCGAATTAATCTGTGAAAAGTGAGCAAATAAGTCTGCGCCACCATCGTCCGGAGTAATGAATCCAAAACCTTTGGCGTCGTTAAACCATTTTACTTTTCCTGTTACCATTTTACTATTTTCCTTGTTTGTAAATTTATGCTGTCTGTGTGAGTTATTTATGAATTTTTATCCATAATCTTTAGATTAAGCAACATGTTTTCAACTGTTAGTTTGGTAATAGTTGCCAACATTATTAGCTTGTCATCATCAGTATACACTTCTTTGTCAAACATGTCAAGTATACTTGTGCCAATCATTCTAAATGCCTGTTCTTGCCCGACAGCAAGTTTGCCCCAATCTGCAGGATCGCCAGCTTCTACTTCTGCTGCAATTTCTACCAGCTGTTCTAGTGTAATTTTTTTCATAGTGTTATTTGTCCAGTTCCGAATCCCATATGTCCTCTAGCAAAACAATTAAATGCTAGACTGTATCTTATGTCTTTTGAATCACTTGCGGGAACTGTGTGTTCTAGATGGGAAGGGAACAACAAGAGATCTCCAGTTCTCGGATAAATGGTATGTGTGCTTGAGTTATACTCATTCAAATGCGTTTTTTTAAATGTGGGCGTTGTTGTTGAGTGAAACAGGTTCACATGCGACCATGCCTGTTCAAACACAATTGGAGCAGTGGTGGGAGTTGTTTCTATATAGTAGACTCCACTGATCATAGAATTTTTATGATTATGTTTAATCACAAGTTCATCATTTAGATATCGATTGGCCCAGCTGGTTGATATATCAAATTTTATACCATCGTCGACGCCCAACGATTGATGCACAAAATAATCAATGGTGTCTGTTATCTGTTTACGCAAATTCTTGAGTTGAGGTTTGTCTAGAATATACATGCCTTTTGATCCCTCATCGAGATCTTCGTCAGTGCCATCGTGGCCAGTCCGTTGATAAGGATACTCAAGATTTTTTAACCAAGTTTTGGTTATAATATTGAGATCGCCTAGATGTGTTTGGAACAAGGGTATTGCAAACAATGGCGTTATTCTATGTTGCATTTAAACAGTCAGTGTGTTGATTGGGCCGCCGGCTTTGCCCCTAGGGAATAGGTTAAAGGCCAAACTGTATCGTACCTTTGCTGATTGATTTTCCTCAACTGAATGAGTCATCATGGACGGGAACATGATCAAATCATTTTTGGCAGGGAATATGCCCCAAGCATCTGCATTGAAGAAATTCAGTTTGGCATCATCAGCGTGGTCTTGATAGTTGAAGTCCACTCTCACAGTTTCGGTCCATAGATTATAATTGCCCTTGTCTTTGTGACAGACAAATGCGCCGGTATCAACTCCTGTATCTATGTAATAGACGCCACTGATAAGGCTGTTGCCATGATAGTGTTGTCCTGAGAAATCACCTGTGTAATGCCGATTCACCCAACTGTTCTCCATGCGAAAATCCATGTTGCGTTTTACGTCTAACACTGTGTAGATAAAATTATCTGCCGCTTTCATAATTTTAGCTTTCAACGGAGCAAGTTCTGGAGTATCTAAAATATACTTGTTCACTGTATAGTCACCGTTGTCGGCGGCCATGCGCTCATATTCTTGACTTTCAATAAAGTCACGCATGCTTTTATCTAATGACCCAATGTTGGTCTGGTACAAAGGCACGCCAAACAGTGGAGTGACCTTATAGGTAGGTGTCATTTAATCCATCCAATTTTTTTACCTTGTGCTTTTCTGTTGTCATATTCTTCAACTGAGCTGGGGAATCTCCAAGCCCATATGGCCACCAGCATCATAAACACTGCTGTGTATATTATACCACGAACTGGGACTGCTGTCAACCACATGGTGATCAAACTGGTTGTCATCATGAACAACATGAAGTATTTCATCTTCTGTGGGAACACACGCTTTTCACCCCAGTTAGTAAGGAACGGTCCAAACAGTTTGTGATTGTAAATCCAAGCATGCATACGCTCACTGCCCTTGCTAAAGCAGTAGGCTGCAAATACCACAAAGATTGAGTAGGGGATGCCCGGTGTAACTAATCCAACATAGGCCATTCCCAAACTAAGGAAGCCTAAACATTTCCATAAGAATTTTTTCATTTTACCCTGCAAATACGTTGGGACTGCCAGCAGTGATGGCACCGCCGTCGGTTGAGTCGCTGACTCGTGCTAACGGTTTATTACCTACCTTAACTGTGCCTGACCCAACATTAATAACTGCTGAGTGAGCAACACAATTTCGACCGGACGGAATAGTATGAGAAGCCACTGGATCACCTTGGCATTCAACTGCTATACTGTTGACATATACTCTTGCACTGGCGCCGGTTGGTCCTGTTATAGTCGAAGTGGCATCACACCCATGTCCGGTTGTTGTTGGGTCGCCTTGTCTAGCTACAGCTGGCATATACGTTCCTTAAAATGCTTTCGGCAAGTCGTTTATCTTACTTAGATATCCAGCAATTCGTTTTTGAACTTTATCTAATTCTTTAGGTGTTATAGTTGGTCTGTCTTTTGAAAGTTCTCCACCCTCAATTAAAAATATATAAGTAGATATAAAACTGATAAACTCTAAAGGGCTTATCGTATGTATTCCATCTCCGGCTGCTAATCTAACTAGCTCACTGTAATCTACAGATTCGAATTGAAGAGACTCTGAAATTACGGTACCCACAGGGGCGCTCGGAGCAGTAGTAACAGTTGTCGTTGTTGTAACTTTAAAAATAGCACGAGCATTGCCCGAATCTATCAATCTGCTTTCGTAAGTTATAACTGTTGATGAAGTAACAGCCATACATTATCCTTTGATAATGCTGCCAGCAGTCACTGGTTGAATACCTGTGGTTTGATAAACATACTGTTTGCCAATTTCAGCATCACTTTCTGCCATCACCGTAATTGCCTGTGTGTTGAAGGTCAACTTTGAATCCGGATTCACTGTGACTAACACAGGAGCCATTGCTGGTCCTTTCTGTGTCATAGCTAACATAACTGGCCTATCAAGAGTAATTGAACCCATGGCGTCTTCGATAAACTTACCCATTATCTCGTCGCCTGAAATTAATTTAATTGTGACAATGTCGCCTGCTGTGAATTTCTGTTTATTAAATAACATTTACATTTTTCCTATTAGTACCCGCTACCGTTGAAACCAGTTTCATCGATGTATTTTCTTAATTCTGTAAAACCACCAATCACGTTGCCATTGATAACAATTTGTGGTACTGTTCTAGCAGTTGGTACAGCTTCTAACAATTCTTCTTTGGTATAGCCGTCACCAATTTTACGTTCTTCAAATTTAACACCTTGCTGTGCCAGCAGTGCTTTTGCCTGATCGCAATAAGGGCAATGATACTTGCTCCAAACTATTACTTCCATGATATATCCTTTTAACTGTATTATATAGTCGGCAATTCAGCATAGTCAATATTTTCTCCCATGACTCCGATAACATAGTTTGTGCTTTCTGTTTCTTGTAGAGCACTTTGTTTCTTGCTGGTATCCGTGTGCTTGTTGAACCACGGAATTGGTGTTGATTTTGGTGCGGCCTGAAGATATTTGATACCAATATCTTTTAATGCACCTACTGCGGTATAATCTACAAAGTCTCGCAGGATGTTTGCATTAAGTCCAATAACAGGTCCTAACTTGAACAAGTAAGTAGCCCATTCTTTTTCTTCACGAATAACATCCATGTAAAGTTGATACACTTCTGCATGGCATTCTTCTCGAGCCTCAACAAATCGAGCATCCTCTTTAACCACTTGATTGATCATGTAGGCAGTCCAGCCTTTGTGTAACAATTCATCTTGAAGAATCAATTGAATAATGTTACCATTGCCCATAAAGATTTTATTCTCTACCATGGCTAAACTTGTGGCAAATGATACCATGAATCGAAATGCTTCTAGAGCATAACTTGCGTGTAAGGCCAACCAAACGGCTTTGACATGTTCTTTCTCAGTGACTGCTTGTCCAAGTTCTTTACGGCAGTTGATAACATGCAGTTTGTCGTAGTAGTCTCCAACGCTTGATGCCATGTCTACAATTTCTGTAGTATCATGGATTGTGTTGAACACATCCTTGGGCACGTTATAGATGTTGCGGATAATATGACTGTAGCTCTTGCTGTGAATGTTGGTTTCAAAGAATCCCCAGTTGTACATCAGTGCTTCTACTTCGGGGAGACTGCATACCGGAGTAAAGACCTGTGTTGGACCACGACCTTGCAAACTGTCTAGCGCAGTTTGACGTAACAAGTTACTAGTAAAGATATGTTTGACAGCATCGCTAGCATCTTTAAAATCGTTTGAATCTTTAGTAAGACTGATCTCTTCTGGTTGCCAAAAGAATCCTCGAGCAGTTGCATCAAAGTCTGCAATCTTTTTATATTTTACTTCTTCAAAGCGTTGAATGGTAACTGGCCCTGCTGGGTCCAGAAACATCTTGCGATTGAGATAGTCTGTTTTTGTAGTTAGGTTATATTGTTGTTTGCTCATAATTTACATGCCTCGCAGTCTTCGTCTTCGATTAATTCTCTTTCGTTATGGAACCCGTTATAGTGTACTTCGGGAGTTGCTTCAGCCATTGCTTTACTGCCTGCTTTGTTAATTAAGCTGTAATAGAATGTTTTCAATCCCCACATGTGTGCTTGCATTAAATTTTTAGCAATCAATGTAGTTGGCACTTTACGATCTGCAAAGTGTGCCGGATTGTAAAATGTGTTAGTTGAAATTGATTGATCAACATAGGCAGCAAGTACCGCGGCTGTTTTCAAATAGCCATCACAGTCTTTCTGTTCCCACATCATTTGATATTTGTTTTTTAGTTTATGATACTCAGGTACAACCTGTACAAAACTTCCTGCCTTTGATTCTTTAACTGAAATCAAGCTCATGGGCATTTCAATGCCGTTGGTTGAGTTGATTACAACACTTGAACTTTCAACAGGGGCAATAGCCATCAATGTGGCATTGCGTACACCATACTGTTTCATATTACTACGTAGTGTTTCCCAATCAAGTTCAGGAGCAAAGTCTGCCAGTTCATTAACACCCTTGGCACGTAGTTCCCAAGGAAAGACGCCTTGACCGTATCTAGTTTTATGACTTTCGGTACATGGTCCACGTTCTTTGGCCAGCTCTACTGTAGCTTCTGTTAAGTAGAACGCTTGATGTTCCATCCATGTCTTAACATCCTGTAGTGCATCTTTCTCGCCATACTTGAGCCCACGCTTGGCATGCCAGTAGGCAAGATTAGTAACACCAATGCCTAGTGGTTGTATCTCATCGTTAGACAGTTTGCTTTGTATCGACAAGAAATCTTGATAGTCAAGAATGTTACACAGGCTACGCTGTAGAATCCTACAGGCTCTACGCATATCCTCTGGATTACGGAACGATCCCCAGTTGATAGATCCCAGTGTACATAACGCTATGCGTCCACTATCGTCGTCTAATCGCTTAAATGAACGTGTGGGTAATAGGATCTCACAGCACAAGTTACTTTGATAAATCGTATGGTACTCGGGATCAAAAGGTCCTTGGTTCATTACATTATCAATGAATACGAGATATATTCGACCCGTATCTGTGCGTTCTTTTAGTATACCACTCTTGAACACTTCTTCGGCACTCATGGTCTTTTTACGTAGACCTTTCTGCTTTTCATATTTTACATATAGTTCTTCAAACAATGCAGTGTCTTTGTAAAATGCTTCGTACAAATCTGGTACTTCGTTGGGATCAAAGAATGTTATGTCTTCTCGATTTTTGAATCGTCTCCAGAAGAAAGCACTAAGCACAACCCCATAATCCATATGACGGACTCGGGTTTCTTCTGTTCCTTGGTTGTTCTTAAGTACAATAAGATCATCAAACTGATG
>Ga0208974_1000742_pt1 | contig 13156 bp, 22 predicted proteins | sample GreLakmeER15MSRF_FD_187699 | JGI IMG/M metagenome (GOLD analysis project Ga0208974, IMG submission 187699) | Freshwater lentic microbial communities from great Laurentian Lakes, MI, USA - Great Lakes metaG ER15MSRF (SPAdes) | ecosystem: Environmental > Aquatic > Freshwater > Lake | place: Great...
CTTCCGGGTTGATCTTGCGGATTCGTGCTGTGTACTGCTATCAATATCATCAACCACATTGTCAGTCTCCTGTGTCCAAGTTATGATTTCCCATGTGCCATCATGCCGTTCTACCAAGGCTGTGCATGACTCTACCCAGTCGCCGTCATTCATGTATGCAACACCATCTATTTCTTTGATCTCAGCATGATGTATGTGTCCGCAGATCACACCATCAAAGCCACGCTTCTTGCAGTACTGTGCAAGATTGTGTTCAAAGTGAAATATAAAGTCTACTGCTTTTTTGACCCGGTGTTTAAGGAACAGGCTAAGGCTAAAGTACCCAAAACCCATACGATGACGAATCCAATTAATCCGAGTATTGAACCCAAGAATGAAATCATATGCTTTGTCTCCCAACATTGCCAACCAAGGCGCCAGTCTAGTGATGCCATCAAAAAGGTCGCCATGAGTAACAAGGTAATGTTTACCATCTGCACCAACATGTTCTGTTTGATTGACTACTTCTATTAGACCGAATCCAATATTATACTGGATAAAAGGTCTGAGAAACTCATCATGGTTGCCGGCAACGTAGATGACTTTAGTTCCACGTTTGGCATGGCCTAGTACTCTGCGAACCACATTTGTGTGTGATTGTTTCCAACGCCATTTGTTTTGTTTGATTTTCCAAGCATCAATAATATCTCCAACAAGATACAGTGTTTCACACGTATTATGTTTTAGGAAATTATTGAGTTTGTCAGCTTGACTGTCTTTAGTGCCAAGGTGTACATCACTAACGAATATAGTTCTGTATGTTTTTTGCATTTTGGAATATTAATTGTGGTGTCTCCATTATCTATAATAATGAACACTTCGTAATATTCCTGTCACAATTACACAGGCGTACCTTGTGAACCTGAGCTTAGTACGCAAGCTATTTTTGCACCATATTGAATCAAAGTCCAGGTGCCTGTGTCCTTGTTCTTGTATAATGCCACATATGAAGAATTGTTCTCATCTTTACCAGACCAAACCATTTTCTCACCATATTTTTCGGCCAAATCGTTTGTTAATACTTCAGCATCACCACATTTCATTGTTCTGTTCAGTTCAAAGCTTTTTTGTTCTTGTGCAAAGACTGGTGTGGCAAACATTAAAAGTAATAGTAGTTTTTTCATTTATATTCACTCACTCCAAAATAGTCCAAATAGAAGTCTAATCGCTTTGTATATTCTTTAGATTTACCATGGTACAATAATTCATGTACGTAATGGCGATGACTAAGTTCCTCATGAACTTCTTTGTATAAACCATAGGCGGTTATTGCAATACAAGATACTGAAGATATAATAAAAGTGAAAAGGTAGAGAAAATCCCGAAAGAATACAATAAACCATATTGTGAATGGAATAGATAGCAAGGTACCCATAACAAACAAAATAGTTTTTTGTTTTTCGTTCATTTATCCTTATATAGTGTCCTCAGGATTCTTACTTGGTTATCTGGAACTAGGTAACACCGAGCCTTAATTGTCTTATGTACCCAAACAGAGTCTTGCATTTGTGTAAATTCAATTACACCTTCTTCCAACATTTTCTCTGCTAAATCCATAGCCAATCGTTTTTTAACTTCTTGTTTCCATACATCTTCAGGTGTATCAAACATAAGTTTATCAGATGCAGTAAAACTTACCATAAACATCTGACCTTGTATGGGATGTTCATAACGCATTGGTGGTTGTGTTGAAGAATCTTGCCACATCCAAGATGCACCAGTTCCTCCATTAATGGATCCATTGGTACCAATAGTACCAATTATTCCAGTGGTTCCAGTGGCACCAAAAGTTCCTGGATTACCAGCACCACCAGCACCAGAAACATGAACATTCATTCTACTACCAATTGTATCATAATCATTAATAATTGCCATCACTTCACTCCATGGTATTGTTTGTATAACATATAATAATATTTGAATCGTATGGGTTCGTGGTCAGGATCCGGTAAGTCTCGGTAAATCCGTTTCATGTCCTCATAGATTGCTAATGCTTCACTGTCACTCATAGATACTAGACCAAATTTTCAATTTTTCTTTCTTTGCAATTCTGGCTGCATTCACATTAGAATCAGAGATTATACACTTCTCCACTAAAATGTCAATCATTGCTAAGAGGTCACCGACTTCTTCTTCTAAACTTTCCATATTACTTTTATTGGTAACAGGATGTACCGACTCAAATCCAAACCTAAACACTTTAGAAATGGCTTGTGTAACCTCAGCACATTCTTCCTGTGTAATACAAAAAATCTCTTTAGTCTTTTTATCCATATCAATCATCATTATCAACAAACATAATAACAGGTAACTCATTGGCAATCATTAATGCTGCCTCTAATTTACTTTCCGCCAAAACCCTACAAGTCACAAGACCATTTCTGATAAGAATATCAAAAGGCATTGGACCTGCGGGAACCCAAGCTTCGTCTAAGTAGCAAGAGACTTTATATTCTCTTACATTTTTGCATCTGTCTAAAAGGTCATCATAAACATCCATGGCGGCCTGTTCATCTTCGGTCCTTTTAGGTTTAGACATACTCACTCAATAGTGATGAAGCACCACCATTTTCATTCTGTACAAAATCTTCAGCAATGTTTTCGGCTCTTTCTTCATTGTGTGTGGTGATTTTTTGAATCATCCGACCTTCAATGTATAAAGTAACTTCCCATTTCTGAAACATCTGGTCGAAACCAGAATTTTGCATCTTAGTTACTGTGGCTTTTTTGTTTGAATTGACATACTCTGAATATATGTTGCTCATTTGCTCTCCTATGTAATCAAATTGATAAAACGGTTCAGTATAACACGATTGTTAATTCGGTTACCTGCATACTTAGTAAATGCGGAAACGATACCACGTTTAGTGGCATTATCTTTAACCTCAAAGGTTGCATCATCTTCGGTATCTAGGCCGCTTGACCGGAGCAAATAGTACTCATCAAATCCAGTGTTTTGAACCACAAAGAATTTATCTTTTCGGAATTGTTCTTTGACTTTATATCTTTCAGCAGGATCTGGAAAGAATAGATTGCCAGCTGAACTATTCAGTTCTCTGACATTCAGCACATAGAATCCAACGATGTTTGAATTTGTGCGTTTCTTCAACAAACGAATCAAAGCACTTGTTTGATTAAATGAAACTGCATTTGGTTTCAATATCTCTTGTTCTCTGGTAACTGGGTCACGAAGCACAAGAGTTTTTTTGTTGTATCTTCCTGTAAACTCAGTATCACCAGAATCATTTGCATACACTTCATAGATTGGAGTACCTTCACCGTCTGTCAGAAATACAGTATTAACAATTTGTAATTTGTATTTCTTTTGGAAGTGCGGAACAATTTCCATGGCAGCAATAACTGCTTCATTCAATGGAGTACCAGACATAGACATCCAGTATGGTGTTCTGGTTTTTCTACCATTCGGACCACAACCACACATAGCAACAAGAGCAGAACCAGCATAAGTGAATTCTGCAGCCGACATTCTACTTGAAAGAATATTACATAGACCAAATTTCTTGGCAACCAAATCACCTTTTTTAGGTTTGGTGTAATAATTCAATTCCGAACCAATGTCCTCAACAAATGTATAAACCTCAAAAGGAATATTTACTTTCTTACAAAAGAATGTAAGGTTAAGCAATTGCTTCATAGTATTGCCAATGTGTTCGGCCATTGAGCCAGACCAATCTAAGAACAAAACAAGTCCGTGAGATTTACCACCAGGAACAACTGTAACTTTCTTAAAGATATCTTCACTGAAACCATATGAGAAAAGTTTCTTCATATCAAGGTCACCAGTTTTTGCGGTGCTGGTTCGTTTCAGTTGGTCGGCATTCTTACGCATTTCAAATTCTTTGACAAGGTAAGAAACTACTTTATTTGATTCACGGCGAATCTGTAAATATACTTCCGGCATTGTGGAAAGATAATCTACTTCTTCATTTTTATAACGCTTCCACAGAGCCTTGTAGTCATAGATTGCTTTTTCAATATCCATCTTTGGAATATTGGCATACATATAATCTTCACCGAATTCAAACAGCTTACTTTCATTCTCACGGAATGCTTCATCAGTGAATGAACGAATTTCTGGATCACTTTGTGAATCTTCCAGGTTTTCATCATCAATGTCCAAATCACCAAAACCAGTGTCATCATCATTATCAGAATCTTCACTATCACCACTTTCAATGGAAGAATTAGGTTTTGATTGTGAATCTTCATCGGCATCTACTTCTTCAAATTCATCTTCATAATCAAAATCATCGTCATCATCTTCATTTTCTTCAAGTGACTTTTCTTTGTCTTTGGCTTTTTGTTGTTCTAACTGTTCTTGCATATATTTTGCAATTCGTTTAGAAACTTCAATAACGTCATCATAGGTTTCTGTTGCTTCAACATCATTCACCAGACCACGTTCAACATCATCAAATTTAATTCCCAAGGATACGCCACCTTTTGTGTAAAGGTTAAGACGGTCCAAGAAATTCATAAGGTTTAGATTTTTGCCTTTAGTAGCAAAGAAATTCTTTTCAACCAGTTCTTGGTACGCTTTGAGGAAAGGTAATCTCAAACCAGGATATTTGTTTTTGATTTTGCGTTCAATGCGGCAATCTTCAACCACGTTGGCAATATCTTTGTTAACTTTTTGTCTTTTTGCCTCAAGCATTCCTGCCATTGGAGTGTAGAGAGCATGGCCAACTTCGTGACCTGTAAAAAGGTCGTATAATGCAGCCGATAAATTTTTATCTAATGTGGGGATAACCAAAACACGATTCTTAACATCAAAGGATGCTGTGCGAACATTACGGTGTTCAATGGTCAGATTTTCGGTGGCCATCAGTTTGGCCAAGAGGGATTTTGAGTCAATTAATTCCATTTTACTTCCTTAACAATATAATGTATTGTAACATAGCAATGTTAGATTGTCAAATTTATGTTACGGTTGTGTCTTTTTTTGACAACACTATTGCTCCGTTCTCCGTGGAGATATTTAAGGTATCACCGGTTTTCCATCCGGTTTCTTCCAACATCTCCGGAGGAATAGTGAAAAGAAAATTATCAGGGTCTCCAGGAATATCCTGAAACAATTCTTCGTAATTGTATACTTTATTCATAGTATTCCTTCATTCTTTTATACCAATCTTGGTCATTATCATGTCCGGTTTGTGCAGCCCAGATTTTCATAACATTTTCCAGACGTTGCCAAGGCTCAAGACTATCACACACTAAATCTGCCGGTACTATTTGTTCATCAATTTGTGTCATTTGTAATTCTCCAGTGATTTTTTCAGTGGATGTTTACTTTTCCGGCTGAATTTTGTGTCAATTTTGTGTTTTTGCACAGGTTTAATGGGTGTCCGGCAAACCGGACGCTTTAGTTCAATAACAAATTTTAATTCCTTGCTCATTTTATCGCCTCATACTTGAAATTTCTACAGCTTGCTCGCTGTTAAACACGGGTACAGCGTTTGATTTGTGCATTGTTGCAATTCCTATAACTTTTGTACCTGTATAAATCTTAGGTTCCGCTTTACTAGCGTTAGCTAAGCCCGTGTCCAATGACGGATAGTGCTTTGTCTCACGACCCGGAGGCGCAGACAAAGAATATACTGATAATTTGGTGCTTGGAGTATGTAGTTTTTTGATTATGTGTTTTTGGTGCGAAGCCAACCACTGCTCATATTGCTCACGAGCGGCTTTTGTCACATTTTTTTGCTTTGACTTGCGTAGATTCACATGAAACATCATAATATTACTCCAAACGAATGATAAGTATACTCTTTTTTCGTTCAAATGTCAAGCGGTGTTGCAGGATTACAACATTAGTAACTTTTTCTTACTTTATTGCTTCTTTTTGAAGATTCATAACCATTACCATAATCATAATCTTCATAATTATGCTTTATTTTTCTTTTTTCTGCTTTTTCATCTCTACGGCGATTGCGTTTTGGTGAAAAATCATCATCGTAATCATTTTTACGAAACTTAGCAACAAACTTTGACACTTACTACTCCTATGGTTTTACGGTAACATATTGGGAAAGGCTTCTTTGATAAATTTATAATCAAGACCTTTAACACCTAAATCTTTTTGGAAAATACCAACAATAACTTCTACTTCACGGGGTTCAATAGAATCTAAAATTTGTGCCAACAATTCTTCTCGTCTTTTCACAGTTATTTTTTCAGCAGTTATATTACCTTCACTAAAGACATATAAACGCCGTAGAATTGCATCTAAACTATCATAAGTGATTCCTGGCAATGTATCAGTAGGTAATCTATAGTTGTGTGGAAGTTCTTTTACTTTCCATTGTATGTGTGGATGATAAGCCATCTCCAATACTTTAATAAGAGTAGGTGATAAATTTCTTTCAATCACATTCATTCTCTCTTGTTTGCTTGATGCTTCTTCAAACTCATCAAATACTTCAAATATTCTTTTCATTAGAATTCCTCAATTACTTCCATTAGGTTGAATAATTTATTTGCAATAAAATAATCCAGTAATTTTCCTTTAACTGGGACAGTTTCTTCATAGTTATTTATAATTTCACTTTGTATTTCACCTGGTATATTACGCAGGTCAATCAATGTTTGGTTCCTTGTAAAACCAATCTTAGAATTTTCATCATATTCGGTATAGTGTTCCGACATGAATTTGGTAAGTTTAGCCTCCGTCATCACCTTTTGGCGAATTTCACGGACAAAGGTATCACTTGGAGAAAGAATGTTTGGAATACCATCACCTTTATCACCGGTGATAATCTTTTGCTTCAATTCATCCAATGGATTTTCCGAAATGAGGAATTTCTTTTGTGTAGGGTTATATTGTTTAACGGAGTATTTACTACGACCATTATACATTTGCAACTGTAAGAAATCACCATCACTTGAAATAATCAGGATGTTTTCATTCATGATGTGGCGAGGTACAAGAGTGCCAATAATATCATCAGCTTCTGCACCTTCAACATCAATTACTTTGTATGGGAAATTTTCTTTGAGTTCAACCTTAAACTTGGCCAACATATCAAAGATGAGATGCCAATCAAGGTCTGAATTTTTACGTGATTTTTTACGACCGGCTTTGTAGAAAGGAAAGAACTCCTTGCGCCAGTACTTACGGTTGTCAGAACACAACACAACTTCGCCATATTCTTTGCGGAAGTTCTTTAGGTGACTCCTGATGATGTTCAGGATCATATGTCTAATAAGACTTTCTTCCAACTTCACATTTTTTGCATTGGCAATTTGTGCCATGAGCCCAGCCAACAAAACCTGGTTAAGGTCAACGAGAATCATAATAAACTTTCAATAGTTTCAATAAAGTGACATTATATCAGATATCTTTAATCTTGGCAAGTATGTCATCAACAAATTCTTGGGATTCTGTGGTTTTTCTGGCCACAAACCCATACCATGATTGTGGAATTAATCCAGAAACATAAACTCTAGGATCCGACAGTATGGCATCCCAACTATCATGTTCATAAGTTCCAGTCTTATTATCAAACTTAAATACTACAATGTGATATTCTGGACCTAATTTGCTACCACCAATTTGTTCACCTGGTATTTTATACCTACAACTCTCAACTTTCATCACATCTTCTTTGTCTGTTGGTAACCAAAACAAAACATCAAAGTCTGTCATGTCTTTAAAATACGCTAACATTGTAATCCTTTAATATGTGACTTTCTCACTCTAACCATAATCCAGCTATTGTAATACTTGTCACTTTCTAACACACCATTTACAAACTGTTCTTTTGCTTCAAGATAACCACACTCACCTTTGCTCTTGCATAAGTGGAGGATTTCTCTCTTGAACTTATCTTGGCCATGTATTATAACATCTTTTTGTAAAATGTCACTAGAACCGTGATAAGTTTGCCAGTCCGAGGAAACTTTGAAACGTTTCTTCTTACCTTTGACCTGTTTTGTTTTGGATGTGTAAAAGAATTTTTTACCAATATATTGTCTACCGTCTACCATGTTGGTAATCCGGTAAACAAATCCATAATTTTCACCAATTAAATCTTCTGTAAAATCTGTATCATTGTATAACCAATTTAGTTGTCCCATTTTTCATCATCATTGAGTTCATCATCCTCTATATATTCTTCTTCGGACAGTTCTTCAATGTGTTCACCACAAAATGGGCAAATCTCTGGATAATTTTCAGATACTAATTCTTCCATATAAACTATGTCGTAACTAGATTCACAACTATGACATTCTGCTGTTATTGTTTTTGTTGTCATTTGATTTCCTTTTAGTTAGCCCAAACATCACCCCAATCTCCTGATAATGCGCCTTTAGCATAATCAGTTGCTCTGTTTTCAAAGAAGTTAGTGTGTGTTGGTGCGTTAATCATTTCCTCAACCCATGGTAGTGGGTTACGTTTTACTTTAAAAATACCTTTAAGACCAAGAGATATAAGACGCCTGTCAGCAATATAACGGATATACTTCTTGACATCTTCACTAGATAGACCGTCCATAGCGCCCATAGAAAAGGCGAGGTCAATAAATTTATCTTCCAACTCGACCATCTTTTCTGCAATGCTGTAAATACGGCCTTTAAGTTCATCGTTCCATATCTCTTTGTTTTCTTCTATGTAGGTACGAAACAATTTAATCATTGATTCGGCGTGCATAGTTTCATCAACGATAGACCAAGTAACAATCTGTCCCATACCCTTCATCTTGCCTGTACGTGGAAAATTAAGCAACATAATGAAAGAGGAGAACAACTGCATCCCTTCAGTGAAAGCACTGAACACGGCGATATGGGTTGCAGTTGAGGCGGCATCACCATTCTTAGAAGAAATGTCTAACACATAATCGTGTTTGTCTTTCATTTCTTGATAATCTAAGAATTGGTTATAAGTTGTGTCTGGTAATCCAAGAGTTTCAATCAAGTGAGAGTATGCAGCAATATGTAATGCTTCACGAGCAGCAAAACCCATCAACATCATACGAACTTCTGGTTGTGGAAAATGTGGAAGATAGTTATTAACATAACCACCAGCCACATCAATATCGCCTTGTGTGAAGAAACGGAAGATGTGTGTCAGAAATTGTTTTTCACTTGCCGTTAGATTTTTCTTCCAGTCTTTAACATCTTCCATCATTGGAACTTCTGTATGAAGCCAATGTGATTGTTCATGTTTTAACCAAGCATCATATGCCCAAGGATAGTTAAACGGTTTGAAATAGTTTCTTTCTTCTGTCAATTTTTGTAGTACTTCTCTTTTAACCATTTATCCACTCTCTCATAAGATTCTCGGCTCTTACACCTGTCATTCGTTTCATTTCAATATCACCATCCAACATTACTAAAGTTGGTACGGAACGAATTCCATACTCTGTTGCAATTTCTGTATGTACGTCAATATCAACAACTTCAATAGGAATATTTGTTTCAATGTTCTCTAATGTTTTTGCCAATGATTTGCATGGACCACACCATGATGCTGTAAATCTTAATATCTTTTTCATTTTATCCCTCACAAGCTATACAATCGTTACCTTGAGCCACTTGAACCATATCAAGTTCTTTAATCACTTGTCGTTCAATTTTCTTAGAGACTTTATCTGCTTTACCAATCTTTTCAGAACGGCAGTAGTAAAGTGTTTTCAATCCTTTTTTCCATGCCATAAAGTGAATGGCGTGAATATATTTAATGTGTGCATCTGGTCTAAAGAACAAATTCAATGACTGTGCTTGGTCTATGTATTGTTGGCGGTCAGCAGCCAATTCAATTACCCATCGTTGGTCAATTTCCATAGATGTTTTGAATACTGCTTTTGTGTTTTCGTCCATCCAATTTAGGTGTTGCACAGAACCATCATTAGCAATAATAGATGACCAAATGTCATTGTATTCACCTTCTTCAAGAGTTTGCTCAGATGAATCACCACCTGTTAGGTAATCTCTGATTACTTTATCCAACCAACGATTCTTGTTTAGAAAAGATCCCGAGAGAGTGTCTTGGCGGTAAGCATTAGCACGATAAGGCTCAACAGAAGGGCTAGTGTTTCCCATAATGATAGACGAAGAAGCATTTGGAGCAATAGCCATAAGGTGGCTAAACCGCTGACCAGAGCTGATAGCATCAGGAGCGGGACCTCGTATTTGACCAAGAATTTGGTTAGCATCATCTAATCCTTTTCTAATATGTTTGAAAATTTGATTGTTTAGAACTTTACCCATCACTCCTTCAAAAGCCACACCTTTTCGTTGTAGATAAGCGTGAAAGCCCAAAGCACCGACACCAATGCTGCGCTCACGACTGGCAGAATACCTTGCACGTTCAATGGTGGAAGGAGCATTATCAATAAAATACTGAAGAACATTGTCAAGCATTTCAGCGGTATCACAAAGAAAATGAGGATGGTTTTTCCATTCATCATAGTACTCCAAGTTTAGGGATGACAAACAACATACAGCAGTTCTTTCTTCATTTGTTGGTAAGATAATTTCTGAACATAAATTGGATTGATGAATCTTCAATCCTAAGTCTTTTAGAAACTGAGGCATCATTCTGTTACTAGTATCAATATAGTGAATGTAAGGTTCACCTGTATGCATACGTAATTCTAAAATTTGTTGCCATAGATTTTTGGCTGATACTGTTTCACGTACAATACCTGAATGTGGGTCTGTTAAATTCCAATCGTCATTTGCATTCGGATCTAACATACACTTTTCAATGATATTCATAAAGTCATCGGTGATGTTAACACCATGATGTAGATTCAGGCAACGAACATTGGGGTCACCTGTTGGTTTACGCATCTCTAAGAAACCAATAATATCAGGATGACTGATATCGAGATAAGCAGCATACGAACCACGGCGTGTTCGTCCTTGGCGATAAGCCAACGATGAAGCATCATAGATTTTGAGGTGGGGCATGACTCCTGTGGATTTATCATCAGTAGAGCGGATGCCGAAACCAATACCAACACCACCGCCGAGCATACTAAGCCAATTAGTTTCAGATAAGTTATCAACTAATCCCTCGGCAGTATCTTCAATAAAGTTAAGAAAGCATGAAATAGGTAACCCACGCTTAGAACGACCAAAAGAAAGGATTGGAGTACTAAAACTAAGCCAATGATTAGAGGCGTAATCGTAAAGGCGCTGAGAGTGTTCAGGATCAGTTCCAAACTGTTTTGCCACAAAGGCGAATCGGTGTTGAGGTGATTGTTCATCTTCTTTCATGTAACTTTCTTTGAGTCTTTTAATTCCTAACTCATCAAACAGTTTATCCTTTTCTAAATCTATTCTAATACCCAGATACTCTTCCATATTTTACCTTATTATTATTTTGTAAATTGTTCTAATTGTGGTGGTGTCCAATGTTGATTTTTGATAAGATATCGAACCAACTTTTCAGATGTTTCGTTATTATTTTGATTGGCAGGATTTGAGACTCTTGCTGCAAAAGCAACTTGTTCTAACAAATCTTTACCGTCTATACCCTGTGTGTATGATATCAATTTTATATTCATAATTAAACCTTTTTCCAATTAATAAATTCCATCTTAGCTCTAAGATTCACAAAGGTATTCTTACTTATGATATCTTGGATTTCATCTAGTGAGAATCCGTTCAGTATCATATCGTTAATATCCTTTTCCACAATAAATTCAGGCCAAATCACTACATTATAATGTTCTTCAATACATTTGTCAATCTGTTTACAGATATCTACGTTCCGTGGTTCATTATCATATACCAAGACCACTTTGGTCTTATCAAATAACTTACTGATTGATGACAGATTTGAATCCGCAGTTGCCACAGCGTTCTCCAAGAACATGGAGTCAATAGGACCTTCCACTACGTAAATAGTCTCCTCCTGATTGATCCGGTCAAGGCCAAAGACCTTACTGTTGTCATCATGTAGTTTGACAGTTATATATCTTAGTTTGGATTGACCAAGAGCTCTACCCTGAAATGCAATCAGGTTCTTATCAGCATCATAGAATGGTATTACCAGTCTTGGATCATCTTCTTTGAGACCTTCTTTTTCAATTTGGAGCGAATCCACGAAACCCTTGAAATCTTCTGCAAAGTATAACTCCGAATGAAATCCCTCGGGTATCTTGCGTGATTCAACATACACTTTAGCATAATGTTCTTTTGGTAAAGACTTGATTGATGGTATGTCCAAAGTTCTCTTAAACTTGGGTGCTTCTGTTTTGAATTCTTCAAAGGTTGGTTTGACATAGTTGTTTGCACTGGCTGAATCCTTATATCTCTCTAATGAGTATTCTTTTGACAAGTTTGAATCAACTTTATCAAGCAGGTTGTAAAAAGTGGTAGAAACACCACAATTATGACACATATAGAAATAGTCATTCTTCTTGCGGTAAACATAACCACGGGATTTGGATTTGTTCTTTTGTGAGTCGCCACAAAGCGGGCACCTGAAGTTATACAGGTCTTCCTTCTTTTGTGTGAATTTGTTCAGCTTTGGAGAAAGCCTCAGCAAAAAAGTTCTATCAATATAAACAGACATAACGAAACCATGTGATTAAAGTTCTGTGATTGTAACAGAACCTTAATATTTTGTCAAGTGGATATTAGGTAAACAATCCCAATAATTTATCGGCGTGGCCTGCAAAGAAACCGCCGGCAGCAACGATGCCGGCAAATGTCCAAATCAATTTATCTCTCTGCGTTTTGATGGCAGATATTTCTTTGGACAAAGCGGCATGTTGAGTACATGAAGCATCATACATCTCTTTAAGTTGTTCTTTGATATCAACACGGGTCTTATCAAGACAATCATGCATATCTTTAACATCAACTTTTAGGTCATCCATTTTTTCATTAAGGTTCTCCACCTTAGTTTCAACGATGCCAATTCTTTCTACTGTGGTTGCCATTTAATTCTTTCTTATACACTAAAACTACTACCGCAACCGCAGGTTGATTGAGCGTTTGGATTGCTAATAACAAACTGTGAGCCTTGGATGTCTTCTTTGTAGTCCACAGTTGCTCCTTGCAGGTATTGCATACTCATTGCATCCACAAGTATTTTAAAGTTCTCTAAAGGTACTTCAAAATCATCTTCATTTGTCACCTC
>Ga0208974_1000743_pt1 | contig 13151 bp, 22 predicted proteins | sample GreLakmeER15MSRF_FD_187699 | JGI IMG/M metagenome (GOLD analysis project Ga0208974, IMG submission 187699) | Freshwater lentic microbial communities from great Laurentian Lakes, MI, USA - Great Lakes metaG ER15MSRF (SPAdes) | ecosystem: Environmental > Aquatic > Freshwater > Lake | place: Great...
TAGCCATATAGTCTGGTCCTTTGAATCAGCACCAACACTACAAGATATTGATGAAGAAGTTCAAGCCTTTGAAGAATTATGGGGTTGTTCTCCTACACTTATTATAGTAGATAACCTAATGGATGTAGCCACCGATGGTGGTGAAGAGTTCGCCTCAATGAGAGCGATAATGAAGGAGTTAAAATATCTTGCTCGTGCTACTAATTCGGCTGTTGTCGTTCTTCATCACACTAGTGAGGCTGTGCTTGGGACACCGTGTCAGCCACGCTCTGCTATCCAGGGTAAGGTGGCACAACTACCAGCGCTTATATGTACACTTGGTGTGGTCGGAACTTCAATGGGTGTTGCTCCCGTCAAGAACAGATACGGAAGAGCAGACGCAGGTGGAGGACTAATGACTTGGATTGCATTCAACCCTGAGTATATGTTCGTTGATGATATACCAGAAAATAATTAATGATAATAGAATTAAGTAAAGATGAGGTTAGAGTATGCACTATGCTTGCCGTAGAGAGATGGTTAACTAAGTTTGGTTCTACTGACCAACCTAACTACGCACAAGGTAAAGCAGATGGTAAACTAGAGCCTGAGATTAACGCTAACATACGGGCTAATGTATGTGAGTGGGCTGTTGCTAAGCATTATAATCTTGCTTGGAACAATCCTTGGTATCCAAATGCTTTACATAAGAAGCGTTACCCGCTACCTGATGTTGGAGAAAATCTAGAGGTAAGGTCTATTAGAACTCAAGATAACATACCATTCTGGGGTAAAGATAAGGGTAAGGTTATAGTTGGAACCAAATGTTTAGACCTAGAATATTTTTCTCAGGTAGAAATATATGGCGTTGCATATCCCGAAGAGTTTATGAAGTCTGAATACTATGACAATTATATAAATGGTTGGCGTATACCAATAGATGGGTTCACACATGAGTAGGAAACTAAGGATTAGGAATCCATTTTATTTTGTTGACAACACAACTGATTGGACATCTATTAATTGTTTTCATTGTGGTAGAAATTTTGTAATGTATATACCACATATTCGGACATCAAATTACTGTACGGAATGCGAATGAGTTCATATGGCAAGCGTAAAGGCGCTACCTTTGAGACTAGTGTAGTTAAATGGTTACGTCTTAAAGATATACTAGCCGAAAGATTAACTAAGGCTGGTGCTAAAGATGAGGGTGATGTAGTTGCTTTCTTAGATGGCACAGCAAACATACTAGAATTAAAGGCAACAAAGAAGTTAGACTTACCACAGTTCTGGCGTGAGGCTGAGGTAGAGGCAGAGAATTATGCTAAGGCTAGAGGATTAAAAGAAGTACCATATAAATTTGTAATAGTTAAACGTAGGCAAGCAGGTATAGATAAGGCTTGGGTGGTGGAAGACTTTGAACAATGGACTAAGAGGGCAGGCAAATGACTTACCAAGTATACGAGAGATACTCATCCATTATGGAGCGAGTATACGACAAGAGCACGGGCAAGCAAACATCAAGTGTCCTTTCCATTCAGACACTCATCAGTCTGGAAGCGCTAACCTCGACGATAACATATTCATGTGTTTCGCCTGCGGAGTCCAAGGTAATAGTTTACAAATTGTCGCACAACAAGAAAGGGTAGACATACGTGAAGCAAAGTCAATTGCAGAAGGAATTGTTGGGACAAGCAGCACTACGATACGGGGCAAACATTTATCAGGCAGAGGATTACCTCAGAAGCAGAGGTATAACAATGGAAGCGGCACGACTGGCTCGATTCGGCGTAGTAGGGGAGGCTGAGATTGGACATGAACAATTCCAAGGAAGATTATCCATACCATATATTACCAAGACTGGTACTGTCGATATTCGTTTTCGTTCCCTTAACCCTGCTGTTGAACCTAAGTACATGGGATTAACTGGAGCAGAAACTAAGATGTATAATGTATTAGACATAGAAAAAGCGGGAGATTTTATAGGAGTGTGTGAAGGTGAACTTGATACAGTTACTTTATCTAGTTGTGTTGGTATACCTTGTGTCGGTGTACCTGGTGCTAACAGTTGGAAGAAACATTATACCAGGTTACTCGCTGACTTTGAAAGAGTATTTGTATTTGCAGATGGAGACCAACCAGGAAAAGAGTTTGCCAATAGTTTGGCAAGGGAGTTGCCCGTCACTATCGTGCAGTTGCCAGACGGAGAAGATGTGAACAGTGCATATGTTAAGTATGGTGCTGACTATATAAGGGATAAGGCAGGGTTAAATGGATAACAAAGTACCCCCTTGCCCTGAATGTGGTGAGCAATTTGATAATGTATTCCAAGCAACTGACCACTTGCTAGAAGATGATGAAGAGTTTGACCCATCTTTAATTTTACCTAATGGTTCTAGGTTAATGATAGGTTCTTTACTTAGGTGTCTGTATAAATATGCAGAGCGACCAGAACAGGTAAAGGTTATAACCCAGTCTGCATACATGACATTGTTTACGGCTGAGACACAGCCTGATGCAATCAAAGATATAGTAGAAGAGATGATAATAAAATCACAGATGATGGAAATAGATGACGAACTTAAGAAACTACTTGAAGGAGGAGAGTGAAGAATGGCAGATTATAACCCACTTGGAAAATCAAGGTTTCCATATAACACAGGCAAAGAAGATGGATGGGAAACTCGTAGTTACCCTGACAATATCTCTTTTGAATCAGCAGTAGCGCAAACCTTTCAAGAACTATTAGATTTATTATTATCTAAACATAAAGATTACGGACCAAAGAATATATCCGAAGCACCAGGTGGTGCATTGAATGGACTCAGGGTTCGTATGCATGATAAGTTGGCTCGTATAAATAACTTATATGATAGCCAATCTAATCCTGAACACGAGTCTCTTGAAGATTCTTTCAAGGACATGGCAAACTATGCAATCATAGGGTTGCTAGTACTTAGAGGACAGTGGGACGAATGAAAACAATAGAAGAATCAATTGATTTAACTAATCAAAAAATATATTCTTTAATACAAGAGGACCCGATAGAAAATTTAGAAAGTATAAAAGAACTCACACGTATTATACAGAGGTTAAGTCGCTCTAGAATGGTGGGATAATGAAGGTTATAGTCTGCGTGTCTGACTTACAGGTACCATACCACGACAGGAAGGCAGTCTCAGCACTGTCTAATTTCATAAAGAAATATAAACCTGACGAGGTGGTGTCTGTTGGGGATGAGATGGATATGCAGACTATCTCAAAATGGAGTAAGGGTACTGACCTAGAACATGAGAAGTCTATTGCTAGAGATAGAGATGAGACTCATCGTGTGCTTGAATCATTAAAGATTAAACATATGATTAGAAGTAATCATACAGATAGATTGTTTAATACAATTAGAATGAGAGCACCTGGTCTTGCTGGTTTACCTGAGTTAGAGTTAAAGAACTTCTTAAAACTTGATGACTTAGGTATTACATATCACGAGAGGCCATATGAACTAGCACCGAATTGGTTATTACTACATGGCGATGAGGGTAATGTGCAACCTACTGCTGGTGCTACTGCACTTGGACTAGCCAAGCGTGCTGGTATGTCCGTTGTGTGTGGTCATACGCACCGTGCTGGCTTGACACATTACACTCAGTCATACTTTGGTGGCACACCTAAGACTATATGGGGTCTAGAGACTGGTTGTTTAATGGACTTTAAGTTCGCTAAATATATCAGAGGTGGATTGTTTACATGGCATAAAGGTTTCGGTGTCTTGTATGTTGATGGGAATAAGGTTACCCCACAATTAGTTCCAGTTAATATGGATGGTTCATTCGTATTCGATAAGAAGGTGTGGAAGTAATTGGATTGGGATAGTATTAAGAAGTGGGACTACATTGTAGCAGCGGTTGCAACGGACTATCATAGGAAGTTTAGTATGGTAGAACGAGAAGATATAAAGCAATCGCTGTACCAATGGTTTGCTGAGCACCCAAATAAACTTAAAGATTGGGAAGCAATAGGTGAGAAGGATGCAAAGAACTTAATCTATCGTTCACTTCGCAACCAAGCATTAGATTACTGTCAAAGATGGAAGGCTAAGAGCCTTGGCTATGACCTTAGCGACTTACATTATTATGATTCTGAAATTGTAGAAGCATTACTACCACCTGTATTGCGTGGTGAGTATGGTGTTACACATAAATTAAACCTTGGATTTACTGGTAAGCCATCTGCTCCTGCCGAAGGTGGCAACCTAACTATTATGATGTTAGAGATTGACGCAGGCTACTGGAAGTTAAACAAAGAAGATAGAAATATTATATCCCTACGCTTCGCAGAGAACTTAGACTTCGGTGAGATGGCAAACATACTAGAACTTGATACTGATAGTGCCGCACGAATGAGACTTAAGCGTTCCATTAGTAGGCTTATAAATAAAATAGGTGGGTATAAACCTTACAGAGATGTTGATACTGTTGCTTCTGAAGAAGATTCTTACCCACCAGTTGAATAGAACCCAGTCCCTTTGAAATGAACTGGGTTTGCTTGATACTCTCTAATCATTTCTCTACCACATTGCGGACACTCCGCTAGGTCATCTCGTTCATCAACGCTACGACTTAGTTCTAGTAGTGTCTTATCGTCTTGACATCTGTAAGAATAGGTAGGCATTACTTATCCTTATGGGCAATTGTTATCTTACCCCAGCGTTTACTTGTGCTCATATAGTTTTTCTTAAACTTAGAGCGTTTCCATTTTTTCAATGGCTTTATTACTGATGGCATTAACCTATCTTCTTTGCCTTCGGATTCCAACCAGAGTACAACCAGCCTAGTGAAGTACCAGAGTAATCTATTTTATTATACTCTTGTCTAAACATTTCAATGGCTTCTTCTTTTGTATCTGTTTCGAATTCACCTACTGTTTTAAGTGATATCTTAGTTCTTACTTCATATACTGGCATTATATTTCCTCTCTTACTACTTGTTTGTCATCATCCATAGCACCACATTGAGTGCATGTTACTTGACCATCAAGGTCTAGTTGATAGTCACAACCATCTATTATACATAGCATAGTTATTCCTCCATGTCCTCAGGTGTTGGTGCTGTTGCAAGAGTGCCACATAGAGCGCACTCCATATCTATGAAATACATATCTATCTCGCCAGTCTCGTCATCAAACACAGTCTTTACATTCCATATATTACAACCGCAAGGACACACAGTAGTGGCTCTACCGCGTATGTCCATCGCTGATTTGTAATCAGGTTTAAGTTCTGTGATGTGCTTTGGCTCGTCGATTAGTAGTATCCCTTCTTAGTAAAGAACTTCCACGCTTGGCAAGGGGTGTGATACCTGTTATAGATATAAGATAATCCTCTATCTATTTGCTTAGGCGCAGGAGTTTTGGGGTCAAGCCCTAATAACTGTGGAATACCTCCAGCATTTTTACCCATAACTTTTACTTTGTTGTATGCGTTGGGTCTCCAATTGCTTTCTTTAGTCCATAGTTTATTAAGGCAAGACCATTCTTTATATTGCCACTCGTATAGTTTATCCTGAGCATAGGCTTTACTATCTATTACTGTCCAACCTTCGGCAACATCTATAGGAGATGGCGTTGGTTGGTTAGTTGGAGTAGCAAGCCTGATACCTAAGATAAGTATTAGCCCCGCGCTAAGTAGCAATATAAATTTACGTGTCACAATAAAGCACCTATGAAGTATAGAACCAAAAGAAATATAAGAGTATATGGTATGGTCGCACCACCTAAAATGAATAGTGAACCAACAACAAAATTAAATCCTATAAACTTTAGTATCTACTACCCCTCTCTCAGATTTCCTCTGCTATTACATCTGCCCCTGTTGGCATATCAAACTCAGACACTTCCCATTCTCTGTATGGTGCGTCTATTGCTAACTCTATTGCCCTGTCTATATCATACTCTGATATATGGTAGACTAAGGTAGCCGTAGTCTTGATGGTAATCTTATAGTTATTCAAGTTCATTATCAAACAACCCTTCTACATTAGTGTCACTAGATATCTCTTCGTAGGTGATATAGATTAGGTCATCTAACTCTCTGATAAGTAGGCTTACCTTATCACTAGTCCAACCATTTACCATATCAGCAGTAATAATTCCCTGCCAAACTATATCTTTATCCATTATATCCCCCTCTCTTTCATAGTGCGTCTGACCTTGTGGGCAAACGATACCTTCTGCTTGATGAGAGAGTTCTTTGTAACTCTGCCCATCATAGCCAATCTTTCACCTGCCATAGTGCCACCATATATACCGAAGTATAGTTGCTGACCATGCTTGCCTAGTTCTAAGCAGTCATCTTTAACAGGACAGTTCTTACATACAGATAGTGCTGTGATAGCCCTATCTACTTCTAGTTTAGTTGCTTGTGAACTACCATTAACAGAACTATTAGGGTCAGTTATGTCTACTTCACCAGCGAACCACATATCAGGGTCATTACTTCCAACGCATGACCCCTTGCTTAAGTCTAAGTCTGTGTCATCAAACTTATAATCGAATACAGTATTAACTCTGTTAGTTATGTATTCCATAGTTCCATAATATACCTTGTAATGCTACGCTTAGTTCTGTTGTTAACTCTTTTATCTGCTCATCACTTAGGTCAGCGACATCAGACTTTTTTAATGACGCTTCCCATAGCATAATGTCCTTGTAAAATCTGCGGTCTGTTGCTATCTCCATTGTAGTTCCTCTCTGTGTTGGTGTAGGTGGGGCGATTACCCCACCCACAATTAACTAGTTTATTATGGGCGAAATACTACTGAAGTATAACCATCTAGGCGTGAGTGCTTGGCGATTAAGCCCTTCTCACCAGTCAAGTGTTGATACTTGCCATTACCTAGTGATACCCATACAGACTTAGGCTTGAACCTAGTCTGTGTTGGTAGTGCTTTAAGTATAGTTCCCTTAGGCTCATAGCCATTAACACTAGCCACATCAAACTGAACTGTTGCCAGTTCGTTTGCTAAGTCAGCAAGTGTTAGTGATATACTAGCCAAGTAATCCTCTACTTGTGTTGTCGTGGTTGACATTGTATTACCTTTCGTTATTGTATGCCCAGTAATTTACCAAGCATATCAGTAGTGAGTATATCACTACCAATTCTAGAAGTCAAGTGGCTCTTTACTATACCACTTCTCATGTATAAATCCATACTCATCTCTAAGCATATCCTTAGCCTTAGGGTTGTAGCATAGGCAGTCTAAGAACTGTGCGCTACAATCAAAGCAACACTCACATATCAAGCAGTATAGTTCACTCTCCCATAGGTCTATCAAAGCCTCACAATTAGGACACTCAAACTTGTTATCCTCATAGTCAGTAGGTTGGAAGTGTCCATCTGCTACTACTATATCATACACACTAGGTTCGTGGGCATAGGTAATGGTAGGCGTAGGCTTGTATGAAGTATTACTCCACCATATACCCTTGTCGTCCCAACTACCAGCACTCTCGTTGATAATATAAATCTTATACTGTGCGCTAGGGTCATTGGTCATAACTGCTATCTTACTACCACTAGCCCATGAACCTATCATATCATATAGATAATCATCATCTAACGCAGACACACCACCTAATCGTGGCAGTAATTCCTCTGCCATAATTCTAGTATCGCTACGCTTATCATCTTTAGGTATTACAATATCTAGCATACCATTATGTGCTAAGTAAGTATCGTGCTCACCTGCTAACCTAAACGGGTGGCAATTAAGTTCGTTCTTAACTCCATGAGTAGCATACCTAGCGTGCCACATAGCGTAGCCATTGGGATACTGCTCTCTAAGTTCTAAGAACCTGCTGATAGACTTCTTAGCGGACATACTGCGCTCAGATATAATACCACTACCAGTATCTATAGCGAACCCAAATCCATGTGGGTTCTTACAAGCACCAGTAGTAAGTTCATCTTTACTCGGTGTGGAATTAGGATTACACACCACTAGCAAACACATATCTTACCCCCTTACGCATTGACTAACTCTTTACTATCTACTATTAACTTATCCACTCTACTCATACGCATATAGAGTTCAGGATACATACCATTGTTGGCTTGTATCCAGTCAGAGAACCACTCCCAACTTAGCGCACCCATCTTTACATCAGATAGGGTTAAGTCCCTTGTGTATTCTACTGTAGCATGTGCTAGTTGTATAGCACTAAGCACACCACTAGGGTTCATAGTTCCTCTAAAGAACCTGAGTTCTAGTGTGTTCTCGTTCTGCGTATTCACCGCAGAATATCTCTCGGTCATACTGTTGCTAGGGTGAGCAACCTTGTGCGCTAGCGTAAAGTATGGTCTATCGAACTCATCATACATATACACATCATTAAACTTAGCATAGGTAGATTTACGACCACCTAACTTCATCATCTTATCTGAGTTCTTATAGATAAGAGATAAGAACCTATGTGTATGCGCCCCACTCTTAAAGCCCTTACGACTTATATGAATATGAAGTCCGCAACTCTTAGCGTCCCAACTCCTAGCATTGTGAACTCTCTTTAGATAATCTAAGGTAGTCCATAAGTTCCTATTGTTAGTAAAGTATTCTAGTGTAGCGGGGTGGGATACCATCTCGAACCCCTTGTATCCGCCACTATTTATACTGCTATCCTCTTTAAGATAGACGAAGTCGCCCATCATCTCCATAATATATTCTGAACTATCTACTAGTTCACCATCTCTAATCTCCATCTCTAATTCTATACCAAAGTGTAATCTATTCTTATCCTCACCATAGAATACAGGGTTAGGCTTATAAGAGTATGGATAAACTTGTCCACCACTCTCACAACTACCACAACTATCTCGGTTATACACTTCACAACTATTGCACCAAATAGCATTATCAGAGCAACACCCATCACACCAATAAGAACCAATATCCTCTAGGTGATAACTGCTTTCGTTGTCTGAGTAGGTGCTTTCGCAACTCTCACACCAAAATGTATAGTTATCGGCACATCTTTCACAATACATACCGACACCCTCTACATGCCTAGACCCATCTTCCCACCCATATTCCTCACATCTTTCACAATAAATACGGCAGTCAGAGCATAGCATATCACCATTAGGGGTGGTGGCTAACTCATCAGGTCTATAATCACTAGAGCAATTAGCACATGCTAGCAACTCTACTTCATCAGACATATCAACTCCTTACTTTACCTGATACTTCGATTATTATATCACTAATCTTATTCTTTAGCAAGTCGGTGGTGATAGCCATACCCTTAAAGTCGCCTCTATCATACCAATTTGCTTGCGTTCTAAGAGAAGTTCTAATAAGTTCTAGTTCATCTCTAGTTAGTTCTATAACTATACCATTATCCATGATTACTTACGCTCTCTGAATAACTTAACACATCTTAGGGTGATACCGATTACTACCAATAGAATTAAAGTTCTATGTGGTAAGTATAAATCACCTAAGTAAGTCATAAGATAGGTGGAATTACCATCTATCTCTAGGTTAATTATATCCATCTTTACTCCTTGTCCTTATCTACACAAGGGCAGGGCGGGTAAGAACCGAGATTAAGTCTGCCACACTTAGGGCAAACCACGAACCCTTTACTCACCATATCCTAACTCCTTGCTTATACCTAAGTATAGCATACTCAGGGCTATAAGTCAAACTCCGACTTATTGGCGTGTCGTAGCAGGGTGCGACCCTGAGCATAGCAGACTTACTGCCTACGACTTATTCTTAGATATACTGCTCAGCAGGTTTAGCGTGTTGCTTTAAGAACTCAGCACGCCTATCTGCTAATCTTAACTCACGCTCTAATTCTAAATTGTGAGCCTTAATTATCTTACTTACCTGACTAGGGGCTAGTCTAGGGGTTTGCTTACGCTTACCGCCTAGCCTTACCGCTTTACCGCTTATCGTGTCGGATAATCTCCAACTCGGTGAGCCTAAGCCATGTTTAAGTATTCCCCTATTAGGTGATTTAGATAACTGGGTTATCATACCATCTCCTAATCTGATTAAGTAAGTAGTGAGTAGTCTAGTTAGTATCCCGATAGCGCAACCGCCATCATAACTAGGGGCGTATCTCACTAGGCTACTTACTACTTACTTAATCCTTATTTAGTTGTAGAATATATTATAGCACACTATTCTAAGAATAGCAAACTATTAGATATTCAGCGTGTCGCTGAGTTGTGAACTCAGATTACCACCTACTAGGTGCGACACTTCCCAACACTATCTTAATATCTGACTATTACGGCTACCGATAAGGCGGGTCTGCTTAGTAGCAGGTATCCACCCTTCACGGGCTAATCCTAGCGTATCGCTAAACTTTAGAACTCTCTCTAGTCGGTCTAAGTTCTTATAATCAGAACTTAAACGGGCTAAGCCTTGCTCTAGTTTTAGGTCGCTAATCGCTAAGACTTGATTTAGTCTATCGTTCATATTCACCCCCTTATTTAGTTGTAAGGCACACCCTAGTAGATAACTCTCCAATAGTCAAACACCCTTCAGCGTGTCGGTGGTGTGATTTACCTCACACTATAAATACCTATAACTCTAAAGTATAGGGTGAGAGTTATATCTATATGCTTATACCATATCCCCCCGCATAAGTCAAGTCTAAGGGTCAGGGAGATAGTTAGGTCAAGCATTTAGATATTTGATTATTAAACATGCCCGACCTCGTTGCTCAGGTAGTTCACAGGTAGTTCTCAGGAAAATAATACTCATGAGTAAGTAGATAAGTCGACAAATCGACAAAACTTTGACCCAGACTTCTTTAATTTGCGTGCGGTAATATATATATGTGTCCCACAATAACTTTATGTTAGGTGGCCTAAGTATGTATAATATACTACTTTTAAAAATATATCACCCTAAGTTGTTCGCTTTTCAGTTATTCACAGGTTATCTATATATGTAATATAAAATATTATATAGGGAGTTGTCTCCCTTTAATTCCGACAACTCCTAATACTTAACTTATTAATAATAATATATAAAGTGGGATAGTTCTGCCGTTAGGCGGGTACCGTTAGATTAGTCTTAGGGGCGTTAGATGGCAAAGCAGAACCTTACCAAGGAAGAGGCCCAGTATCGGGTACTCACCCAACTTAAACAGGGCCAAACCATCAAGATGGCTATGGACTCCGTTGATAGGTCTGAGGCCGCTTTTCGCCAGTGGACCCTTACCGAGCCAAGTTTTAAAGAACTCTCTGACAAGGCTAGACTAGAAGCCAAGGGTATCAAGACTGACTTAGCCCAACTTAAAGATATATCCTTTGAAGACTTCTGTACCGAGTTCCTAGATACAAAACTTTTTAATCATCACCTTGACTGGATAGATTTGATTGAGGGTAAGACCCCTAGGTCTTTACACCCCTCTATGACTTACGAGCAATCTGCTACTAACCGTATCTTAATTAACGTACCACCTGAACACGCTAAGTCAACTGTTATCACAATCAACTACGTTACCTACCGCTTAGCAATAGACCCTAACGTTAGAATTATTATAGTTTCTAAAACCCAGGGTATGGCACGAAAGTTTCTTTCAGCCATCAAGACTAGACTTAGTCACCCTAACTGGACTAAACTACAGGTGGCCTTCGGCCCTCAGGGTGGATACAAAGCAGACTCTAACACTTGGTCTGCCGATATGATTTACCTAGGTACTGGCCGAGACTCTGGCGAGAAGGACCCTACGGTTCAAGCATTAGGATTTGGTTCTCAGATATACGGTGCTCGCGCCGACCTGATTATCCTTGACGATGTGGTGATGAACGCAAATGCCCATGAGTGGGAGAAGCAAATTGAATGGCTTCAAAAAGAAGTTATCACCCGCCTAGGGCGGCACGGAAAATTACTTATTGTAGGAACCCGTGTCGCGCCTATAGACCTTTACAAGATGATGAGAGACCCTGGTCAATGGACTGGTGGTAAATCTCCATTCACTTACTTTAGTCAACCAGCAGTACTAGAGTTTGATGAGAATCCTAAGAAGTGGAAGACCCTTTGGCCTAGAACAGATAGACCTGAAGGTGAACAAGATGAAGTGGACAAAGATGGATTATATACAAAATGGGATGGACCCTCGCTCTTTACTAGAAGGTCTGAGGTTGCTCCGTCGGTGTGGGCACTCGTCTACCAACAAGAAGACGTCATGGAAGATTCAATCTTCTCACCTACCACAGTCGCAGGATGCGTCAATGGTATGCGCAAACGCGGACCTCTCAAGGTTGGAGTCCCTGGCCATCCAAAACATCTTGATAGTTCTTACACAGTTATCGGCCTCGACCCCGCAATGGCAGGAGCCACAGGAGCAGTAGTAATAACTTACAATCGCTCTGATGGTAGAATCTATGTATTAGACTGCGTCAATATGACAGATACTACCCCAAAAAGAATTAGGGACCTTATCGAAGAATGGGTTATCAAATACAAACCCCAAGAGATAAGAATTGAAATTAACGCTCACCAGAAGGCTTACGCCTTAGACGATGACTTACGCAACTGGTTAGCACAATATGGCTGTATCCTCAACTCTCACTTCACAGGTAAGAACAAATGGGACACAGGCTTTGGTGTAGCATCTATGGCTACACTGTTTGGGACGGTAAGAGATTCTCGTTTCCAGGACAATAATCTAATTGAACTTCCTTCTAATGAAGGCTCTGAGGGCTTGAAGTCCTTAGTACAGCAATTAATAACCTGGAAACCTGATACCAAAAACCCAACTGACTGTGTGATGGCTTTATGGTTTGCTGTTATCAAAGTCCGTGAACTTATGCAGAAATCATCTTATGCCGCTAAGTTTGCTAGTAATCGTTGGGCAACTAAAGCACAAAGAGAAAAAAGATACGGAATCAATTTAGACGAAGCCTTTGCAGAGCAATGGGCTGAAACTTATAACTAAAGGACATAATGGCATTATCAATTGAGCAAATAGCAGCACGAGTTCAATCTCTTCGTTATCGTAATACTGAAAGAGATGCTCGCAATCTTGACGTGCTTGCTGTTCGTAAAGGACACATATCTCAGGTCTACCCTGACTTTTTTCCAGAAGGAGTAGATGCTAATGTCGTGGCAAATTTTATTGATATCGTTGCCCGCGACCTTTCAGAAGTT
>Ga0208974_1000746_pt1 | contig 13103 bp, 12 predicted proteins | sample GreLakmeER15MSRF_FD_187699 | JGI IMG/M metagenome (GOLD analysis project Ga0208974, IMG submission 187699) | Freshwater lentic microbial communities from great Laurentian Lakes, MI, USA - Great Lakes metaG ER15MSRF (SPAdes) | ecosystem: Environmental > Aquatic > Freshwater > Lake | place: Great...
AAGCGGATCAGTTACTTGCGTGGAATACTCACCAATCCATTCGTCTTTCCAAGACTTATCAAATTTTTCTTCGTTACAACTTGGAGTGTAGATCGCAAGTAATTCTTCACAGACAAGCTGGCGATGTTTTGGTAGCCCACCTGGAATTTCATAGTAGGCAACATGCAAATTGTATTTATCTCCAGCGCGCGCAATCCAAGCTGGGGAACGGCGGTGCTTGAATGGAAATCCAACAGTTGTTAGGTCTTCTGAGTGTCCGACAAAAATTACCGAATAATCCTGCGGCTTACCTTCAATGTCATTGCGGCTAAGGATCGCATAAACTGCAGGAACTTTTGGCGCGGTCCATCCGGAAAGTACCCGGGGTCCCTCAAATGGGTATCCGGCTAACGTCCCGAGACGAATCATTCGAGTTCTAAATCAATGTCGAAGAAATCTTCTTCTTCGCTCATAGTGTCGGCATCAGTGATTTCCCATTTTGGTAGGGAAGTCTTGGCAATTGCTGCCTCAAAAAGTTTGCGACCTTCATTTACTGCATCTACTGCAGATTCAGCTTCGACCATAATTTGGGCGCCATAGGAATTAGTTCCCATGCCTGATGCGATACCGCTGAGTGGGGCAACTGCGTCAGCTAGTTCCACGATCTCATCCAGTGTCATGTCACGATCGCCATGCGCGACTAAAGAAACGCTAAATTTCATAATCTGTTATCCCATCCTTGATAGTTCGCGTGCAAATTCTTCGATGCTCTTAAAGTTGTGGCCCGAGTACACCTTGTCGATGTATGGATCTGCCACCATCATGCCAATGGTATTTGGTACGTAGTCTTCGTTGTCACCTTTATGTGGGTTCACCCAAACTACCCGATGAGCTAGCCGAGCCAGCGTCTGCATGGACTTGTCTAAAACTTGGGGTTGTCCCTGGTCTAAGCCATCAGAGCAGATCACGACAATGGCCCCGCGCCCTAAGCGCGCTCTGCGGGATTCTTTGATGAAGGTGGAAAGCGAGTCGCCAATTCGAGTGCCGCCGTCCCAGTCCAGAACTGCTTCGCCAGCTAGGCGCATAGCCTCATCCGGTGTGCGCTTATCAATTGACTTTGTGATTCGAGTGAGCCTGGAACCAAAGCAAAAAACTTCCACCTTCGCGTTCGCGCGGCGAGCTGAATATGCCAGTTGCAATAAGTTGCGGGAGTAGTCAGCCATAGATCCAGAAACATCCAAGATGAACACAATCGGGCGAAGTTTTTCTTTGCGCTTAATGAAAACCAATTTGTTTGGTTCTCCGAGGGATCGCATAGTTTCTCGAGCCATCCGGCGCATGTCAAGGATTTTGCCCTTTGGGCTGGACTGCGTGCGAAATGTCCGCCGCATTGGCGGGGAGACCCGAAGCATTGAGATCAACTTGCGAAACCGATTAAGTTCCTCTGGAGTGCACTCAGCGAAGGCTTTATGCCGGGCAACATCTGCTGCTGATGCCATGTAGCCCATGCGACTTTCGTCCTCTTGCACGTCCCCGGGTAATCCTTGTTCAACATTTGGCACTTCTAAAGTGGCACCAGCATTTGCTGAGGACTTAAGTTTTAGTTTGCGTTCATCCGTCTCATCCGCTGCGATAGTTAAAAAGAAAGCCTGGAATCGCTTGTTATAAGTTGGAACATTGTCTTTTTTGCGTACCAGGGTTGTCCGGCCACTCCAGTAAACATCCATGACGTCAGTTGCATCCAGAACTGCAATGCCGGACAGGAAAGTAATTACATCATCTGATCCAATCACCATGCCATGAGTTCGCAGGTCGTGGGCAAACTCAATGAAGAGCTCGTCGAATCCAGTTAAATCAGGAACTAGGGACGATGTCATTTAGGTTCTTAAGGGTGAAGTCCAGATCATCGCGATCTTTAATCACGGCGCCAATTGTGTCAGCGGCGCTGGATTCCGTTAGATCGGAGGCTCCTAAGGCGTCTAATGATTCAACCCAGTCGATAGTTTCGGCAACACCGGGCACTTTTTCAAGCTCCATGTCGCGAAGTTGGTTTACTGCCCCAACAACCTGTGTGGCAAGGCGTTCACTGATGCCTGGTACGCGAGCCCGCACAATTTCAATTTCGCGATCTGCAGTCGGAAAGCCAATCCAGGTGTAAAGGCAGCGGCGTTTTAGTGCGTCATGTAGTTCGCGCGTGCGGTTGGAAGTCAGAATCACAATCGGGCGAGTTACTGCAGCGATAGTTCCAATTTCAGGGATCGTGACTTGGAAGTCAGATAACAATTCCAGCAAGAATGCCTCGAACTCGTCATCAGCGCGATCTACTTCGTCAATTAGAAGTACGCAACTGGCGCCAGCGCGAACTGCTTTAAGCAGCGGGCGCTCAAGTAGGAATTTAGGACTAAATAGTTGTTCGTCAGAATTACCAGTTAGTTCCGCACTTGTTAGCGAACGAATGTGGAGCATTTGGCGGGCGTAGTCCCATTCATAAAGTGCGTGATTTGTGTCAATGCCTTCATAGCACTGCAAACGAATCAACTCACGCTGGAACAGAGTTGCCAGAGTCTTTGCTAATTCAGTTTTACCTACGCCGACTTCGCCCTCAAGTAACAGCGGTTTACCAAGTTTTAAGGAGATCAGAATCGAGGTCGCAAGTCCGCGGTCAGCAATATAGCCAAGTTCGCGGAGGTCTTTAGTTAATTTTTCAACAGTTAAATCTGCAAATGGGCGAGCATCACTCATGAGTAATCCGAGTTCTTCGATTATTTACTTTTGTTGGCCAAGAATTAGGTCGCCAATTGAACCGCCAGTGGCGAGTTTTCCTTCGCGGGCTAACTTAGCTTTCCAAGCGGTGGCGACACTGGTTCCTTCTTCGCCAAAACCTTCATAAGTTACATCCTTCATATTGCGACAGACCTTATTTGGGTTGCACTCTTCATCAAGCTCAGCCATGGTCGAGGGATTGCCTTGCCAGATTGATTTAATTGCCTCAGCAGCAGTAGCAGTTTCTTCTGACATGTGAATCCTCCCCAAAACAATGGACTTTATGGAATTAACCGTACCACGCGGACACTTGGTGCGCGCATCGAAAATCCATGACTTAGAGGGATAAATAGGGGATTTAAGTGCTTGCTTTTCATCAATTAGAGCCAGATCATTGCGATTTAGCAGCAGGCCCGTTGCGGCTTATGTTTATAGACTTGGGGAATGCGCAGAGTTATTGAAGTATCCCGATACGTTGTAATTGTCCCAGCATTGGCAGCCATCGTTGGAGCGATTGTGCTGATGATCTTGGGCTCAGTTGAGATCTTGCGGGCCGCTCTAGGCGTAGTCATTGACCAAGTTCCGTTGAAGGAAACGATCGTCGATGTCCTGGCATCCATTGATGCGATTTTGCTGGGAACTGTATTACTCGTTATCGGATATGGTCTCTATGAGTTGTTTGTAGACACGAACATTACTGTCCCAGACTGGTTAGAAATTAACAATCTGGATGACTTAAAAGCAAAACTTATTGGCGTAATTGTTGCCATCATTGCGGTTATCTTTGTTGGCGAATTAGTTGATGCAAAATCTGCAAATGATGTCATGTATTACGGAATTGGCGCAGGAGCCGTTGTATTAGCGCTGGCAGCATTTAGCCTTAATTCAAAAAAGTAAGATTTCTAGATTTTTCTAAATTGATTTAAGGCCACGTTCCAAAACATCAAGGAATATGTCGACTTCTTTGGTCCCAATGATCATCGGTGGCTTAATTTTTAGCACGTTATCCGCAGGCCCATCGCTGGATAAGAAGACTCCATTTTCACGCGCGAACTCGATCAAGTCTTTGGTTACTTTCGTACCAGGAGATTGCGACTCTCGATCAGTTACAAATTCCACGCCAATAAACAAACCACTACCTCGGACGTCGCCGATGGTTTCAATTGATTTACCAAGTTCGTGCACACCAGCCATCAAGTAGTTACCTACGGTTAGCGCATTACGCTGCAATGCTTCATCAACGATTACATCCAGTACAGTTTGACCGATAGCAGCTGAAACCGGATTGCCACCAAAAGTATTGAAGTATTCCATGCCGGTAATAAATGAGTTGGCAATTTCTGGGGTGGTAACTACTGCAGCTAATGGATGTCCGCTGCCAAGTGGCTTACCAATTGACACAATGTCAGGAACCACATCATGCAATTCAAAGCCCCAGAAGGATTTACCCATACGCCCCATACCAATTTGCACTTCATCGGAAATGCAAAGCCCGCCCGCGGCGCGAGTTGCTGCAAATGCTTGCTTTAAGAATCCAGGCGCAAGTGGAACTTGACCGCCTGAGCTAACAATAGATTCTGAAATAAATGCACAAAGCGGTTGGCCCAAGGTTTTCAAAGTGCTGGCAAAGTCTGCAGCGTATTTGTCGCCAGATCCTTCGCCTCGATGGATACCTTTGTATGCATCTGGAATTGGCGCAACGCGAACATGATCCGGACAGCCTTGGCCACCTGGACCATTGAACTTGTAAGGACTGATGTCAATAATGCTGGTGATGTGGCCGTGGTAGGCATGTTCCAAAACCATCATGCCATTGGCCTTAGTATGCGTTCTGGCTAACCGCAGCGCTAAATCGTTTGCTTCACTGCCACTATTAACAAAGAACACAACGCTTAAAGGATCGGGGAATGTGCTAGCAAGCGCGCGCGCATATTCAATAGCATTCTGATTCCAATAACGAGTATTGGTGTTGAGGGTAAGCATTTGTTTGTGCGCAGCAGCAACGACGCGGGGATGGCTATGGCCAAGGTGAGCAACGTTGTTAACTAAATCTAAGTATTTTCCACCATCCCTGTCGTATAGATATGCACCTTTGCCGCTAACAATCTCAAGGTGCTTTTGGAAATTCAGGCTGAGTGCGCGGGATAAAACAACTTCGCGTTCTTGGGCCAAAGTTTCGGTCTTCATGTGAGCGTGGACATCGGTACCTTCAGGAATCCGCAGAATTAAGTTGGGATTCGGGCACATACTGCGCCAAACCGGTAGTTCACTTATGGCTGCTACGCCCCAAATGTCATGAGCCATGTCGCATAAATCCATGATGAGTTGGAAATGGGTATGTGGTGGCCAGCCAACATTTACTTCTTCCGTTCCCATAGTGGCGATTTGCTGACCAGACTTAATTTCCTTACCAACTGATAGTCCATCTAATGATGCGCGCGACAAATGAGCGTAAAGCGTGTGGAATTTAACGCCCTGATCTGTTTCATGCTCTAGAACGATCATTGGTCCATTGTCTAGATGATCAGTGTTGTCATGAAATAAGAAGACTTTGCCATCAAGGGCTGCATAAACCGGTGTGCCAGCCGGAGCAAATAAGTCAACGGCCAAGTGCACCGTGCGAGATTCTTTACCTTCATCGACAAAAAAGTCTGATTCATAAACGTTGCGATCCTCGCAATAATGACCGATTGCAACATCGGCGCCCGCTGCGTGCATTTCAGCTTCTATGGCTTCCCAAGAGCGAGCAATATTCTTGTTCTCACTGGACCAGTCCAACCAAATCTTTTTCGCATTGGCAAACGGTGGCATGACAACATCAGAGATCTTGGCGTCAGTTGTCGCCAGCCATTGGCGAACATGGCGACTGTCTGGGTGTGCTTCGTAACCACAAGCATTTCGCAATCGATAATGTGACAAGCGATCAGACACTGAAGTCAAAGCGGGAAGTAGCGCTTGGAAAAAGTCTTGCGAGACGCCTAAGTATTCATTGTCAGGATCAGCTGCAAGTTGGCGATGCGCCATCACGACGCTGGTGGCTACGCGCAAGCAAATTAAATCAAATAAGACTTCTAATTCGGCAGGGGATAATGCCGAAACTTCATGATATCCGCGCACAATCGCATAGATACTTGCAACCGGATCGCGAGCGTCCAGTTGATAAGCACAGCCAACTGCTAGACCACAAATTCGCGGAGCGTAAATCAGATCGCCAAAATCGATTAGGCCAACTACGGAACCATCATGAACAACAACGTTGTTGTCATTTGCATCGTTATGAATAAGTTGGTGAGGCAGCGCAATTACTTTGGAAAGCGTTGAATTTATCATTCGATCTAAAATCAATTTCACATGTTTCTTTAGTTCTGCATTTTTGATTAACTCAACATCATCAACAAGAGATTGCACCTGCAGGGCGTTCCATCCAAATGGTCGATCAAGTACGCTCCGGTATTTTGTGACATCAACGCTCGCAAGCTCATGGTCTACAGTTGCGATTAATCGACCCAGGGCAATTTTATGAGATTCAGCAGTTTCACTTGCTGACCACAACTCACCTGGTATCCAGGCCAGCATTCGAGCGAACTTGCCGTTACCAGCATCAACGAGCAACTGGTTAGATTTAGCAGGCACAAAGTTGGGAGTTTGAAAACTAGCTAGCGATTCAAGACTTGTTAGCGCAAGTTGTTGAATCTCAAGTTGCGAGAGTTCTGAGGCATCATGAATTTTCAGGACAAACTGCCCGGAATCGCTTTCGATTAGAAAGTTTGGATTACGCTCACCAGCCAGCGAACTAGCCTTACCTTTAATGCCAAATTTGGACTCTGCAAGTTCGCGCGCTGATTCAAGTTCCATGACTTAATGTTAGCGATTGGAGCAGATATCCGTTGTTACGAATGTGTTTCAAGGTCACTGCAATAGGCTTTGGGAATGAACCGCAGTGACACGATTAAGTGTCAAAATGCCTGACTCAAAATCAAGCCGACATGCAGGTCGCTCAGTTGGACTTTCGCTGCTAGGTAATGGCCTTGCCGGCACCGCGGGCACAGTTGCAGCAATTTATGCCGTTAACACTCCATCTCCAGTTATTGGATTTGTTCGCTTGGCCATTGGCGCGATTACATTACTAATCCTTGCGCCATTTTTTGGCGGCCGAATTGCAAAGCTACCGCGATTGATCACCCGCCCGGGTGTTTGGATTATGGCAGCAAGTTCTGCTTCTTACCAAGCTTTTTTCTTTGCCTCAGTTGAGCGAACTGGGGTAGCAACAGCTGCCCTTATTACGGTTGGCTGCATTCCAGTTTCCGCAGGAATTGTTGGCTGGATATTCTTGCGTGAGCGGTTAAGCAGAATTTGGTATTTATCAACAGCAATTGCGATTTCAGGTTTAGTTATTGCCTCTATCGGAGAACTCGAAACCAATGATGCAACTGGATTGCTTTATGCCGTTATCGCTGGTTCTGGAATTGGTGCCTACATAAATGCAGCCAAGGTCGAAGTTCGCGCAGGCGGCCATTCGATGCAGTTACCCGGTATGGCCTTCTTACTTGGTTCCGTTGGGCTGTTCTTTATTGTGCAAAGTGACTTACTTCAAGTGCAGTGGACTACTCAAACTATTTTGCTGGCCGTCTACCTTGGCGCAGTAACCATGGGTATTGCCAACGGAATCCAAATTGTTGGGCTAAAAGGAATTAGTCCAGGTGTTGCCTCAACAATGATGTTGGCGGATCCAGTTACTGCTGCAGTTCTTGGCGTTGTTGTATTGGGCGAGGCAGTAACCCTTAATGGCGCAATGGGTCTGCTCTTAGTGGTCATTGGATTAGTAATGCAGAGCTTTGGTGCAACCGAGGACACAGCCGTTCTGAAAAAATCTGGCCGACATAGAGCGCATTAGATTACGACTTAAATTGGTGGGTCATTGCCTGGCTACTTTTCGCCCTCACTTGCAAAAAGGTCATCTGACCCAAAGTTCCCGCTTTTCAATGCCAGTGCAATTCCGGTGTCAGTGATCGACCAGGCTAGACCAGGACTAATTTGCTGCGCGATCTCGAGTCTTGTGACTCCTAATCCAGTCACAACAGCGCCTGATGTTTCACCTCCTGCAACCATAAACCGAGTGATTCCCTGACGCACAAGTTCTTGTGCCACGGCTACGTTAGCTTCTTCAACCATGTGCGCTGATACTTTTGTTCCAAACCTGGCCTGAAGCTCAATCACATCATCGATAGAGCGGTAACTGGTCACTAGTACTGGCTTATCAGGGTCGATAAGTGATAGAAACGCCAAGGCGTCACTGATAGTTGCGCCTGGGTCATCCCACGATAAGCAGTAGACGTTGCCTGGATTTAAGTTGCGGAAGTGATCCACTTGACGTTGCGTGACCGCCGAGGTGCTGCCAACAATAATGGCCATTCGTCCAGTTCCTGACCAGGATGACATGCGTGACCCCAGTGGCTGTCGATGGATTGCTAATGCCACAGCTAAAGCAGATCCTCCGGTGACTAAGCGGTGCGTGGCGCACTCATTGGCGACCAGAGAAAGATCCTTTTCAGTCACACTATCCGTGACAAAGAAGCGGGTGCCTGAAGTGTTGGCACTCTGCAAAACAGTTGACATTAAACCGTTCCTGATGTCCGCAAGTGACACTGCGACACTTTTATGTTGTGATTGCTGGGCGAGCAGTGTTGGTAGATGTGACTGAGTCATGGGATTAAGCGGATGATCGCGCATGGATGAGTTTTCAAGTAAGACGTCGTTTACATAAAGATTTCCATCACGCACCACCCGCCCATTGGCTGGAAATGCCGGGTTAAAAACGACAACTTGCGCGTCCAGCAAATCAGATAGCGCATCAGATACTGGACCAATGTTTCCTTGCGATGTCGAATCGAACGTTGAGCAGTACTTGAAGTAAATCTGATCGACGCCCACCTCAATCAGTTGCTGCGCTGCATTAAGGCTCAAAGACACTGCTTGCGCAGAATCGATGCTTCGGGTTTTGAGTGCAATCACGATGACGTCGGCTTGAATCTCAGCCAAATTTTTCTGAGCAGTGACAATCACCACATGATGCCCAGCCTGCGTGATGCCGGTTGCCACATCGACCGCACCAGTAAAGTCATCGGCAATGATGCCCAGCCAAGGCGGGGGTGCCATTAGTTAGCCCACAACCTCGTCAATACTTTGACCTAGAAGATCTACTAGTCGATCGATCTCGTCCCGAGTAATTACATATGGGGGACTAATCTGAACCTGGTCGCCACCTTTGCCATAATTCGCATCAGGAGATCCTTCTCGCAGGAGTAAACCCTTACTTTCTGCGACTGCCACGATGCGATCTGTCACAGCTAGCGACTTATCAAATGGCGCTTTAGTATCGCGGTCAGCAACGAGCTCGACACCTGCGAATAAGCCCAATCCTCTGACATTGCCAATTGCAGGACGCGATAAGGCCATTGCGTGCAACTGCTCATGCAGGTAGGCGCCTTGCTCTGCGCTTCGAGTAAATAGGTCGTGCTTGGCAATGTAGTCAAAAACCTGCACACCGATAAAGCAAGCTAATGACATTCCGCCATATGTGAACCCATGTAGGAAGCGCCCGGAACCTTTGCGCAGTACGTCAACAATTTTGGGATCTGCAATGCACGCAGCAATAGGCGTGTAACCAGAGCCGACACCTTTACCAACTGTGATGATGTCAGGAACGATTCCCCAATGATCGATGGAAAATGCTTTACCTGTTCGTCCATATCCAGTGAGCACTTCGTCAGCGATAAACAAAATGCCATAACGATCGCAAATTTCCCTGATGCGTGCGTAGTACTCGGGCACCGGCACCACACCTGCTAATGAGGTGCCAACCACTGGTTCTGCGATAAATGCCGAAATCGTATCTGGACCTTCTTGCAATATGGTGCGCTCTAAATCGTCCGCGCATTCAACTCCGCATGAAGGATAGGTCTTTTCAAAGGGGCAACGGTAGCAATAAGGCGGAACAATGTGTGGCGCAGCAACGAGGTAAGGATCGTAAGGAATTCGCCAACTTGGTCGTCCAGATATGGCAAGTGTTCCCAGGGTATTGCCGTGGTAACTCTGCCAGCGACTGATTACTTTCCAGCGCTGTGGCTGCCCACGCTCAAGGTGATATTGGCGAGCAAGTTTGATAGCCGACTCGTTTGCTTCAGAGCCACCGGAAGTAAAGAAAACTTTTGAATCGGGAATTGGCGAGATGCTTGCGATGTTTGATGCGAGTTCCTCTTGCCATGGATTAGTGAAAACTGCGGCATAGGAAAAGGTTGTTGTGGCTCCAGCTCGTGCAATGGCGTCTGTGATTTCTGGCACGCCATGACCAATTACATTAACGGCAACGCCACCAACAGCATCCAAATATTCTCTGCCATTGTTATCCCACAATGTGACACCACTGCCACGTGCAATTGTGGTGTAGGGCTTGCGAAGATTTCGGTAGAGAACATGTGATGACTCAGTAGTCATAGTCACCCTTCCAGTCGCTTTTCTGAATTCTATGGTCATAGATATAGGTATGAGGTCGATAATTGAAAATTGAACTGCCCCTTGCGTAGCCGATGCATTTGAGGCAATCGTGCCATGGCGAACCAGGCGTTCCCATAGAGTTAATGTCATTGCCCGGTGGCTCGTTTAGGCGCGCCATGCAACTTGTAGAGGGAAGATAAATTGTCTATCCAATTCGATTCTGACATGTTAGCCAAACTTATTGGCAGACTAAATCGCGTCAGTAGCACATCACTTGCCGATGCAAGTAAGTCGACCACTCCACTTCGTGAACTTTCGTGCGAAATATCCGCAGTTCGACCTGAGTTGAAACTTGTTGGCCGAGCGATCACGGTTGATGCAAGTGACGGGTTGCTATCAATGGTGGCTGCGCTAAAAATCGCAACAGCTGGAGATGTGCTCGTGGTACGCGGAAGTAAATCAGGAGCCGTATCAGGTGAGCTCTTCGCCACTGAAGCGCATCGAATCGGGGTAACAGGAATTGTGATTGATGGCTATTGCCGAGATCGTTCAGTTCTACTTTCAATAGACCTGCCAATTTATGCTCGCGGATCAAAGCCAAGCGCCCCGGGAACTACTGCGTTGCCCGTTATCCAGATTCCACTTCAAATTGAGAACGTAACCGTCCAGCCAGGTGATTATTTAGTTGGTGACGCCGATGGGATCGTAGTTGGAAGTGTCGAAGAGTTTATGGCGGTAATTGATCGCGCCGAAGAAATTGAGAAATTTGAAGCAGAGCTGCGAATGAAAATAATTAACGGCTCTTCGCTGTTGGAACACATGAATTACGACGAACATTTATCGGCATTGCAATCTGGCAATGAGAGCAAGTTGAATTTCTCATGACAACGCAATTTCAATTCTCCAAGCGGATGAGTGGTGTGCGACCATCGGCCATCAGGGACTTATTAAAACTTGGAGACGATCCGGGCTTAATTTCTTTTGGTGGGGGCTATCCGGATCCGAGCCTGTTTCCAATTCAAGAATTGAATCAGATCTATTCAGGCTTGCTTGTCTCAGAACGATCAGATGTCTTGCAGTACACAGCCTCAAATGGTTTGCCAGGCTTACGTGCGGAAGTTTCTAAGCGACTAACTCGTGATGGAATGCCATGCACGCAAGATGACGTGTTAATTATTCAGGGCGCCCAGCAAGGACTAGACCTGGCTGCAAAGTTGGTGGTAAATCCTGGTGACACCATCGTTACGGAAAACCCAACTTTCCTTGGCGCACTAATTGCATTTGCCCCGACGCAACCTAACTATGCCCCAGTGCGCACAGATGAATTTGGTATGGACACTGATCACTTGGCGCAGGTGCTAGCTGCTAACCCCAATGTTGTGATGATTTATACGATTCCGGAGTTTCAAAATCCAACTGGCGCGACCATGAATCTTGAGCGGCGCAAACATTTGATAGAACTTGCAAATAAATACAATGTTCTAGTTGTCGAAGATTCGGCGTATCGCGAATTGAGATATGTAGGGGAGCAATTACCCACGATCAAAAGCCTGGACACGCAAGGCAGAGTTATTCACCTTGGTAGTTTTTCAAAGATTCTTGTGCCAGCTATGCGACTTGGTTGGGCGCTAGCTAGTCCTGAGATTTTAGACAAACTCGCTTTACTTAAAGTGGCTTCGGACACTCAAAACAGCACCCTCAACATGAACGCCACCCTTGAGTATCTGCGGCGTCACAACATTGATGAACACATTGCCAAGATCCGCCCTAATTACCTGCGCAAGAGAGACTTAATGCTTTCGACCATGCGGGAAACTTTTCCAGATGAAATTAGTTTCACTGAGCCGGAAGGCGGATTGTTTATCTGGCTGACTTTTCCTGCCGGTTTTGATGCGACCAATTTCATGAAGGAAACTTTGCTACCTGAGGGGAAAGTGGCTTATGTGCCAGGCGCTACTTTCTTCCCAGTTGTGCAAGAGGCAAATCATGCTCGAGTGAATTTTTCCGGTGTTGAAGATGACCGAATTGTGGATGGAATCTCTCGATTAGGTAAATTGCTGAAGCAAACTCTTTAGCGGTGGGGCGGGTCGGGCTCGAACCGACGACCCACGGATTATGAGTCCGATGCTCTGACCAACTGAGCTACCGCCCCCAGAAACCCCAGTCTATTGGGTCGGTGTTGCGATTGGAATTTGGATTTCGTTTCTACGCAAGAACGATGGGGTCCAAGGTGGATCAAAGCGAGCATACCTAGGGGCACTGATTTCAGTCATTCCATTCTGAATCAGTTGTTCTCGCAATTGAGCCAATTGGCGTTGGTATGCACTCTCGGTCCAACGACCTGTGAATCTCGCAACTGCTATCAATTGCTCAGGCATCTCCCGAAGAGAGACCTTTGAGTTTGTTGGTAACGGTAAGTCATCAAGAGTCATGCCTGCAGGCATAACAAAGCTGACAATCTGCAAATCCTTTGAAGACTCCTGAATTACTGGCGATGTCATCGCAATCTTGGTGGATGAATTCTCAGACTTAGATTCTTGAATCACGGGGGAGGTCATTGCAATCTTTGTGTTGGGCTCATTACTTCCTGAGATGTAACCAATCAGTGAGCGAAATGCGATGCTGCCCGCAGATTGGAAGTCTGCTGACACCGTGACATCAGCAAATACACAGGCCTCATACCGGCGAACTTCAAACTTTGGGAACTTACGTTCGACTGTGTATTTCTGCTCTTCGGTCATGCTCTTAATGTAGGTGACAAATCACTTTGCCTGACCACTTTTTGCTAATGGCTTAGAACTGCCACTCTTTAACGCTCTGAGTTCCACCCATTGCTAAATCTGCGGTGATTTTTCCAATAGCTGGAA
>Ga0208974_1000747_pt1 | contig 13087 bp, 6 predicted proteins | sample GreLakmeER15MSRF_FD_187699 | JGI IMG/M metagenome (GOLD analysis project Ga0208974, IMG submission 187699) | Freshwater lentic microbial communities from great Laurentian Lakes, MI, USA - Great Lakes metaG ER15MSRF (SPAdes) | ecosystem: Environmental > Aquatic > Freshwater > Lake | place: Great...
CATTAGCGCATGAATGGCAACACGCATTAGATTTTAATTTAAGAGTAGTTCCTAACGGAAAAGTTTTAATGTCCGATACAGCATCTACTTTGCAAAGAACGATCAATGTAGAAAGAGTAGAAAGTAACTTACGGTCAATCTTAACTAATACAGCAAATAGTGAAAACAACCGTAATACGCCACCCAAAAAAGCATTCTTTGATGCTATTTCAAATAGTCGATACGGTGAAGCCGACATCTACCGTAGTTCGTATACTGATACACAATTTTATAAAGATGCTTTAGAACTAGATAGAAGTAGAGAAAAACCATATTGGAGCACTCAAGTAGAGCTGTTATCTAGATCTTTTGAATCTTTAATATTTGATCTAGCAAAAGGTGGATCTCCATATTTAGTTGGACCAACAGTAGCTGATGGTTATGTAACTAAAAGGAATGGTTATGCTGGCACTACTTATCCAGCTGGTAAAGAACGCCCTAAGATCAATGAAGTATATCAACAGATGTTGGATCAAATTGATCCCAAGACTTTAGAGATAAAGACATACAAATTAGAAAATAAAATTATTGAGGTTGAAGAGTTAGGATATGTAGTAGTTGATCAGTATTACCTTGATCGTGGTCGAATGGGTGGTTTAAATTGGTTTAAGACAGAAGAAGAAGCAAAACAAGCCAAAGAACAACTTGATGGCAAAGAAGAAATATTAACGCCACGGCTAATGCAAATTAGCAAGGTTAATCAAAGTATCATTAACATGGCACAGCGTATTGATGCCATCATGGAAGAGATGGGCTTGTTTAAGTGGCCCGAAATTAAAAATGGCTCGATGGCTGAGTCAATGTTCTACCACATGCGTCAAGGATGGTGGCCTAAAACCAACCGTGAACTAGCTGAATATGGCATTAAAGCGTATCTGCAAACGCCTGAGCTATTGGGATTCAACCCTGCTAAAGATCAAAGAGAAATAGACAACTACAAAATTGCTGATTTTGAAGGTGATCGAGTTAAATTAAAGCAAACTCAAGAAGACTTTGAGGCAGCAGCTGTACGGTTTATCAGCCAAGTCATTACCGATATGAGAGCAGAAGGCTCTGATACCAAAGCTATCTATGACCATATTGTCGGCTTGTACGAAACTCAACCTTCATTAGATGTTAAATCAGTATTAAGCGTATCTAACAACGCTTACTCTACCCCATTGCCGATTGCATACCTTGCTGGAATGTTATCCCGTGTTAAATCTACTACAACAGTATTAGATCCAACTGGCGGTAATGGAATGTTGGTAGTTACGGCTAATCCTAAAAACGTAACAACAATCGAATTAGACCAGCATCGTGCTAATAATTTGAAGTTGATGCAGATGGGGGATGTAATTGAGGGGGACGCATTAGTAAAAATAAAAGATATCCAAGCTCAAAAAGTAGATGTAGTTCTTGCCAACCCTCCATTCGGATCACTTCCATCGCCTGTAGATGTTAAGTCTTGGACAGGACAAAATTACAAGATTGGTACGCTAGATCAACTCATTGCTGCCGAGTCATTGCGAACAATGGCAAATGACGGTAGAGCAGTTTTAATACTTGAGTCTCATACAAAGCCAAACACTATTACATCAACAGATAGAGTGTTTTTGAATTGGCTATACAGCAATTACAATGTTGCCGACCATTATGAAATTGCTGGAAATTTATATCGTAAACAAGGTGCGTCTTTTCCGTTGCGTGTCTTAGTTATTGCTGGAAGAAATCAAACGGACAATGTTTTCCCAAATGATTTTGTTGTTAATAGATTAACGTCATTTGATGAATTATGGAGCAGATATGTTCAAACCAGTGATCGTAGCGAAAAAGTCGTGGTGGGTACCAGAAAACAAAGGGCAACTACTGGCGGTGCAGATAGACCAAGCGGAGCAGTACCAACAGGCGATAATCTCCAAGATGGCGAACCTAGCGGAGGAGTGGGGGGGACTGGAGAGGGCGTTGGCATCGGCGAACAATTATCTCCGACAGGAGGGGTCAACGTACCTCCCAAAACCAGCGGACGTGGAACAGCTGGTGGAATTCGTGATACAGAACAACAGCAGGATAGCGGAGATGGTCAACGAGGGGGACCCAGAAGTAGCGAATCCAGCACCGACAGAGGAAGCGATATATTACGTGAAGAATCAGGAGATCAACTGGGAGGACTTTCTGACTTAGATTTAGATGCGCTGTTTGACGATATTAATAAATCTTTGCAAGAAAAAGAAACAAAAGTCAAACGGGAAAAACAAACTGGTGGGCCTAAAAAAACAAAAGAAGTTAAAGAACCAAGTGTTAAACGTGAACCTAAAACGCCTTCTGTTGAAATGTCACCAGAAATGCAAATTTTAGTTGAAAAATTAAGAGCTGCTTTAAATGGAAAAGCACCACAAATAACAGAAGAAGTTACAAAAGAAAACAGTCAAGAACGTCTAGATAAACAAGCTGACGAAGCTATGGGCCGTATTGCCCAAAATTCTAAAAATACTAGTAATGATCCTGATAGTGGACTTTATTCTAGAAAAGATGATCAAGAATATGCTAACGTAAAACCAATCATTCAAGAAATATGGGACTTAGCTGGGAAAACAACAAGTGATTTTAGAGAACGGGTTAAATATATTGTTGATGAATTAGTTCCCTTGTTAGGGAAAGCAATAGTAGCTCATGTTCAAGCATTTATTAATGGATTAAAAACTACAGTAAAAAGAAGACCTAAAAATCAAACTCCAGTACAAGGTGAGCCAATTGATACAGAATCAAGAGTTGTTTATTTAGGTAAGTCTAGATTTGCAAGCGATGGTATTTATTTGCCTCGTGCTCAATCACAACATGCGTACACAGCTTTAGAAAAGTTAGAAGCTCAAGTTGGCAACATAGATGAATTTGTTACTAAAGAGCTAGGCTATTCATCTATTGAGCAAATGGCAGAAGGTCTTGCTGGTTATCAAATTGATGCATTAGGATTAGCAATCCAAGCTAACAAACTTGGAAAAGGTTTCATTATTGGAGATGATACTGGCGTAGGTAAAGGTAGAACAGCTGCCGCCATGATTGTCTGGGCAAAGAAACAAGGGAAGATTCCTATTTTTGTTTCTCTTAACGATTCTTTATATACTGATATGTATAGAGATTTAATTAACATTGGTCATGGCAATATTAAAATAGGAATGACAAATGGTGGTACAAAAATAATTAAAGATATTGGCGAAGGACAAACTGAAACAGTATTTAAAAATAAAGTAGGCGATGATACAAAATTAACCAGCTATATATCAAAAAATAAAAAACTACCACCTGGAATAGATGTTTTATTTACAAATTATTCGCAGTTAAGTGGCGGACCAGGATCTGCAGCAAGACAGGAAGCAGTAGCATCTTTAGTTGCAAGTGGAGATGCTGTATTAGTTATGGATGAAGCCCATAACGCTGCTGGTACGCCAACTGATAAAGACTCAATGGGTCAAAATGCTTTTTTTATGTCTTTGTTAACAGGTCAAAATTTATTAGGCAAAGGTGTAGATGCTCCTGAAGATTGGAAACCACCACCAACTGTTTATTTATCTGCTACGTTTGCAAAACGTCCAGATAATATGCCGTTGTATATTCATACAAATTTACGTTACGCTGCAGACACTCCAGAAGATTTAACAGCCTTGTTTGGTAAAGGCGTTAAAACAGATGTGTTGCAACAAGTGTCTTCAGAGATGTTGGTAGAGTCTGGCTCAATGATACGCAGAGAAAGATCTTATGAAGGCGTAACAATGGATTTTGTTATTGATGACAAGAACACTGCCAGAGATACCAGAGAAGTTGATAAGGTTACAGAAATACTAAGATCTTTAGTCAATGCAGATCGAGCTTTAAAAGAATGGATAAAAACTCCTGAGGGTATGGAAGCAGTAATTAAACTAGGCCCTCCAGGATCGTATCTTGCGAGCGCAGATATGTTCAAACCATCGGGAGGAACAAAAGCATTTAAAGAAGTAAAAGGCACTCCATTTACTTCTGTTGTGCATAATTACATAGGAACCTTATTACTTTCAACTAAAACTCAAACTGCTATAGACATGGTTGTTGAAAAACTTAACAACAATGAAAAAGTAGTTGTTGGATTGCAAAGTACCAATGGCAAAGCATTAGAGGATTTTGTTAAACAAAATAATATTAAAAAAGGCGATGAAATTCCTGATTTTGGATGGCAAACATTAATTAGACGTGCTGTATCTTCCACCAAAAAAGTTACTTTAAAATCTTCCTTTGATGAATCTGATGAAGTGGTATTTATCCCTAACGAGCTAATGCCAAAAAATATCCGAGCTGGATATGATAACGTTGATAATGCTTTAGAAAATTTTCAATCTGATTTACCTCCTGCACCAATTGATTTTATACGAACAGAGTTAGAACAAAAATATGTATGGACTATTGATGGCAAAGTTCAAGTTGGTGATACACCACCTAAAGGTGTAAAAGCAAGACACTTAGTTGTAAAAGAAATTACAGGTAGAAAAAACGGAATAGATTATTCTGGAGATACACCAAAATATATAACTTTAGATAACCCTAGTCGTACAAGCATGATTTCGTCATACCAAAATGGCGAGGAATCTAAAGAAGGTCCAATTGATGTATTAATCATTAACTCTGCAGGAGCAACGGGAATCTCGTTACATGCCTCAGTAGATGCATTTGATCAACGCCCACGGCATATGATTGTTTTACAGCCACACGGGGATATTAGTGTTTTTATTCAATTATTAGGAAGAATACATAGAACAGGTCAAGTTGAATGGCCTTCATTCACTATGTTAGCAACTGGAATACCAGCTGAAAGACGCATCTTAGCCATGTTGCGTAAGAAGTTGTCTAGCTTAAAATCCAATACTTCTGGCGGATCTAGCAGTACAAAGGTTGACGGAGTAGATTTTATTAATATGTACGGAGATGTAGCGACAGCCGAATATTTGAATGAACATCCAGACATACAAGCATTTTTAGATACAAAAGAATATTCAGACCCTGACGATGCAGCTGGCTCTGAATTGGCTCATACAGCCTCAGGTACAGCAGGGTTGCTATCTTCGGTAGACCAAAAAGAATTCTTTGATTCGATTGAAGCTAGTTATATAGCGGCAATAGATCTAAGAAATGCTACAGGAACTAATGCATTAGAAAGAAGGGTTTTGCCGTTAGAAGCAGAAATAATCAAAGAAAACCTAATTGAAGAAGGTTTAGATAGTTCCAATCCATTCTTAACTGATGTGGTAATGGCACAGTTTAACGTGGATATTATTGGCTCGATACCTACTGTACAAAACATAAAAGATGACATTAGCCTTGCGTTGAACGGTAGAACGGCTCAGGACGTTGTTAATGAAATAGAGACAGAGTTAAACAGCGTTTACATTGAAGTAAGAAACCAAATTGTTCTTAAACAGCAAAAAATTGATGAGGATATAAAAAGTCCAACGGCTACTGAAAAAGATATAGAAGGACTAAACAAACAAAAAACAGCGTTAGATAATCAATTTTCTTCATTAAATGAACGTAAAGATAAAACGCTATTGGCATTGAGTAATACCTTTGCGATTGGAAATGGTTTTGACTCTTTTATAGTTAACAGTGTTCCAGCCTCTGCTGTAGTTGTAGGAATAAAAGTAGATAAAACACGAATAGGTAAATCCAAGACTGGTAATCCTTATTCACCATCAAACTTCCAAATCATTATCAAACGAAATATTCCTGAAGGTAGAGTATCTGTACCTTTATCAACGTTAGAAGGTACATCAATTGACCGATCTAACCCTTCTAGGAATCCTCCTTTAGAAGATTTTTTTGCATTAAAGTCGGTTACTGGCGGAAGAACAAATAGATATGTTGCTCTAGGAAACATACTAAAAGCTGCTCAATTATTTGGTCCTAGTGGTGGTGAAATTGCTAAATTTACTTTAAAGAATACTAAAGAAGCAATATCTGGCGTAGTCATGCCAGCCAAGTATGTACCAGTGTCAATTAGCGAACAACCAGTTCGTTTAAGAAATCAAGAATCAGCAGTGCAATATTTGTTAGCCGTTTGGGATTCCTTATTACAGAAAAAGTATGAGGATACTCAAATGGAGACATACAAAAATTTAAGTAATAGTCTTCAACCTTTAATGCTTCCTAATTTGCCAAAAGTTTCTGGAAACATGGGCAATGTTTTATTGCGTGGTTTAAAACAAGCATGGCAGTTGCGTATTGAAACTTATAGACCAACTAGTTTTAAAGTATCTTTGATGGGAGATGCTCCAAAGAAAGTTGTAAACGACATTAAAAATTTAATCCCTGGCGAATTTAAAAAATCAAAAGGCACGTATGAGATGGAAAGCGGTGTTTCACTAACCGACCCAGAAAAAATAATAGCGTTAGTCAAGTTCTTACATAAAAACTTTCCAGCTACAGTAGAGGCAGATAACGCTACGTTTGCTCGTGAGGTAATGAAGGTTGAATTTGATAATAGTGAAAGTAAAAAAGGTTTAGCATCACGAGGTCCTGCGGAAGGTGGACAAACAGTTGAAGCTGTTGAAGCACAAGTTGTTCCTATAAAAGGAATTACCGTTAAGGTTCTTCAATCCGTAGATGAATTGCCAGACAATACTGCGCCAGCAGACGTAGAGGGAATGTGGTTATCTGGCAGAACTGTTTACTTAATTGCAGATAACCTACCAAATGCAAAAAGAGTACAGGAAGTATTAGCGCATGAGGCTGTTGGTCACGCTCTGTTAGAAGAGATGTTGGGACCAAAACTAATGGCAGAATTGGTTAGAAATGTTCAAAATCTAGAAAAGACTTCTAAGATTGTTAAAGAAATAGCTGCCAAAGTAGATCGCACACAACCTGGCTTGTCACCAGAGCGTAGGGCAAAAGAAATTGTTGCAAACATGGCAGAACGTGGTATGTCCAAAATAGGGCTAATCCAGCGTGTTATTCAAGCCATTCGCAATTGGTTAAGAAGCCAAGGGTATACGATTAACTTCTCTGATGGCGACATTATTGAACTATTAAACTTTGCCGAAAACTACTTTGATAGTAAAGGCAAAGCCAGCTTTCCATCTTTAACACCTGCACCAGCAAAGACTCAAGTAAAGACTCAAGCAGAGATTAACAGAGAGCGTCAGCAACAAAAGCTGAAAAATAGGGTTGGATATTTTAGTAGAGATGCTGAAGATAAAGATACTCAACCTGGCGTAGAAGACTTTGACAAGCAATTTGCTGAAGACGGCTTTAATAACACCCCAATAAAGTCATCCTCTACAGTCAAAGACACCTTGCTTGGTGGTGCAAAACAGGCAAAACAAATTTACGACAACACTGTAGATTCTCCAGCTTTAGCTTATAAAGCTATGAGTGGTAAGTTACTCCGTGGCATTACTTATGTTCGCAATAAGAACGTATTCTTTGGTGCTGGTCTTGAAATGGCTGAAAGAATCGTTCAGAAATCGCAAGGATTATCTGGCAATCTGCGTGATGGCTACGGAAAAGCCATGGCATCTATTGCCGTTACTAATGCTCTTAAGGGAGGTAACTTATCTGTAGAGGTTATTAGACTGGGATCTTTGGCATTTAATCAATCAGGACAGATGTTCCAAGCAATAAAACGTCCGTTCTCTATGGCTAATATAGTAATAGCAAAATCAAAACTGATGGCTCGTGTAGGTGAGCAAAGAGCCACCAACATGGTCAATATGTTCTTTGAGGCTAAACGCTCTGCCAGCATTATGGAAGAGTACGAAGCGCTTGAAAAGGAAGTAGCCCGTTTAGATAAAGAGCGCCTTGCACCAGACTTGGCGCCAGATCAGCTTAATAAAATTCTTAATGATCTTTTGGATGCTCAACAGTCTTTAAAGCAGCTTGGTATTGCTAAGAAGAAGGTTCGCATGACAGATGTGCAGATTCAGGCATATAGCGATCTGGAGAAAAAGAATCCAGAGCTGCGTGAGATGCTGGACAACTGGACTAAAGTCAATGCAAACATGATTGACATGATGCTGTTTGGCAAGATTATCAGTAAGAAACGTGCTGAACGGCTTAAAGGTATTAAGGATTATGTTCCTTGGTATCGTATCCAAGACGATATGCAAGATGTCCATGACCAGACTTCTATGGGCGGTGTCCGCAGCAATACCAATATCTCTCAAGAGAAGAAGTTCAAAGATACCGAAGTCGATATGGATATTGATGACATTGTGGATAACATGTTCCACAATGTTATGACTATTACTCGCAACGTTATGAGAAACCATGCCGCTAATCGTGTGGTTGATTCCTTTGGAACTCGCATTAAAGGAAAAATAGCGGTCTTTCCAAAAGAGGGGCCTACCAAAAGTGGTGCTGTTCGCTTTAACATCTTGCGCAATGGTCGCAGAGTAATCGTAGAGATTAAAGATCCATTGGTTGCCGAAGCGGTAACTGGCATGGAAGAAATTGCCATTCCTGGTATGGAAATGCTTGGTGCGTTAGCAAACGGCTTACGCAGGGGTATTACGCTATGGCCTGAATTCCAACTAAAACAGTTATTTATGGATGCCCCAACAGCTGCGCTGGTCTCTGGGGTAAAAAACCCAACTAAGCTCTGGGGTGAGGTATTTGTTGGTTTTGCCAAGGCAGTAAAAGGCGGTGATCCAGTAGTAGAACTTTTACAGTCCTTTGGAATAGGTGGTTATCAGGCATACAACCGAACTCCAGAAATGGAACTAAAACAACGAATTGGTTTGTTAGAAAACAATGTTTTATCTAAAGTTTTAAGCAAATTAGATCAAATTGGCGATGCTTCAGACATGGCACAACGTGTAGCTATATACAAACGTGTTTTAACTGAGAGTGTATCTAAAGAATTTCCTAACGGCGATCAAATGCAAGCCCTTGTAGCCGCCAACAATATTATTGACTTCAAAAAACGTGGTTCAGGTAGATTAGCCCAAGTCCTGACTAAGACTGTATCTTTTATGAACGCCTACGCCCAGCAGATTGATGTGCTGGCAATGACTATCGTAGGTTCTGGCTACACTGGAAAAGATAAAGCAGCAGCCTTGGCACAGCTAGGTAAGACGGCAGCGCTGTTCTCTTTCTACGTCATGCTCTATTCATGGGCAGTCGGCGGAGAAGATGACTATGAAGAGCTAGATGACCAGACTAAACTGCGTAATATCTATGTTCCTAAAGCACTGACCCAATATATTGGCATGGATAACGGGTTATTGTTCCCAATGCACACCTCGGCTAGTTTTATATTTAAATCCCTTCCAGAGATGACTTATAACGTAGTAGTAAAAGAGGGAACAAAAGACGAAATTGACGGAACTCGCCTTCGTAAAGTTCTTGCAGAAGCTGCTATGGATTCATTCTTGGGTCCTAATCCTGTTCCAACTGGCGCTAAACCATTGATAGAAATTGGTTTAAATCGCAGCTTCTTTACTGGCAGGGAAGTTACTCCAAAGAATCTAGAAGGACTTGATGCTGCAGAGCAATATAACGCTAGTACCTCAGAGCTAGGCAAGGCTCTTAGCGCTTTGACTGGCAATCCATTCAATGAGAGCCGTGCTTTGAACCCAATCGAGGCGGATCATTTGGTTCGCAGCTTATTTGGAACTACGGGCGCAGCTGTCCAGTGGATGAGTAATTTGTTCTCTGGTGATCGTCCAACACCAAGATCAAGGGATAATCCTTTATATGGCAGCTTTATTGCAGCGGAAGTAGGTCGTGCGCCAGAAGACTTGTTCTATTCCTTTAAAGATAAGGTAGACAGCAAGTACAAGACTTACACCAAACTACTTGAAGAAGCTAAGTTTGAACAGGCTGATAAATACTTTGATCGTTATACAAAAGAGATTGATGCTCATGAATACATCGCTTCTATGGATAGTTCTTTGGCACAAATTAATAGAGAAATCCGTAGTTTGGGTAGAACTAGCCAAGGTATGACTGCAGATCAACGTAGAGCAGAGATTACTGAGTTACAGCGTCTAAAAAACAATATTCTGGATGAAGTGATCCTGATGCGTAAGGAAGCTGGACTGTAAAAAAAGGGGTAGTTTTTAGGCTACCCCTATGAGGACGTGAAGGAGCATAGCTCCGTCTTCATTTTAGCTCAATGACCACCATTCCAAGCACCTCTTCAGCAAATTTAAAGGTGGGTAGGAAGCGTTTATCGTTGACCTTGAGGGCATCTGCCAGCCCATCTAGCCCTGCCTTAATAGAAGCCACCATATTGTCTGCATCCCTATGCCGCTTATCAGGGGGGTAAAAGGTGATTTCTACGGGTATTTTGCCCTCTCCTGGGGCTGAGAGCTTTGCCTCTAGGGTTAAAGCCCAGCAAGCGGTGCGGTATTCCTTCTTCTTTTTAGCCTTTTTAGACCAATGGAGCGTGGAATTGGGGGATAGTTCTTTGGGAGGCCAAGGTAGTTTTACGGTATTCATGTTGTTATTTTATATCAGGTGAGCTAATATGGGTACAACCTATTGACATGGCAAAAACAATGCTAGATACTTAGGTGTAGTTTAACTGCTAGGAGAACTAAATGTACGAAAACGATATGTATTTGCTTCAGTCTGCGTTACTGAACAAGCACCCACACAAGCCCATATTAATAAGACTAATGCTACGCATTAAATCTTTACTGCGGAGAATAGTATGAAATTAACCAATAAATACAACCTTCCACAGGCGATTATCAACGTCTTGGAGCGCCCTACCTACACCAAAGGTAAGGCTCATATCTCGGCTACCCAACTACTCAATAGCCCAAAGATTGTGGCTTTAACTAGGAAGTTTGACGATCAACTGGAGCAGGATGCCTCAGAGATGATTTGGGCTGCAGTCGGCTCGGCTATGCACAACTTCCTTGAGCATGGCAAGGACGATAACAGCGTAGTGGAACAGCGCATCCATGCCACAGTAGACGGATGGCATATCACTGGTGCGGTGGATCTACAGATTGTCAACAAGGATTCCATTGACATTCGTGACTATAAGTTCACCAGTGTTTGGGCTGCTATGAATGAGAAGCCTGACTGGGAGAACCAGCTCAATGTCTATGCTTGGCTAGTGGAAAAGGTCAAACAAGTCAAGGTTAATTCTGTAGGTATCGTGGCTTTCCTGCGTGACTGGAAAGGTCGTGAGAAGGAGACTAAAGAAAACTATCCTGAAGCCCCAGTAATCCAGTTACCCATCAAGTTATGGACTATGGAAGAGCGTGAGGCTTACATTCGTCAGCGTATTGCCCTGCACAGTGCCTGTGACTTTGCCATGGAAACGGATGGCGAGTTACCTGATTGCACCCCTGATGAGATGTGGGAGAAACCTACAGTGTGGGCTATCAAAAAGAAGGGGAATGTCAGAGCCAAGTCCCTATATGAATCAGAAGCCTTTGCCACAGAAGCCTTAGAGCAACTGGGCAAGGACTATGAAGTTGAAGTGCGTCAGGGTGAGCGTACTCGGTGTAAGTCGTATTGCCCAGTATCCGATTACTGCCAACAGTATCGGGATTATTTAAATAAGGAGAAAGTATGAAAACACGTCAAGAAATAATTTATGACTTTATGTTGTCTTTGGCATCTAACTCAGCCATTCATGCCGATTGGCTGGCGCATGATCCAGACGCTTACGATTACAGTGAGTTTACATATGATCGTGCCGTAAATTTAACAAATAAATATTTGGAGAGCTTAGGATGAGTGTATATAAAAAGCTACAGGAGGCTAGGATCCTGCTGCAAAATACCAAGCTGAACAAGTCTGGTAAGAACAAGTTCGCAGGGTTCAGTTACTTTGAACTAAGTGACTTTATTCCACAGGTCACTGAAATCTTTAACAAAGTGGGACTTTGTGGGGTAGTTTCATTTACAAACGATACAGCCTATTTGACTGTGCATGAAACTGAGAGCGATGGTTTTGTTACCTTTACCTCTCCGTTGGTAATGGCAGAGAACGCTAAAGGACAGGCAATTCAGTCCCTAGGTGCAACTCATACCTATTTTCGGAGATACCTCTGGCTAATGTGTATGGAAATTACCGAAAATGATCTTATTGATTCTGTTGAACCAGTTGCCAAGACTGTTCCAAAGGTTGAGCCAAAGATTGAGCCTAAGAAGCCTGATCCAAAGCCAATTGCTGGCGAGAAGGGCGAGTGGCAGATTACAGCCCCAGCTAAACCAGAGGGCGATACCAAAGAATGGCTTGATCTAATCAAGTCTGCATCCCATATGCTGCTCGATTTAACGGCAGACGAAGAGGATGTTATGTTGATTTTCAAGAAGAACAAAGTTTTATTCGATACCGTTAAGGCTACCGATGCTGTGTTCTTTAAGGAAATGATGGGGAAGTTTACTGAACGCAAAACACTATTTATAAAGGAGTAATTATGTTTAATTGGGAAAAACTAAAAGATATGGGAATTAACAAAGCCCATAAAGAGCACCTTATTGATCTTTCAAGAGATGGAATCCACTGCAATGAATGTGGAGAGCATTTATCTCAGCATGGCGAAAGAAAAGGTGAAGTATGGCATCCAATGGATATTGCAAATTTTTTAAACCCTGATAAGGAGTAATACATGGCTTTCGAACCAAAACCAAACAAAGGCACATTGTGGCCTAACGATTACAAAACTATTGAATCTCATCCAGATGTGAAAGGTGATCTTCATTTAGAAAGAGATTTACTTAATGCACTAATGATTAAGCAACCAAATGGTCTGGTAAAAATTTCTGTCTCTGGTTGGAAAGGTATTGCCAATAACAAAAAGGTTCTTAACATGATTGCTTCAGAGCCTTGGTCTGGTGAATCTAAGCCAGTTGAATCAGATGATGACCTTCCATACTAAGGAGCAAGCATGACTATCAAAAAACGTGGACGTCCACTTGGCGTAAAAAACAAATCAAAGCCACTTGAGAAAAAGATTGCTCACTGGGATGCAGAGCCACGCACACCACCAGTGGACTATAAAGAGCTTGCACAAAAGCTACAGAACGCATTGGCAAAGTCTTACGTTGACATTCAAGATCTTGAAAGAAAACTTAAAGAT
>Ga0208974_1000748_pt1 | contig 13061 bp, 16 predicted proteins | sample GreLakmeER15MSRF_FD_187699 | JGI IMG/M metagenome (GOLD analysis project Ga0208974, IMG submission 187699) | Freshwater lentic microbial communities from great Laurentian Lakes, MI, USA - Great Lakes metaG ER15MSRF (SPAdes) | ecosystem: Environmental > Aquatic > Freshwater > Lake | place: Great...
CACCTGTCTCAGCCACGATATAGTTATATAACTATATCGTGGCTGAGACAGGTGTATCTCGCTGAAATTGTCAAGACGCCCAGACAAAGCTGAGACGACTAACCAAGAAAATAATCAAAATACATTTTTCATTTTTTGAAGCCAAGCGCGACAAAAATTGACAGTCGTCTTAAACTTTAACATTATCACACGCTGATACAAATGACTGGAATTACCGCTGAAACTTCTCAAATGCTCCACGATATTCGTGAGGTAAAGCACCTGCTTGAAGACATATTTGACGGCAATAATGACGATTATGACAGCGCTGACTGGGATTACGCAAAACATACAGCAATTGACGAAACTTGCGTGGCTATGGACTTGAAAGATGTTAAAATGGTAGTCAATAATTACGGAATATTGGAAATTATGGCTCAAATTAAGGACGATTATGGCGAACACTTTGTCGCAGGAATATTGGAAACACCTATTAATAATCAGTATCGTGTCTTGATTTACTATATTCTTGACGAGTTTATTAATAATTGGAAGGAAATTGTTAAAAATGACAGCGACGATGATGAAAATGATGATGAAAATGATAATGAAAATGATGATGACAGCGATGACAGCGATGACAGCGATGACAGCGATGATGAAAATAATGAACCTTTGACGGAAGAGCAAATTAAAGAATGGGAAGAATGGAAGGATATTAAACAAAAGCTTGCTAATGGGAAAATATATTATTAATTAGATTAGCTTATATATTATATGTTATATATTTTTATATTTTATGACACATATCAATTTTTATATTTTATGTTCGCCGATGACCTCTGCGAACTTGTCCGTGATGTTGTTTAGTTTCAGGCGGGTGTTTTGAGTATTGATATGATTTTTCCAAAGTTTGAGCTACAAAGCCATCAGGATTGTCGTGAGCTATTCCAGCTATTTTTTTGCCTATTAGCTCACTTGCTCCGTCTTTTAAGCGTGGAGCAAAGGTATTCATTACATCATTTGCTATATGTGAGCCTGTACCCATAGCAACCCCTTCCAAGACAAGTTCGGCAAAAGGAGCTAAAAGGAAAGCCATTATTACTATCTACTTATAAGCAGAGATTTTTATATTTTTTCATTTTATAATTTGAGTACATCTCTCAACTTTTTCTGAGATTTCAAAAGTTTTTTATAATTTCCAAAATATATTGAGAGATGTACTCATTTATTATTTTTCATTTTTGTTCCATTTTAAGCCAAGGAAAACAAAAATTGATAGTCGTCTTAGAAATATATATTATCATAGACAATATGACAAGCCTCACGCTCGCTCTCGCTTTCAAGCAGGTCATCGCCGAAATGCCCGACAATATCAATACAATCGCTGAGCTGAATGCTTACTATAAGGAAGCTATGACAAAAGCTGTCTCCCTACGAGATGAAGCAAAAGTCGCCGAAGCCGTTGAAAGTATGAAGAGAATTAGGGCAAAAAAGCGAGCGGAGCTTACGGAGAAAGGTCATACTCGTCCGGTTGAGCTGGAATTGAATTATAAGCAAATGTGCTATGCTTTTCAGTTAAAGGATAATGACTACTGGCGCGGAGATGAGGGAAATTGGGTGAAAGAATTATACGAAGATTCTTGGTCTGACGAGGATAAGGTGTTTAAAGTTGAGATTATCTTCTTGAAGACTCACAAGGGCAGAATTATTAACCCTGCCGAGGAGATTGCTTATAAAATGATTCACTACTACACATTAGGACACGATGGAATCCCTGATAATCCTAAGAAGAAGTGTAAAAATATTGCGAAAGGTGAGAAAGACACTTTCAAGAGGTGTAGCGATTATAATGACTTTATTGCTAATAATATGGGAGCAGATATGTGGATGATGATGGAGGAGGTATATGGCTATTACGAAGAGCCAGAAGAATATTAAAACAGATAAAGATTTATGTTATATATTTTTATATTTTAAACCAAGATTTTATAATTTTTTCATTTTATAATTTGAGTACATCTCTCAACTTTTTTATAATTTTCAAAAGTTTTTTATAATTTCCAAAATATATTGAGAGATGTACTCATTTTTTAATTTCAATTTTTTATATTTTTCAGTTTAAATAAATATCTTTTCTTATATTAAGATGTTCGTCCAGTTAGATAAGAGCGACAGAGAAGGCAAAAAATATAAGGCCGTTTTTTATAATAATGACCGCAAAAAACTTATTACCACTCATTTCGGTCAAGCAGGCGCTGACGATTATACCCGTACTCACTCCGACGAAGCTAAGGAGAGGTATATTAATCGGCATCAAAAAAATGAAAATTGGAATGATTATATGTCAAGTGGCTCACTCGCATATCATCTGCTTTGGACTGAGAAGAGTATGGCAAAAGCTTATAATAAATATTTAGCTAAGTTTAACTTGAAGAAGTATTAGGCAAAGCATAATTTATATGTTCTGCGAGAGAATGACCGCAAAGATTTTGGTTGCTTAATACTTCATTTATATTACCTACACCTCCTGCTTTTTCCAGATTGCGCGTACAATATATTTTACGAATATCTGTTGCGGTGAAAGCAGAGCCATATATCTTTTTTGTTAAATTACTAAATGCCTCGCTTAAATAAGGTTGGCTATAATTTCCTATTAAAAAGTTAAAATCATTACTTGCCCTTCGTGCGGGTACAATTATCTCATTTATTATTTTTGTAATCTCTTCTGGTATATCTAAAATTATCTTTTGTTTATTTTTTGTATTGTTGATATATATTTTATTATTCCAATACCAGTTGCCTCTTTCATCTTTTGTTTCTTCTTCATTATCTGCTATAATGGTAAGCCGATAATCACTAAGTCGGCGCACCGGCATCATAAATACTAACATATATAACACTTTATAGCTAATATTCTCAATTGTTTCTGCTATGGCTAATACATCTGCTTTCTCAAATGAGATTTTTGCGACCTCTTCTTGATTAATCTCCAAATCATTTCGGTGTTCCTCATAATGAAGATTATATTCTGTCATATACGGATATATCGCTTCTCTAAATAATTTCAATCTCTTTGTATTAAACCTTGAAAATAGGCAGTATAACGAGTTCAACGATGACGCACTATTTTCTGCTATATCTTTGATATTTTTTATTATATATTCGTTCTCTTTGTATAATTTTGTCGCATTATGTTTCTCCCATCGCAAATATTTTGAGATTTCCGCTTCTTCACTTAGTGGCTTATTATGATATTTTTTATATATCGCTTTAACTACATTTCCGTATGTTTTTAAAGTATTTTCGCTCAATTCTTGCATCTTTTTTGAATATTTATATTCTCGTTTAACTGTTGTGTCAATAGTTTCAATATTCATAGGAGTTGTGATGCGTGTAATCGCACGGACTTCTGGTTCAACTGGGTTGTTTTCTTTATTTGCTTTCCGCTTTTCCTTTCTTTTCTCATTCTTAATTTTTTTATCTTCTTCTGTCATTTTTGAAGCATATTTTTGATTGCGAGTTCTTCGGCACTTTTTTCGGTATTCCTCGCGAAAATCAAGGCTCTTTTTCTTTAACTCATTTTTAACTTCGTTGGGATTAGTCAGACCTTTAATTCTGTTATACTCTTCTTCAAAATTATCCATTTTATATATATGTTGTCTTGTTCTTATATAATTAAGAAGGATGTCAATTTTTATTTTATTGTAGCAAATCTGGCAAAGGCTCGTTTTTATATACCGGATTTAATTCAAGCGGATGTTCCCCTTCCTCATACATACCCTCAGGCGTAAGAATGTGAGTGTGTTTAAGGGCTTGTTTGTGAGACTCCATTTGTTGTCGCACTTCATCTTCGCTCTTCTCATCCCTGTACCCTTTAAGCTGATTAATAGTCATACGAGCTGACATATCAATTAAAAACTCATCTTTATATGGGATTTGCTTACCTAACAAGGCTTGGCCTCGTGTTATTAAATCATAATAATTTGCTTTGTCTTCATCTGTGTAGTAATCTGGAAGCATAACCTTATCCATATAAATATCTCTCTATTAAATAGATAAGATTATTTTTTTAATAATGGAAACGAAAGTTTGTCCCAAAGGTAAAGCAGTATGTGATTGCGAAAATACTGGTTTAAAATTAAAAAAATTACCAAATGTTAAAAGCAAAATAAGACCTTTTAAAAAATATACACCTCCTCAACCAAGAAATAAAGACCTGCCTCCCTGTTATAATATTATTTTATCATCAAGCCCGAAGGGGGGTGGCAAGACAACAAACTGCGTTCAATTACTCACAGCGTATGAGGAAAGTGGTTTTGTAAGTAGCGAAGGTAATGATGTTCGCATTCGTATTATTTGGGTAAGTGGGGGCACGTCACGCTCAAAGCAGAATAATATTTTAAATACTTTAAAATGTCTCCACGATAAAGATAGAATTGATGTTGAAGATGATATTGATGATACTTTAAATGAGATTTACGACAGCCTTTTGGCTGAGCGAGATACTATTGAGGAATATAATGAGTACCGAAGAGTTTATAAAAAGTTTATGAAAAGTAATATTGCTAAAATGACCGACAAGGAATTACAGTTATTACAATGGAAGAGCTATATTGATGTTGAAGAAGACCCTGATGCTCCACGAGATTATGATGGTAATATATTATATCACCCCAGAATGGTCTTCCTTGTATTAGATGATATGATTGGCGGACAAGCATTTAGTAATAATAAAAGAAGCAATTTCTTTAACAAATTGAGCGTGAAAAGCAGACACGAAAGCGATAAACTCGTTGGTATTAATTTATTTTATATTACTCAAAATCTCAAAAGCATACCTGCGATAATTCGTCGCCAGACTGATATATTTGTTTTATTAAAAAGTGCTAATCGTGAGTATATTATTGATAATATTAGTGCGGAGATTGGTTCTCATTTTAGCAAGGAAGAAGTCGCTGAGTATTACGACCAAATAATGAAAATTGAATACGGCAGTTTAATTCTCAGCATACATAAAAATGAAGCAGATCAGAATAGAGTAAGGATGGGATGGAACACAATAGTTGAGCGTAATAAAAAATATATCTTATAATATTAGATGAGTGTGTATAATTTTTTTATTGAAAAAACAAATTACAATACTAATGAATTAATTATTAGACCAGACTACCCCGTTGAATGTTTTGATAAAGAAAGGTTGGCTATTAAATTAGTGGATTTCAAATATTTAAACTCAGCTTATAATATCAGCGAGGCGGGACATAATAATATTTTTAGTGTAAGCTCTTTTATACCAGAATATAATACTAATAGTTTAGTTAATGTAGATACTAACTATGGTTCATTAGCCCACAATATAGGTACGAGTACTTTTTTAAATATTGCCATACGAGGGGCTTCACTTGAAACGATGGAGGAAAGCCTTGTTGGAACGGATTATAGCGTATATTATGGAACGCCAAATATCATTTTAGGATATTCTCCGGAAGGCAACCCAATTTTTGTTAATAAGATACAAAAAACTAATTTTCGCTCAGGCTTTAATAATAATTACTTACAGTTTGAGGAAAGTTCTCCAAGTGCTATTTATTATATTAAAATACATAAAAAGACGACTACAAATTGGGTTGATGCTTTCATATTACAAAAAATATCAATTAGTATGTCCTTCACTACAGCACAAGGTTTTAATTTTGATGTTAGTATAACTTACGCGGTTGAAGGCAGTAATGATAATATTACTTATACTAACTTATCTCTTAGTGATAATGTAATGACTTTCTTAGCAAATACCACCAGTAAAAATATCATATTAAATGTATTAGGAGATATTCCGTATAAATATTATAAAGTTAAAATATTATCAAGGTCTTATCCATATGGTGATAATGTTATAAGATTAGATAAAATGCAATTTTATAAAGCCGAGACAATTGCAACGACAACAACTCAAAGTTTAACGACATCTTATGTCTCCGTCGCCGATGGATTTTATAATATTGATAATTTAATTACTACCATAAATGCTAATAGTACATCAGCAAATGCTAAAATTGCCTTTGCCAAACAAAGTTATACTAATAAAATTATTATAAGTAATTCTGTGCCTATCCAAACTTTTACAAATCCCATACCTTATAATAATGACGCAGGGACTGTTACCGAAATACGAACGCTAATATTTCCTAATCTAACTACTGCAAATATGTACGGTTTTTATGACCGATTAGTGCCGATGGCAAATGCTCCTGTAATTAGCAATACTTATGTTAATATTATGAACTTCTCAAAAATTATTATCAGTACAGACCTAACTTTCACTAATAACACGCATAATGAAATATCAAATAACGGAAATGTTTATACCAAAGGCATCGGTAATATTATTGAATGGATTGACTCAGATCTGCCACCGATGACTTGTATAACTTATAAAAATGTTGAGAATACTGTTAATAAGATTGATAATCGTTTTATACCGGAGTTTAAGCTTATATTTTGTAATGAAAAGTCGTTGCCATTAGTTTTAGATAATTTTATAATTCGTTTGCAATTAATTAAATATAAAAAATAAAAATTAATATCTTATGGTTTATTAAAAGACTGAATGATAGATGAGAGATATACTAAGGGTAAAATATACATTATTAAGAATCGTAGCGATTCTTCAAAGGTGTATGTTGGCTCAACAATTGAAACTTTGGCGAGTAGGAAATCTAAACATAAACACGACTGTAAAAAATATAGCACTCGCTGTAATTTATATAAGTATATTAATGATAATAATTGGGATGAATGGGAAATGACCCTACACGAAGCATATCCTTGTAGGAATAAAAAAGAACTTGAACGGCGTGAATACCAAGTTATGGCTGAGTTTGGCGAAGTATTAAATAAAATTAGAGGTAGCGGGAGTGCGCATTTAACTTAAATTATTTTCTATGCGTATTATAGTATATACACAGATAAATGGCTCCTTTAACTTATGCCGAGAGGGTTGAATTGCTTAAAAAGGCTCGTGAAGCTAAAAAAAATAAGAAATTAGCAAAATCAGCTCCTGCCGAGCCTCTTCCCGAGGTTGAAGAAGAAATTGTTTTTGAAGAAGAACAAGAAGAAGTTGAGCCTCCTAAAAGAACTCGCTCAAAATCGGTTAAGCCAAAAAAGAGACCTGAACCTCGTACATTAGATATTAAAGAGCCTGAGAAAATGCCTGATTTTGTGGATAGTGAGCCGGAGGTCGAAGAGCAAATAATTTATAAACCCAAAGAGAAGAAAAAGAAGAAAATTATTAAAAGAATTATTATGGAAGCAAGTAGCGACGAAGAAGAAGTTGAGGTAATTGAAGAGCGTGTTAAAGCACCAAAAAAAGAGAAACCAGCCAAGAAAGAAATTGTCCCAATTCCTCCTACACCAGCTCCTGTACCTACCGCTAATCCATTTTTCAATTTTTAAAATGTTTGCTTATATTAGAATATTATTTATTAAATAATTATGCCCCCGAAAATGGATATGCCCGAAAAAAGAAAGGTCGGAAGACCTCGTAAGGAAGCAGGAGAAGGAACTGAAAAACAGCAAAAACAACGAGAATATATGAGAAAATATATGGCGAGTATTAATGAGGGTATCAAAGAATTAGCAAAAGACGAAGATGAATGCTTACAACACTTAGACCGCATTCTTAAAGAGAAAAAGAAGCTATTTGATGACCTTGATAAGGCAAACGCTCAGCTATTAGGATTACTTAATGAGAGACTAAAAAAACCTTAAAAATATTAAATATAAAATGAGTACATCTCTTGATTTATTTTGGAAATTATAAAAAACTTTTGAAAATTATAAAAATGTTGAGAGATGTACTCAAATTATAAAATCAAAAAAAGTTCTGAAAGACTCAGGGCAAACCAAAAATTGATGAAGTTATATATTTTTTTTTATTATCATATATTAGAATATGAATAATGATTGTGTAATCAACCCCAAGACAGGAAGAGCCGTTAAAATTGGAAGTGTTGCAGGAAAAAAAGTAATGAAAACTGACCCTACGCCCACTCACGATTGTGTCATCAACCCCAAGACTGGAAGAGCCGTTAAAAAGACAGGAGCTGTCGGTAAAAAGATAGTCGGTGCTTCTTCTACTATTACTCAGGCAGTTAAAATGAAAATCGCAAGAAAGACCGTTGAAAAAGCAAAAGAGGAAGCTAAACCTAAAACACCTCCGCCAGCACCAAAACCAGTACAGCAGTTTATTCCATATAAAAAATCAAACGAAACAAACGAAGAATGGTTAGAACGACTTTTAAAAGAAGTTATGAAAATCCCAAAAAATAACCGAATGAAGTGGGTTATGAACTTACCTAACACAAATCTTCCACAAGCATTTACCTATATGAAACTATTAGAAAAGAAAATTGGTAAAAAAATATGGGACGCTGATTAAAATATTATGGATGCTTATATGTATGTATTTTTTTTTATTTCATTATATTAGATGACGAATCACAAAGAGAAGCTACAAAAGTTGCTTGATAAAAGTGAATGTCTCGTACTTTTATGTAGTTCCGCGTGTAATTATTGGAGTTTCGTTAAGTTTTTGTTTAGTATTCCCCTCGTATTAACAAGTTCTGCTATGTGTATCATTAACAGTATAAGTGAAGACGCAAATGCCGTAAAAATCCCGAATATCGTCGTTAATGCCGTCAGCGTTTTAATCGTGAGTTTAAATAATTCCATTAAGGCAAGCGAAAAGGCAGAAAGTTTTAAAAAGTTAAGTCAGCAATTTATGTCGCTCACGCAGGAAATAGATGCTTTTGATGATGAGAATGTTATTACTACGGATAAGTATAGTATGCTAATCCTGAAATACGACAATTTATTGAACGATGTTGCTTTCGAAGAGATACCGACAAGATATAAAATAAGTGCGAGTAAGTCGTTTAGTGCTAATAATCGTGCTGTACCCATACAATTAAATGGTGTCATCGGCAATAATAATAATTATGAAATGGTCGTGAAAAAACCTGCAATTATTATGGAAAATATATAAGTAAATTGATATAAAGAATTAACAAGATATATATATAACTATTCGGGTTAATGGCTCCTGCTACTTTTAAAAGCGACGAAAGTAAAAAAGAGTTTTATGAAAAGAATAATAAAAAAATTATGGAAAGGTATTATACTGACCCTGAGTTCCGTAAAAAATTGTTAGATGCCCGAAACGCACACCACAAGTTATGTCGGGAACTTGGTACTGGTAAGTTTTCACCCGAAGGTATTGCGAGAGAAAAAGAATTGCGGAAAATTAGGTACCAGCGCAAAAAAGAGGAAAAACTCGCTCAAAAAGCTCTGGTAGTATAATTTTAAAAATTGATTTATTTTTGTTAAGTCTTGTTAATTGATATAAGAGTAATTTAATTATATATAATATTAGTAGAATGGTTTATAAAAAGGTATATCTGGCTTGTCTGTATAAACAAAAAAAACTTAAAATATTAGTTGATGTATGTGATGTAAGTTATAAAAAAGAGATTGCTTTGATGACCGTACCTGCCGAGAGTGTTAATGGTGGTCGTCAAGTTAAACCTTATTTGGATTCCGACCCTGTTATGTCTCCTGATTATACCGATGACGATTGGAAGGCAGATATACTTATAACTAAACAATTAATTCTCACCTGTTTTGCGGACGCAGGTATAACTCTCGCTGATATTCGCGCAATTAAAAGGAAATATAAAAGTAAAGATGGAATTAAGCATTCCGTCCATTATATCGTTGATAAAGTTAGAATGTCTGCTTGTAATATGCTGGGTATGTTTGGAAAACTTGGTATTAAAGGCTTTGACCCCGATGTTTATTCTAAAAATAGATTTCTTACGAGCATATATACTGATAAAAAAGCTGTTGGTAAAAAAGCAAAGGGTGTGCCTATGTTTATGCCTGATGGCGATGCCGATATTTCTAAATATCTCGTATCGTATATTGAAGAGGATTTCGTAGATTGGGATCTGAACTTTCAAGAAGCTCCTGTTAAAAAAGAGATTAAAAAAGAAGCTTCGGGTTTATTAAATGAGATTAATAAGACTTATGAGAATGCCGATTTGATTAAAGAGTTAGTTGGTTGCTTGTCGCAAAAAAGAGCAGATAATTATGGCGATTGGTTAAATGTAGGTTTCTGCCTTTATTGTATCAGTCCCGAATGCTTACCTTTGTGGAAAGAGTTTTCTAAAAAGAGCGATAAGTACGAAGAAGGCGTTTGTGATAAGGCGTGGAGCATAATGTCTAAAAAAGGTATGAGTATCGGTACTCTAAAATATTGGGCGAAGTTAGATAATCCATTAGCGTATAAAAAAGTTATTGATGAAAGTTTGGATAAATGTATTGATGAAGTGTTAGGTAGTGATGGCGCTCATTATGATGTAGCTTATATTACTGCTAAAATTATGGCTGATAAAGTAGTTTATGATAGTAAAATGAAAATGTGGTTCTTCGTTGATGAAAAAACTAATATTTGGGAAAGCGAAAAACAAGGTATTAAAATGGTACAAATATTAGCTGTTGATGTATGTCGTGTGTTTATGGAAGCAAGTCATAAATACGCTACAAAAGCATTAAATTGCGACCCGTCATATAAAGTTATTTATGAAGAAAAATCTAAAAAATGTATAAGTATTGCTAAACAGCTTAAAAACGCATCGTTTCAAGACAGCGTTAAAACTTGCTGTAAATGTACCTTTAAAAAAGATGATTTCTTTGAAAACTTTATTGATAAGAAAGAAGGGCTATTTGCTTGTAATAATATAATAATTGATTTAAATGAGAAAAAGTTTAGACCTATTGAATCCACGGATTATATTATGACGACTTGTGGATTTGATTATAATGATAAAGTGGAGCAAAAAATTATTAACGAAATTATGGATATTTTAAAAACTATCTTACCTGTAAAAAATGTATTATGTTATTTATTAGATACTTTGAGTAGCAGATTGTATGGTAAAAACTTATTACAATTATTCTTTATCTGGACTGGTGTCGGTTCTAATGGTAAAAGTGTTATTGGTAATTTATTAGATGTTTCTTTTGGAAAATATTTTGGTAAAATTAGTGCTGAGAGTATTACAAAACCTAATAAAAATGCTAATTCCACAAGCGAGTTTTCAAGAGTATCTCAAAGTCGTATTGTACTTACGGAAGAGCCTGATGAAGGCGATAAATTACAAGTTTCAGTTTTAAAAGAACATTCTGGTGATAGTAAGATCAGAACTCGTGGTTTATTTCAAGAAAGCTATGAATATACACCACAATATGCTATGATTATTAATTGTAATGAAATCCCTGAATTATCAAAAGTTGATGGTAATAATGCTATTAAACGCAGATTGAGAGTTATACATTTCCCTACGAAGTTTTGTGATAATCCTAAAAAACCTAATGAAAAGTTAGGCGACTCTTTGCTTAATGAGAAATTGAAAAATGATATTAGGTACAGACAAGCGTTCCTTAAAATATTGGTTGATATTTGGTTCAAAAAAGATTTAAAAAAGAAGATTGATACACCCGTCGGTATTCTTGAAAATAGTAGGAAATATATTGATGATTGTAATTATGTTAAAAGGTTTCTTGATGAGGGTTATGAATACAGCGAATATGATGAAAAAACAAATCCTACTGCTAAAATAGCAAGTAGCATATTATTTAATGATTTAAAATTATTTTGTATTACAAATGGTATTCCTAATAGGATTGATGATAAAAAGTTTAAACCTCTCGTAGAAGCAGAAGGTTTTGTTTGGAGCAAATTGAGAACTGGAAATTATTATTTGAATATTGTCAGGAAACCTGAAATTGAGGAAGATGAATAAAAAGCATATTTAATTGTAAGACCCCTGTGGAGGGTGTTTTTGTGCTTTTTTTTGTGTTTTGTGTTTTGCTTGTATTCGCCCACAGCAAAGTGATGCGAAAAAACACGCTGTGGTGGGTGTGGAGGGTGTGGAGGGGTTTTACCCTAAGTTCCAATATATACCCCCCTCCTAAGGGACTTATACTCAAATGCCTCCACACCCTCCACACTCCACACCTACTTACTCTTACTTATAAAAATATATACTAATAAATATAAAAATTGATTAATATATATAATATCATTATGATAATAAGATGAGTGAGTACCTTGTACCGATTACCAATTATAATAAAAGAGATAAATATACACAAGAGTATTTTGATAATAACTTTTATACCGAGATATATACAGACCCTCACATATACTACGACATAAAGATAGGTGAGGACATTATAATATCCATTTTTGATAAAAGCGGAGATTATGAAGTAATAAGAAGAGGTATAACTTCAAGGGAAGATGAGGACGGCTCTAATGTCTCTCCAAAAGAGCGTAGAATTGAATTATATAATGTTTTAAAGCATTTTGTTAATATATCAGAAATAAAGCATAACGAGTTTAAAGGATATAACAAAGTAATTTATGAATACGAACACGATACATTTTGTATCTGCGGTCAGCGGTCAAAATTATATATATGCGAACATAAAAACACAGGTATGTTATTTTATATGGGGAGTGAATGTATAAAACTGTTTCACCCATCTTTTGAGCCAGAAGGAAATAAAGGGGTTTGTAGCATTTGTGCTGTTAATTTGCGAGGGAGAGGTAATAAGGAAAAGGGAAAAAAAAAGAATTACGATGGGAATTGTAAGAAAATATGTAATTTATGTAATCCTATTCCCAAGCTAATCACAAAGGACTATTTAAATAATTGGAAAACATATACTAAAACGGAGATTAAAAATAAATTAGAGAAAATTAAAGAAAAAGAAATGGAAAAACATATAAAAATATTGAGATTGATGAGGCATAATACTGAATATAATTTAAAACATCGCTGGTAAAACACATATAAGCGTTTCTTGTTAATTAAATAAAATGAAGGCGGAAGAAACTGAAGACCAAGAAGAAACTGAAGACCAAGAAGAAACTGAAGATATAATTATTAGCAAACATTGCGAATTAAATATTGAAGCATTACATTTTAATAAAATATATAATGGTTGCTGTATTG
>Ga0208974_1000749_pt1 | contig 13051 bp, 11 predicted proteins | sample GreLakmeER15MSRF_FD_187699 | JGI IMG/M metagenome (GOLD analysis project Ga0208974, IMG submission 187699) | Freshwater lentic microbial communities from great Laurentian Lakes, MI, USA - Great Lakes metaG ER15MSRF (SPAdes) | ecosystem: Environmental > Aquatic > Freshwater > Lake | place: Great...
CTCCGCCCCATTTGGGGACTCGGATGTAATCACCGACCTCGCACCACGAGCCCTCAGGCCAGCCTTGCATGGTGTCACGGTTTTTGAATGCGAGAGGGCCAACTTCGATGACTTTTGCCACCATGTTGTTCCACTTCTCGGTCTCTTTGGTCTCTTCTACCAAAATGATCCCTGCGCTTGTCGTTTTCTGTTTTGTGCGACGTAATTGCACCAAAATTCGACCACCTAATGGCTTAGCACCCGGGCTAACAGCGGGGAATGCCCACTTCACTTCAGCGTTTTCCAACACTTCGGGGTTATCGCTCATCTTCTTCTTTGTCCTTTAACATTTTGTTAATGAGATCGAGGGTTTCCTGCAATCCCAAGTTTGTGCCGACCGTGCGTTGGTACGCCTCCCATGACGCGACGTTTCCAGCCGCTAGGGAAGAAGCTATTTCAGCTTGACGCACCTTGATTGCGCCGATCAGATCACCCAAATTGAATAACATTATTTTTTCTTAGCTTGCGATAGGGCGCCTCCTTGTTTTTTAGCTGGCGCTGTGTTGCCAGAGGTCTTCAAAGACGAGCCATCAAGCTTCTCGCCTGCGGCAATACGCTTGTGCATGGGCACTGCTTCGTTGTGGTAAGGGTTAGATGTAGCCATTTCAGCCTCCTAAGTAGGTTTGTGCTTCACGTTGAAGCTCGGTTGCAGTTTTTACCTGCTCTTGTTGCAGTTTTGCCGCATCTCGCGTCAACCTTGCAGACTCTATGCGCTCTTGGGTGAGATTTTTCTCTGTTTGCATCGCCACTTCGAGCTGTTGATCCGACTCGAACTGCTGTTTGCTCTGTGTGAGCTTGGCAACGTCGAGTTGTTGTTGGTTTTGAAGCTTTTGAACAGCCAATTGGTTGTCCGCTTGGTCTTTTGCAGTCAAGCGCTGGGTCTCTGCCATGCTTGTCTGGAGCAAAACCTGTGCTTCTGGTGTCATTGGAGGTGTCTGACCCTGCTTGAGTTGTTGCATTGTCTGCATCATCTTCTGCAACTCAGGAACAACCTGCGCAAATACCTTCTGCGTGTCCATGGTGACGTGCTGTGAGGCGATAGCCATGAGCTTGTCTGCCTCTGGCGTGACCTGTGGGTTGTCGTAGTCCGTAGCTTGGCGACCCAAAGTCTTCACAACATAGCCATTCATGCGGTTCAAGTACCACATGGAGATGTGTTGCTTCAAGTGCTCGACCATCTGGGGCAGAATAATCGGCTGAACCATGGGGTTTGAGCCAAAGATTGGGTCTTTGTAGAAGTCCATGTGGCTCTGGATGTGAGACAGGTGGTCTTGCTCCATGTAAGCAAACGCCGCTTGTCCAAGCATCATGGCGACGTTCTCATTGGCGGAGTCGCGCTTCTCAGGAGAAGGCACGTCTTTCATGATCTCGTTGATGCCGGGCACCTTGATCTGCTTCAAGAACCGCTCCACCACGACCTTGCGGTTAAACAGGTCTGGGTTCTCCTTCATGATCTGCATCACCGCTTGGCTCTGCGCCATGCGTTGGGTCTCAGAGAAGATGTGTGGGTCAGAGACAGGGATCACGTCCGTGTTAGAGGCAAAGTCTTCCTTGCGGATGTCGAGGTCTTGAACCACTTCACCCTTGCGTTGCTCTTCCAAGTACCAACGATTCAGGCGACCAAGGATCTTGAGGACGCGACCTTGGCTGTCGTGCAGGCGTGAGTGGATGGCAGAAAACACCGCGGCGCCCTGCTCGATCAAAGCTTGGGTGGTTCCAACAGGGGTGTTGGAGTTCACGTCAGCGATCTTTTCCTCTGCGGTGGTCACTACCCCCTTAGCCGCACCGTCTAGCCAGCCCAGAAGCTTGAATAAGACCTCTGAGGGTGGGTTGAAGGGCATGGGCATGGCGATCTTGCGGATGTCGTCAACACCGGGGGCTCCCTCGATCTCACAAACTTGCGTCACATCCACCTGTTGGGACTGACCCGAGATCTTCGCTCCCTTGAGCTTTAGCATGGTTGCCGCATTGTTGATATGGGCAGAGTCCAGCAAAGCGCGCAGAGAGCCTGTAAGAGCCGCGGATAGGCCACCAATGAGCTGTGGCAGACCAATAGCATAAGCACCACGCCATGGGATGAACTTGAACTCGACCAGCCAATCTAGCTTGGTCTGCGTCTCGTCGCCCTCTTCCCAGTTACGATACAAGCCAACGCACTCGTTCTCGTGCTCGTCAACCATCAGGATGTAGGGGGCGGACTCACCGTTGGTCAGGGGGTCGTCCTCGAGCTCCAACCATGTGTAGATGTGATAGACCTTGCGAAGACCGTCTTCGTTGTCATCCCACTTGCGACCTTCAATCTTGTTGTTGGCTTTCTCGGAGTGGGTTTCTTCTGGCTCAGCGCTTACGCGAACCAAGTCGATGTCACGGTACAGACCTGAGCGAATGCGGTTCTTGAACTCCCACTCAGTGATGGTCTGCATCTCAGTGACACGCTGAGCGGTGTAGAAGTTCGCGGCGGCAAAGGGCAACAGGATGTTGTCGATTGGCATGAACTCAGCGCAGGGACGCTTTTTCTTGTCGTCGTACCACAGCTTCATGTACTGTGAGCCACCCAAGGGGAGCTGTGTCAGCATCTGTTCCTGCTCGTCGCGGAACTCTTCGATCTGCTCAGTCAACTGCCAGTTCATGTAGTCGCGCTTGCGCTCAGCCTTCTGAATCTTGGCTTCATCCACGTCGCCCAAGATCTTGGTGCGGGTAGGGCCGTCAGGTGGGAACATCTCTTTGATGGCGCGAGAGGCGAAGTCTACGCAGGCTTCAGCCATGACAGGGTGGACGACCTTGCTGGCGCCCATGAAGGTAGCACCGCCCGGGGCATCATTCCCCATGCCCGTACGCTTGAGACCCTCTTCGTACTTCTTGTCGCGCTCCTCACGGGACTTCTTATCGTTCTCAACCAAGTCCATGTAGCGCAGTGCGATCTTGTTCAGGTCAAGGGGATGGATCTCTTCTGCCAAGTTGGCGTAGAAGTCCTCGTCCTCCATGGGCCCCTTGCTCTCCATATGAACAATGGCAGAGCCGTCTGGCAACTCTTCAATTTCAGCGTCTTCTGGTGGCATCTCGTATTCAATGCCTTCGTCAGCCTCAACCTGTTGGTCTCTCAAGCCTTCGATGAAACGACCTGCATTGGGGTCTTGGGGGAATTGTGTTGCCATAGCTTTAACCTTGTGTTAAAATACCCGTACGCAAACATTGCGTTTTAATAAAAGGGAAAAAAGTGGAAGACCGAGCATACGAAGCAATCCAATTCCTGCGATTGCAAGATGGTAACTCAAACTCGATGTTTGAGGAATGTGCAGACGTAATTGAGTGCCTTCTTGGACGCCAGCGTGAGCTGGAGGAGAAAGTGGCCAGCCTCGAGGCGCCGAAACAATCGGCGTACCGTCGAGGGATGTCGTTTGGTGCTGAGGCATGGTACAAGCGAAACCGTCAACGATCAGCTTCGCCGGCCATCGAAGACGCTGAGTAACCCAGAGCGGCCAAAGCGGCTGTGGGGCTCATACCCTTGCGGATCAAGTCTACAGCCTTGGCCCAGTCAGCTTCGGCAAAGAACTGGCGGGTGTTCTGGATGTCAGCCCGAGCGCCGGGTAGTGCGGCATCACGGCGCATCTTCTCTTTGATGGCCTGACGGACATATTCTGACTCGCTCAGGTTCTGCACAGCAGACTGAGGCAAGTAAGAGGCTTCCTTAAGCAAACCTTTGGTTGCCTGACCACTGAACGGCTCAGAAGCTGTAAAGCCTTCAGGCGTGTACTTGCCAACGCCGGGGCCATAACCTGAACTGTTGAGCGACGTCTCAATGTCAGAGGGGTAAATGCCTTCAAGTTCTTTGCGTTTGTCCTTGAGCATCTTGTTGATGTCTTTGGTGGTTGCGTTTGGATCAAACGGGAAGATCGTTGCGCCACGGCTTGTGGGGGCAATACCGTAACCAGTGTCACCCAACGCGGCTGTTAAAGCGCCCATCTGGTCGGCTGTTGGCGGCACACCAGTAGCAGGGTCAAGGTTCCTGTTGGGGTTGAGCCTGCGGGTGTCGAGTACTGCGGCGTTCTTTCCAGTCACGTCACCCATGGTGTTGGGCAGGTTGTAGCCGAATGCCTCTTGTGCGTCGTTCAAGGCGCGGAAGCGCTCAGAGAAGTCCATCAACTGCTTAGTCTCTGGGGCAATCAAGCCCTCGCCGCCCGTGGGGAAGTCCAGCAGGGGACGTGCAATCTTGACGGGTTGCATTTCATAAGCTGACGCACCCTCTGGCAGATAGGCGCCTGAAGCCTCAATTGTTGGCAGTTGGCGGTGGCCTAGAGCGGAATAGATCACGTCGCGGTTGCCTGCGCCCACCTCTGGGAACTCATTCAATGCCGCCTCTGGTGCTGGGCGATCCCAACGACCTATATTGCCATATGCAACGCGCTCACTCAAAGGAGCGTCGATCATGCCGGGTACGTGGCCCGTAGAAGCCCCGGGAATCGCCTCATGAGTCGCTGAACCAGCGTGTTTGTAGGCGTAGTCGATGGCGGTCTTGTTTGCGTCTTGTAGGGCCAGTTTGATGCCTTCAAGCGGGTCTCCACCGTAGCGACCAGTCTTGCTGGAGCCGCGGGAGTACAAGTCTTGGGCTTTACCGTACACCCAAGGCAGTTCCTGAATGTGTGGGCCGTACCAGTCTGAGCGGCCACCTGTTGCCGCTTTGTTGGCCCGATCCACCTGCAAGGCGGTTTCCAGATCCATGAAGGGGTGCATTGTGTCGGACACGCCAGCTTTCCACGGGTTGCCTTGTGGATCTGTGTAGCCCATACCTTGGGCGCGGCGGAAGTCGTTCACGCCGAACAGGCCAGTGTTGGGCAGGCGCGGATCGTTCTTATCGGCGTACTCACCGATCTTGAAACCCATCTCTGCTGGCTCGTCAGCCGCCACAGCTCTGTCAAGGGTTCGCATGCCAGCACCGCGGTAGGCCATCTTAGGCTCACCGTAGTTGCGGCTGTTCAAGTGCTTCAGGGCAAAGGTCAGCTCAGACTCTGGGGCCACGCCAGCGCTATAAACGCCGTGTTGCTCCAACGTGCGGGGCAGTTGGTAAGGCTCGGTCATCTGAGCCATGCCTGACTTGGCGCGGTCGTACCACGTACCCAAGCGAACAGGGTCGGCCAGCCTTACCGCGTCAACCGAGTCGATGAAGTCTTGGTCAAGGTCACGGCGCATCTTGCCCAAAGCTTGGGGGCTGTCCACCGTACGGGGAGCGCCGACGTAGCCACCAGAGGTGTCAGGCTTCAAATGTTTACCAGCCCGAGCGGCTCTCAGGACTGCCTCGTCGCCTTGTGTCTCAGCCATCTTGCGGTAGAAGTCTGGGGGCGTTGCTGTACGCTTGCCTGTGCTGGCCTTGGCTGGCTTGACGGAATCTTCAGGAGACTTTTTGGCGCTGTCCTTGGCCATCTTCTCGACCTTCTTAGCGCGCTCGGCTTCCTGAGCTTGCTTCTGGCCCCACTTCTCGAGTACGGCCTTCTCTTCAGGGGTTAACTGTTTGACGCCTTCCATGCCTCTCTTGGTGATACCAAGCGCCTCTAGGCCTTCAGTCAGCATTTGGGTAACCTTGCCACCCTTTTGGAACTTCTGCTCTTGAGTGGCCAGCCACATGGTGTCTCTGCTTGCGTTCTTTGGCATATGAATAGCTCCGCCTTTAGCTTTTGGTTCTTCAAATTCAAACTCTGGTAGCTGTGAAGCCGCTCCAGCGGTTGGGATGGCAACCTGTTGGTACAGTGGCAAACCCTTTTGCTGGATCTGCTGGCGCATCTCTGGGGTGATGGGAAAGTTGTGCAAAGGTATTTGCAAGCGTCCTACTTCTGTTTGCGCGCCTGATCCAACATTGATCATTTTTGGCACGTCAATAGTTTGCAAACCAACCTGAGCGCCGTACTGCTTACCAAAGTTGTTCAGGTAATCAGGGATGATCTTGTCGTAGAAGCCCTTCATGCCTTCGCCACCAAGCTCAAGGTCTAGGCCGCTCAGCACTCTGTTGCCGTCGTCTGGCGCTTGCTGTAACAGCTTCTGGGTTGTCTCTTGGCCAATGACGTTGGGTAGCTCTGACTCTGGCGTCAGCTTGCTGTAGATGACTTCATTGTTTTTGCCGAACACGTTCAGGAACATGCCACGGCCTTTATCGTCAGGGTGGTATGAGACAGCGTCTGCAACCCTGCTCAAGTCAAACCGCTTGGCTTGCTCGGCGCCGGGTGTGACGGCGATACTGTCATAACCATTGTCAGCGGCATAATTCAGCAGGCGCTTCATAGCTAACTCGTGCCAGTTCTTTTTAAACGGGGCGTCAGGAACTGAGTTGACTGATTTGAACTTAGACGCTTGATCGAGCATGTCGCTGGCTTCTTTTGCGCTCTCCATGCCGTGACCCTTCCAGCCCTCAGCGGCGTGGAAAGCATCTTGGTAGCCTGCGGCCCTCGCTACCTCGTCAGCTTTCTGCCGGGCTTCTTGGTATGCGGGTTCATTTGCATAACCGCCTTTGCGGCCTTTCTGATGCCAGTCGGATTGGATCTCTTCAACGTGCAGGATCTTCTCACCGTTGGGGCCAGCGCGGTCTTGTACGCGCATGTGGGCTAGGACGTTTGGTTCATCCCAATGCTGATGGACAAAATCATTTGGTTTTGGGGTTTCAATAAATTCCCGCTCTACGCGATAACTAGGGTTGGCGGCAATAATTTGTTGCGTCCGTTCTGTTGGCGGCCACATGCCTTGTGAGATTAAGTTATCTTCCTCGTTGTAAAGATTAAATATCTCTTTTTTGGGAGCTTCACTTTTGTTTGGCAACCTCAATAGGATCTCACGATAGTTCTCGCCACCCGGCGTTTTAAGGGTGCGGTACTTGGTGAAGTCTTTTGAGTCCTCTGGCCTGCCAAGCACCTTCTCTTCAATCTGGGCCGGCGGGTTGTCTTTGAGGACTTGCTGGGCCTCTTCTTTGGTGATCTTGCCCTTGGCCTTGAATGCCTGCTCAAGCTTACGGTCGGCCAGCTCAGCCTTTTTCACGCCGGGCTGTTTGGTCAGCTCCGTGTAGAACTCGGCGCCTGTACCTTTAGGTCTGGCAATGTTGGCCAGCGCCTCGTCAACAGAGGAGTAGAAGGGTGCAGTCTTCTTAGCTGGCTCACCAGCCTTCAGCGCTTTGGTTAATGCTCCGATCAGGCTCATAGTGGTCTCTCCTCTAAGATCAAGTCGTCAGCGTTGATAGCACCACCAGCGGCTTTGTGCATACCAGTATCAGCAACTTGACGTGCCGCATCATCTACTGACAAGCCTTTGTTGACAAGGTCTACGATCTTGTTTAGGTTGTTCATGCTGTCTTTGATGCCATACTTCTTAGCGGCATTCACAAACTCGTCGCCGTTGATGTAGGCGGCTGGCTTCTTAAGGTATCCGCCTTCAGCTTTCTTTATGTCTGGCGCTGGAACAATAACTTTGCGCGCTTTGATGCCGCGACCAACGTCAAGCTCTTGCTCGAAGCGCCGTGGGTTGGTTAACGGGTACAAATACTTTTGGCCCTCGGCCTCAATGTCAAACATAGAACCCTCTGGGACTAAATGCTTGTCTTGCATTTCTCTGAATGTTTTTGCGTCAACAATCAATGGCTCGCCTATATCAACAGAGCCGATAGCTTTTGCTGGCGCATTTCCAGTTCTAACGATTGACATTGACTGATTAACGTACGGCCTAAGCGAATCAGTTTTACGTGACTCATAAAGCTTTTGACCGTCCACAATTAAATCCGCATAAGGCAAGTCAAGTTTGCTGTCTGTTCTGACATTGATTCCCATAGGTGGTACTTCAGGTTTTTTTAAAGCACCCAGCAATTCTTTGACAACTTTGCCGCCCTTAGCCAGCTTGCGGTTGTTTACCTCAAGCATCATTGTGTCAGGGTTCTTGGATATGCTGACCCTGCCGCCGCGCTTCATGCCCTCTACCTTCTTCTGTTCACTGCGCAACAGGTCATCGTACTCTTGCTTGGTGAAATACTTCTGGGTATTGCCAGACAAGTCCCAGCCAGCTTTTCTAATCTGATCTGCCGAGATCAATCCAGTGTTATTAAAGTCGCCCACAGCAGACCAATTGCCACTACGAACAAAGTCCTGCACAAATGGAATGTAGTCGTCTTTGGGCTTGGCGTTCTGCTTGCCTTTGATCTGAACAATTTGATCTGGCATGTTCTCTCTTGCCATACGGATCTCAATGTCCCTGACATCAGCGTCGGTATATCCGTTGGGCAATCTTTTAGCCTCTTCCAGAGCCGCTTCTTTGTAAGGCAACAAATCTTCCTTACGTAATTGTTTTTGACTTGGGCTAGTTTCAATCGTCACATGTGGCTCACCTTTGGCATCACGCAAGCTGTAGATCTTTGACTTGCCATCTCGAACGTCGTCACAGTAGCCACCAACGCAGTGGCCCATTGTTGCGCCTTCGTATTTAAGAGCCTCTTCTAGACGTGGATCGCGCTTTAAAGCATCAGCTATAGCTTCATCAGGGGTTTTGAAATAAGGTACGTTTATGTGGCCAAGGTTATTTGGTTTACGGGGGAAAGCTTCTTTGCCGTTCTCGTCAACCACTTTGTACGAGCTTGTAACGTCATCAAGTATGGTGCTGTACCCTTTTGGAAGTTCTTTAGGCGGCGCCAGTTGAATCCACTTGTAGCCTTCTGGATACTCTTTTTGAAGCGGGAAGCCCTCCGTCACCTTGAAATTGGCTTCACGCATCTTCTTAGCCGCCTCTTGGTCAAACTCATAGGTGCGGCGCACTGCCTGCTCCATGCTGATCTTGTTAAGCTGTTCAGGACGTATGCGGCCAGAGGCTACGTCTATACGCAGAACATCAAGGATGTGATCAAAGCCAAGATCGCGTGGGTTAAACCGCTCCATGCCTTGTGTTTTGTATAAGGACGTCTCTGGCGGTAAATTTTTAATAAACTCATCTGCCTTTTCGTACATGCCGGGCGCCACGTTCATCATCTCTTGATGCTGTTGCGCGCTGTCTCGACTAATCATTGCGTCAGAGCGGTTCTCCCATTGTTTGGCAAGGTCAGACTCGGCCATCTGTGTGCCGCCCATTTGTTTACGGCCTGACTCTCCCGCACGGCTCCAATATCTGGTGTCTTCAGCTATAGGAAAGGCTGTAATGTTCTGTTCTGCCAGCTTACGCACTGGGTCTTCAGGTGTTGCCATTTGCTTCTTGACGTAGTTGGTCAAGTTGCTGTCAACCCAATTGTTAAGCGCTATGTCTTTTTCTAACAGGTCAATGCTTTGAAGAACATGCTCTTTGCCAGCGCTTTCTGGTAAATTTGCAATTGCTTCAGGCGTAAAGCGCTCACGTATTTCTCTAAGCGTTTGGGCTGGATCATCGCCACTAGCAATCCTTGAGGTACTGCGCCTTAGAGGCTTCAGCTCATCCTCAACGGTTCTGTTCAACCAGTTACCGCCTTTGGGCTTGACTACATAAGGAACGCCAGCAACGGACGCCTTGGCGAACTCTTCAGCACCGTGCCTGACAGCGCCGGGTAGCGCGCCGATGACCTTGAGCGGGGAGCCGGGGCCGTAGTAGAACCCGCCAGCCAGCGCACCTAAGCCAGAGGCGGCTTTGCTTACAGGCGTCTCGGATCTGAACGGCAGGCGCTTCTCGATGTCCTCGGACGTTGGCAGGTAGGTCTTGCTGGTCTTGTCACCCGTCACCAGCTCGGACATGGTGGGAGCGCGCAGGTAATCGTAGGGGATACGCAGGAAGGACTCGATGTCGCCGGGAGCGCCAGCCACGCCAGCCACAAACCCACGAGCCAAATCCACTGGGACGTTCTTTGCCGCCTCACGATCTTGCCTAGACCTGTTGCGCTGTAGCTGTGGGAACACGCCAAAGGCGGCTCGGTCGTCGGAGGGTTTGTCAGCCATGGCTTATCCTGCTGAGTTGCTGTTGCCCCAATGATACCTTGGGTGGCGCCTCAAGTCCATCATGCGGAGTATGGGTTCTCGATCTTACGACGTCCGCTATCGATGTAGTCGTCCATGTCGTAGTCGTCCCTTGGGGCGCCATCGATGTCTAGCCAGCCAGCATCACGTAGGAACCGCAAGCCTTGGGTGCAGGCGTCCACGAAGTCGTCGTGCGTTGAGTCAGGGAAGGAGCAGATCTGGGAGACGAAGCCCTCAGCCCAATCCTTAACGTAGCCCTTCCTGACACTGCTCTCAGGGATCCACACACGGCCAGCGGCAATGATGTTGGACACAATGTTCAGGCGCTGGATCTTGTCAGCTCTGCCGGGGTTGTACGCCCTCACAGGCAAGTGCCCACGCTGTAAGTCTTGGATCAGCGCTATGCCTGCGGACTTGTCCTCCACGAGGATCAGGTCTACGCGCTTCTTGTCTTTGCCCTCACCATAGACCACGTCGTACTCCTCGATCACCTTGGGGCGCAGGTCTGGGTACTGGAGCCTGTCCTGCCAGCAGTCGATGATCATGGCGGACATCGGGCCATCGAGCGGCTTGAACACGCCGAACGTGATAGCCGCTGTCGGATCGTTGACAGTCTTCTCTGAGCTGGCGCAGTCGTAGCTTTGCAGGATGTACTCGAACTTTGGGAACGCCTTATTAGGCGCCCAGAGCTTGAACATCTCGCGCTTGACGATACCCGACTCTTCAGGGTCGATCAGCTCAGCGTGGATCTCCTGCCTGCCGATCTTAGTACCTTCGTATGCAAGGATCTGCTTCTGGAAGCTTGGAGCGAGGTTGGCTAGGTTGACGTAGGTAGATGCCGTCGTCAGGGCTACGTCGTCTCCTTCACGCCCTATAAGCTCTACGATGAGGTCTTTGGGACGTGGGGTAGTCGTGGCAATGATCTGGGTTCTGCCGTCTTCCTTCTTTAAGCGAACGGCGAACTGAATGTTGTACCAAGCCTCATCGAGGTAGTCCCAAGCGGCCAGCTCGTCCAGCCAAGCGCCATGGTACTGGCCACCACGAAATCGATCAGGCTCGCTGGCGCTGATGCCTTTGATCAGGCTCCCGTTGACCAGCACGATCTCATGCAAGGCTTTGTTGTAGTCTCGTATCAACGCAGGCGGGATGACGGCGATCAGTCCTGACTCACCCTCAAAGCATGTGCCGCGGACGTCCATCGATGTGGGAGCGGACACCAGCCAGCGTGTGTTGGGGTTCTCCCACGCCCACCACCATAGCTGTTCAGCCGCGGTACGGGTCTTGCCAGCCCCACGACCAGCCAGCATGAGCCAGATAGACCACCACTCACCTTGGGGTAGCTTCTGGTGATTGAAGGCGCCTGAAAGCCATTTGATGCGTGTGGCGTAAGCGGCTCCGTGGTACGGGCCCAGACTCTTGCGAAGCTCCTCGTCTTGCAGGATGTCCAGAATGTCCTGTTCAATGACAGCGCTCATTCAGCGATCCGTATCAGCTCTAGGCGCTTGACAGCCACGTCCATCATGTCCCTGACGTTCACATCAATGACAGTGAGGTCGTTAGTCTCTTCTGCCGTCTTCTGCTCACCGTACTTCTTAGGAGCCATGCGAGCGGCTGTCCACTTGCGGGTATCGACCCGAAGCTTCATCCATGCCACGTAGGAGGAGTCGAACTTGACCTCGATCAACTCACCTTCCTTGTTGGTTATGTGGCTCAACTCAGGCGGCTGGTCAACAATGTCGATCAATTCATCGAACTGAGTTTCAGCTTGAATTTCGCGTGCGCGTGTGTATTGTTGCAAAAAGTCAGGCTTGGTGGTCAACCAACCCATCACGCTTCGAAGGCTCGGCATATCGTCTGCTAAGCATATCTTGCGTAAGCTCTCACCTAATCCTAGTCTTGTGCATATGTCGATAGCTAACTCTTCCGTGTATATGGAAGGTCTGCCTATTGTTGGTGCTTCTTTTGTTTGCGGCTCAACTGTCACATCGGCGACTGGGTCGCTGGAAAGATCTTTTGGTTTCTTTGCCATCACTGAACTCCTTTAACGCAAAGTTTAACGGATCTTTGTGTTTGTATGCAATCAGTCCTTCAATCCCCTCATGATCCTTCTATCCATGTCCTTGATGGTGAGCTTGTATTCTTTGTTTTGTGCTTCTAGTTTTGCGGCTTTTACGGTCGCGTGTTTGAGCTTTGACTCGAGTTCCTGCACCTTGGTCTGTAGCTCAGTGATGGCTTTGTTTGCCAGCTTAGGGTTTTGTTCTATCCACTCTGGCGCCCAGATCTCTTCGGTCATGCTTCTTTCCCATAGTTCTTCATGGAGCGCACGTAGACGGCGAATGAAGCGGTTGTGTCCCCACCGTTGACCATTCGATCAAACTCGTTTGCCACCTCTTCTAAGACGTCGTTACGGATCTTGTTTGTGATGGGATCGAGCTGGCGTTGGATCATCTGCCTTTTGCGCCAGCCTAACGCCTTCTCCCAGATGTTTAGTTCTGCTTCGCTCATGAGTTGCGCTCCTTCAGTAAAGCAATAGCTTGACCAACAGCACTCATTTGACCAAGGTTTGTGTTGTAGAACAAGTCTGTCAATTCATCGTTAGTCAGCCCAACCCATGTGCGCTCATCTTTGTTTGGGATGCAATAAGTTGGCTGTGTCATGGCGTTGACTGCTTTGTCCACGCTAGACTGCATTTGCTTTTGCATACCATCAATGAACCCACGCTCGTATTCACTCTTTGGCTGTGCCAAGGCTTCTTTGATGGCGGTGACCAATGCCTCTCGGTCAATATGCTCTGCGTTGTACCGATCATCTTGAACCAATTTCACATATTCCAGCGCCAGCTTCAATGTTTTTTCTTGTGAAGTCATGTGTTGCGTTCCTTTAGCTTAGCTTCTACTTTACGCAAGGCGCCTAACAGTTCTTGCTTAGCCTCCTCTAAAAGCCAGTTAGGAGCGCCTGATGCAAGCTTCCACCCATACGCCTGCAACAACTCCTCATCCGTCAGCCCCTTCCAAGGGCGTACGTAATCCTGTACGTCGTCATCATCCATTATTTTTCTCCAGTAATGCGGCTTCAATCTT
>Ga0208974_1000752_pt1 | contig 13019 bp, 10 predicted proteins | sample GreLakmeER15MSRF_FD_187699 | JGI IMG/M metagenome (GOLD analysis project Ga0208974, IMG submission 187699) | Freshwater lentic microbial communities from great Laurentian Lakes, MI, USA - Great Lakes metaG ER15MSRF (SPAdes) | ecosystem: Environmental > Aquatic > Freshwater > Lake | place: Great...
CATCTAGATTGGCTTGGTGACAGAGATCCATTGCAACGAGCTACACAGGGCTTTGAATCAGCCATTACCTTTATGAATGCTACAGACAACACACAGTTAATAGATACATTCTGGCGTAAAACACATGAGCTAGATAGCATAAGAAATGAAAACATATTAGATGTACTTCCAGAATTGGCAGCATTAAAATGAATATACCACACGATCGATTTTGCGTATTGCCCTGGGTCAGCCTAGAAGCTTCGCCCATTGGCACGGTACGCCCATGCTGTCTGGCAGACGACGAACTGGTGGATGATAACGGTGAAAAGTTTTCACTGTTAACAGCTGACTTTGCAAGCATACAAAATTCTCGTGCAATGACTCAACTGCGCGAAGAATTTTTGGCAGGCAAGAAACCACAGACATGCCGCAAATGTTGGATGGAAGAACGTTCGGGCCGCACATCAAAACGCATGCACACACTGGATAGAATGAAACACATGGATATATCAAGTGAGTGGACAGCTGATGCCAAGCCCTTAATGTTCCTGGATTTGAAGCTGGGCAACATCTGCAACTTGAAATGCCGCATATGCGGATCCTGGTCATCAAGTCAATTTGCCACAGAAGAGCTTGCGCATATGCCTGTAGAAAATAGAAAGAAATCATTTTCCTATCAAATGCTACGAGCAGGTGCATGGCCTAGAGAGAATACGCAATTCTGGACAGAAATTGACGCCTGTCTAAATGACATACGCTACATTGAATTCACTGGTGGCGAACCATTCATGATTGATCAACACTTTGACATGTTGCAAGGTATGGTGGATCGTGGCATTGCACATCAAGTTGAAATACACTACAACACAAATGGAACACAATGGCCTGCCCGTGGACCTGAAATTTGGAAACATTTTAAAACAGTAGAAGTGGCGTTCTCAATAGACGATTTAGGCGCGAGATTTGAATATCAACGCACCAATGCAGACTGGGCTGTGGTTCTAGACACGATCACAAGTTTTCAATATCTGCGCGATCAGCTGCCTAACTTGCGATTGCAATGCTGTTCAACTGTGAATGTGTTCAACGTGCGTTACATTGATCAACTGGCACAATGGATTGTGTTACAGAGCTTTGACTTTGTGTACTGGAATATCATGCACGATGCCTGGTACTTCTCAATTGCTTCGTTGCCATATGAGGCCAAGGCGCAGATTGCAGAACACTTACGTTCTGCACCTGTGCCGTCACAGTATCGTGGGGAATTTGATAGAATTATTGACTTTATGAATTGTGGTGCAAGCACTGACGGAAAAGAAATCTGTCGGCAAATAGACATGTTAGATCAGCGTAGATCACAAAGCATAACTACTGTTGCCCCAGAATTGGCACAATATTTAGGATATTAACTAGTATGAGTTTCTTTTGTTCTTTTCCGTTTAAACACATACAAATTGGTCAGACTGGGGATGTTATGCCCTGTTGTGCCTGGCAGAGCAATAAGAAAGAAACATTAGATACATATTTTACTAGTGATCAAATAAAGCAAGTTCAGCAACAGTTAATACTCAATCAAGTTCCAACACAATGCCAACGCTGTCACAATGAGGAAACTCGATCAGGTCACAGTTTCAGAACTTTAAATCAGAGTTTTGAAAATAAAGAGTTGGCAATTCGAAGTCAAATTCAAAACTATCCACACTTTGAAATTGACTCCGTACAAATTCTCACTAGCAATATATGTAATCTCATGTGTTTGCCTTGTATGGGCAGCAGCTATATACGAGACGTAGAATTAAAAAAACTCAATTTAATTAATTACATACCAACGTTATCAGTGTTTGATTCCCGTAAAGATTTATCAAGTTTAAAATCACTGAAACACATTAGTTTTCTTGGCGGCGAACCGTTTGCGGATAAAATAACATTTCAATTGATTGATCAATTGATTGCGTCGGGACAAAGCAAACAACTACGAATTGATCTTAACACCAACTTGACTTTGGTTACCAAAGAAAATTTACTGAAACTTCGTGACAATTTTCAAGAAGTGTTTATTAAAGGCAGCATAGACGGAGTGGGCACAGTTAATGAATACTTGCGTTATCCAAGTGAGTGGAATGCTATTGAACATGCAGTTGATTTAATACTTGAGTTAGAAATTCCATTGGTTGTTACCACCGCACTCAGCAATTTGGCATTGTTAAAATATGATCAATTGATTGCGTGGGCAGCACAAAAAGGCATTAATGACTTGTTCTTAAGTAAGGTTTTAAAACCTAGTGTTCTTGCATTTGACCATTTGCCAAATAAAATAAAAATACAACTTCATGAAAAATTTATAAATTTACGCAATCAAGATTGCCATGGCAATCGAACACAAACAGCATTAGATGCTTGCTTAGATATCTGTTCTAAAACTGATAAAATACACGATATGCTTACATTGATAACATGGTTGGAAAAACATGATCAGTTGCGAGGCACAAATTTTCGAATATTGTGGCCCGAACTAAATGACTATTAATCGACCTGAAACCATGTGTTTGGCACCTTGGGTTCATACCTATCTAAGCCCACAAACAGAACGGCGCATGTGCTGTGCGTCAAGAGAACCTGCACAAAATTTCAAGCAGTATATAGATACTGAATCGGGCACAGGAAAATATATTCCCGTCACACTAGATGAACATTGGAATTCAGAACACATGCGATCAGTGCGCAGACGAATGATGGCCGGAGAAACTTTACCCGAATGCGAAGTATGCAATGATAAACTACTTAATACATCAGTATACAGAGATTATTTCACAAATCTTTTCCAACATAAATTTGATTCAATTGTATCTAACACAACGCCAGAAGGGCGAACTAGTTTACACCCGGTCTCATGGGACTATCGCTTTAGTAATCTATGTAATTTTAAATGTAGAATGTGTGGGGATATGCTATCGAGCTCGTGGGAGACTGAGCAAAAGTCGCATGACATGGTTAACTGGGCAGATCCTAAAAACAATTGGATGCGAGACGGTATACGTGCCCAAATCAAAGACTTTCAAGAAAATCAAATTGAAGCCGAATTTGCTGCCGCCGTGGAACGACATACCGTGGAAGAAGTCTATTGGGTTGGAGGAGAACCGCTGATGTATGAACAGCATTGGCGTTATATGAAAAGAATTGTGGAGTTAGGAGATGGGTCTCGACTATATGCTAGATATAATACTAATCTCAGCCGTGTGCGCTACGGCGGTGTGGATCTATTTGATGATATACTTAAAAACATTCGCGATTGGCAAATATGTGCTTCGTTGGATGGAACTGAGAAGATCGGGGAATATATTCGTACAGGATTGGATTATGAACAGTTCTGTCGTAATTTTGAACACGGACTCAGGTACGCTAACAACCCAAGACAAATGCGCCTTGATTTTACCCTCACACTGCCCGGCATGTTCGAGACTGGCGCAATGGAAAAGTTATCACAAACGTATGGGGTACAACTGTTAGCCAAAGTGATATTCAGCTTCTCGCCTGATATCATTATGAGCCCACTTGCACTGCCTAGACACTTGTTGGATCCTTGGATAGATGAACTAGCAGGCCGCTCCGCAGGCGCCATGCGTGATGTACTGCTACAGTTAAAGAACCGGCCCACCTTTGAGGAACAATGGCCAGACACATATCGAGCAGCTCTTGTGAAAGGCCGGGCTCGTGTGTTAAAATTAGAAAGCATACGCACACAGTCAATCACGATGGCAGAGATATTGAGTCAGAGACCTGCGGTGCTAGAATGGTGGATGAAAATTGCTTGATCATATTGAAATAGACCTACGCGGCGCTGACAGTTTGCTAACACTACACGTAGATGTAGCGGACAATAGCCTAAGTTGCAAGTGGCTGGCTGCATTAAATGATATCATAAGAACTGATTTACATTTGGAAAAGAATTACTGTTGGATGGGATGGACAGAACATGAAAGAAATGCCAAATACCTTTGTGAGCAAATTAACAATAGCATTGGTCATATTAATGGAAGCAACTTGGGTTATTGTATTGATTGTGATGCTTACACTGTAGAAAATACTATAGAATCAAATTTAGGAATCAATCATGAACGCATGAATCAGTTGCATAGATACTTTGAAGATCTACAAGGATGGTCCGGCGGAATCTCAAACTATTACAAACGTGCTGATCCTCCCACACGCTGGCACATACGCCAGTTAAACTTGCTGTGTCACGAACTAGAAAGCCTTGTGTTAAGCATGCGCAAAGCTGTGCAAGCACCTGAATGGCGCAGGCCATCGCAACTGATGTGCTGGTTAAATGCACCACGCTTTGATTTACAAGAAACTGACTACGAGTTGTTTGGCATAGATACCATTAACAGAAAGCTAGGCGGTGTGTATTTGGGTGTAAATAAAGCAGTTGGTAAACAGCACTGGGAAGTGTTCAATGATGAAGGCAGAGATTCGAGAATTAGCGAGCTTGTAACTACAGGACTGCGTGTTCAAACTGAAGCTGCTGGTGACTTTGATATCGAATGGGCTCGTGATCCTGGATCTTTTCCCTGGCAAAAGAAACAGTTGGGAGAGTTCCGTGACTGGTTATTGGCAAATGGGTTTGATCCAGAGGACAAAAATCTTACCATTGGTCACCCAAAGGTGGCACAGGTCGATCTGATGCGATCATTTGGAACAGAAGATTATGAAAAGATCTGGACACAGTTGTCTAATCACCTTGATGTGTATAGCATACGTACCAGTTGGGGCGAAGCTACATACAACTATTGCTGGAGTGATCCAGACTATCGTGAACAGCAAATAAGGAGATTGAGATGACATGGATTAGACAAATTTGGGATAGAATCACCCTAGAGATTCGCTATCGTAAAAAACTAAAAGAGCTGCGCAAAAGAGATCCCTTTATCTACAAATGAATATACTAGGCATATCAGCAGGCTTTCATGATGCAGCCGCTACTGTGATCTCTCCCGACGGCAAGATACTGTTTGCTGGACATTCAGAACGGTATTCAAAAAAGAAAAACGATGAAAATTTTTGCCAAGGACTGTTGGATGATGTACTAGAGTATGGTCCAGAGGTGGTTGCATACTACGAGCGTCCTTGGCTGAAACAACTGCGGCAATGGTATGCAGGCCAAGGCATTGAGTGGAACAAACTTACAACTCGACAAATATTACGTCAACAGTTAGGCGGACAAATTAAATCTGACCGTGTGTACAGCTTCAACCATCACTTGTGTCATGCGGCTGCTGGTTTTCAAACGTCACCTTATCCTATAGCTACAGTGGTTGTGATAGATGCCGTGGGCGAATGGGATACTGTGTCAATCTGGGGAGCAATGTATGATAAGAATTTTAAAGCAACCTATACAAAACTTTGGTCGCAAAGTTATCCACATTCAATTGGATTGTTCTATAGTGCTATAACTCAGCGTATTGGCCTACACCCACTAGACGAAGAATACATCACAATGGGCATGGCTGGTTGGGGCACACCACAATGGACTGAGGTCATGCGTGATGTGCTTGTGGACAATCCAGAAGAAATTCGTTTTAAATCAAACTTACACACAGGACTTGATCCTAAGTTCATGGACTGTGCTACCAATGAGGACATTGCTGCTTCTGCGCAAAAACTTACAGAGTATCTAATACATCAAGTGATGACTAGAGCCAGAAACTTTGGCTGGAGCAACAACTTGGTTTACATGGGCGGGGTAGCACTAAACTGCCTGGCCAATAGGAGGTTAGGTGAATACTTTAATAACATATGGATCATGCCTTGTCCTGGTGATGCTGGCAGTAGCCTGGGCGCCGCCGCTCTTGCATACGGCCGTCGTGTTCAGTGGACTGGTGCTAATCTTGGGCATAATATACCTGGTGATTATCCTGTTGAGCGTGCCTTGGCTGCTCTTCTCAGTGATCGTATTGTGGGCGTGGCATCTGGCCGAGCGGAATTCGGACCGCGAGCCTTAGGCAATAGATCATTGTTGGCAGATCCTAGAGGCGCAGATATGAAAGGTCAGGTAAATGCAATCAAACGGCGACAAAAGTTTAGACCATTTGCTCCTGTAATATTAGAAGAATTAGCAGATCGGTATTTTGTTATGCCTAACTGTTGGAGTGACAGTAGATACATGCAAGTGGTAGCGCACTGTAGATTTCCTGACAAATATCCAGCAATCATTCACGTGGACGGTACCAGTCGTGTACAAACTGTGCCTCAGGATGGGTCCGGCATAAGAAAGCTGTTGGAAGCATGGTATGCTGAAACAGGATGCCCTATGTTGTTAAACACCAGTCTCAACATACGCGGCAAACCAATGGTGAATGATTGTACAGATGCTGATCAATTTGAACAGCTATACGGCGTTAAAGTTTGCAGTTGATGCGATCAACTACCGACTGCAATCTGTGTGCCATTCCGGTACAAAACACTTGATGGTTGTGCTGAATCTCAGGTCGTAATTGTTGATACAATTGGTGTAATTCTTCCATGGATGTTGAACACAATGTTTTGGTAAGTTCTAGCACGCACTCAAATCGTTCTTGATTGTTAGTGATATTATCGTAATGCTCATCAATGGCATTGCCAAATGTTTTGTATCCAAGATCATGCAGGTGTGCAAGATGTCCGGCGCTACTGACTGCAACAAAGAATTGATTGTTGAATATAGGCTTGAATGTTTTTTCTGTAATAAATTGTCCATCAGACCCGTCGATGTCAATCATAGTTTCTAACACAATATTAAAATAACTATCTTGGTACAGATCAGTCATGTTGGATGCATAATTGTTGTGAGTGTCAGAATCAAATTGATCTACTAGAAATGGTCCAGCGGCAATAAATTCGTCCACTTGTGATTGTTTGTTTGCTAGATATGGATTTTGCAAAGCACATCCGTAGTAGTCATCCTCACTGCCTAACAAATGTTGAGTATAGCTAAAATATCCATGTTCATGCAAATGATTTTTCCACAGTTCGCTCATGAATACTTTACGCCACAGTTTGTCTATGCGGCACAGTCCAGTGAACGCACGAGATCTTGGATTGAGATGGTATACAGAACTCTGTAATCGATCTACAGTGCGCCAATACATAAACTCTAGTTCAGGCCAATAGATAGAGTTATGATATTGGTCCGCAGTAGAGTTTCCAGATATTAACCACACTAGATCAGAATCAATGTTATGATCTGTACACAGTTGATCTATTCGTTGTCTGATACGCCCAGGATGATCCCCTTCGTGATATGTGAATATCAATTTGATCTGTTTGTTTTTTAGTTTCTGGTAAGCCGCTTCGCTTACAGCAGACAAATAGTCTGTAGAAAAATCAAAATAACCCAACACTAATGGATACCATGCACCAGTTGGTGCATCTGTTGTGCGTACCACTTGTCGTCTGATGCCACAGTCTTTAAGATAATAAATGATTCTAGGATAATCCAGTCTGGTGCCATCCATTGATTCAATCAAATGATGTTGACTCTGCGGAATGCCGTTTGGCATTGGTCTATTGGTTTTAGGATCGACGTGATCGATGGCCAGGTGAATCATGTTGTATTGTTGATTTTAAATTTTTTAACATTTGATCAAGTTCGTCCCACAGGCGTTGTTCAAATCCACCTTTGTAAAACCAATTCCAGTTGTGTTCAACGATTGGCAAACATTTTTCCCACATAATTCTTTTTTCTTCTGTTGATTTACTATCGATATTTTTTAATGTTTGTGCAATGCTTTCACTTCGGGACAAATCACCTAGCAACGTATCGTAGTCTTCGTCCCATACAGAATCAAAAGTTTTAAACCCATAGCTACGTAAATATTCTAAACTGCCAGCTGGTGCAGTCAACACAAATGGCATGCCTAGTGCAATGGGCTTAAATGTTTTTTCAGTCAAATGCTGCCTACGACCAAAGTACACTGTTTCGCTAACATGATATATCATGCTGTCCGCACACAAATCAAATTGATCTAACCAACAACTGCTCATTCTTTGTGTGTTTTCACCGGGAAACATCCGGGGCAATTGCATATTGTCAATGACTTGCCCAATGCCGCCACCATACGAATCTGTAATATCTGGCATGTCTGGATATCTATGTCCGTATATTTTGGCAACGTCTCTAATGGATATGTTTTCCACTGGACACACTGCCGGGGCGCTAATATGATTGTGCATGAGATCCAATCGTGCAAAATGATATAACATAAGAACTCGATGACTACGTTCGCCGCCAATGATTCGATTCGGACTAAAGAATGTTGTGGCAGGATTTCTTTTTTCTGGAGATTCAATTAAAAATGTTCGATCATATCCGCGAAACCAATCTAATGCCGCCCATCCATGAAAAAAATAATAAAATGGTTGCATGTAGTGCGTTTTGCATATATAATCAATATTGTCACTGTTAGTTTCACTAGTAACTAAAAATCGTTTGTGTCCTGGTATCTGTAATTGTGTTCTCATCAACATGTCAAAAAATGTTGGTATGTGTATACTAAGTTGAACTGGCTCTTGATCAAAAAAGTAAATAAAATTCTTTTCGTCTGCTGCGTTTTCAAGACCTCTACACATGATGCTGTCAGGATCACTTCTACCAAATGGATCATGATAATAGATTGCAGTGTCGGGTAAATTTTTCCTTACCCACGGTAAAAAAGTATGTTCGTAAATTTCGTCTATTCTAATCATGTTTGATATATTTTATTCAGGAAAGAAACCTGGATTGTTTGCCCACGAGTGTGAAGCAATAGATCTCGTGCATGCTCAACAGTTAAGCCGCACTAGATATTTTTGGTGGGTCACATACTTAGCGGATCTCAAAACGTGGAACTTTCTTTGGGAACCAGTGCCATGGCAAGCTGATCAACGGCATGTATGGCCCAGTCAACATCAGTCTGATTCTGGAGTATATCTAGTACCCAAAGATGGGTATGTAGATACACACTATCATGTTGAACCAGTAATAACACGACGAAAAAATCTAGAACCGTGGATCACTCCAAACACAGTAGACGCAAACAAATGGGATTACAGTTGGCATCCAGATCCTAAGGATCCGCCTTACATACACGAGTTTGCCACTGCATGGCATGACGAAGGCGGCCCTGTTTATACAGTGACCGGTGCTAGACAGCGCAAATACATCACACACATACAAGCAACACTGCTTGAACAGCACGATACTCATTGGCACACCTTGAAAGAGTGTAAATGGGATTATTCTTGGCAGCCACATCCAAAAGATCCACCTTACATCTACGTGTTTGGAAATCAATGGCACCCAGCTGAAATAATGCCCACGGTTGAATATCATGTGCTGGGTGCTAAAGAGCGCAAGTATATGGATGCACCTATAGCGCAACTAACAGAACAACGTACCGAACATTGGCATATACTAAAAGACTGTGACTGGGATTACTCCTGGGTACCAGACCCAGGCGACCCACCTTACATTTATGTGTTTGGTAACCAATGGCACGCCGCAGAAGTCATGCCCACTGTGGAGTATCGCATGCCTGGTGCTACAGAACGCAAGTACATGGACTCACCTGTTGCTGAGTTGCCAGCAGACATGACACTATGGCATGTGCCTGACAATGTTGATATTCGAGACATGGACTTCTCTTGGGTTCCGGATCCGGGGGCACCGCCTTACATCTATCAGTTTGCCACACAGCACCAAAAAACAGGCGGTCCGCAGTATTGCATGCTGGATGCTACAGAAGTCAAATATGTAGACATGATGCGAGCCGAAGTAACAGCCGAAGCTGTGCCCATTGTTGAAATTGATCACTTGGATGGCAATGCTGGCAATATAGCCAATACTGTCAAACGCATAAGATATTTTGATAACTATCGCGATACTTTAATTCGCTTGGCCAAGAGTCTTGTGGGTACACACGAACATGTGTGGGTGTGTAGCTCAATATGCGATTACACTGGCTTTGACTTCTCATGGCATCCAGAGAAATGGCAAAGCACTATGCTGCATGTGTTCCCCAGTAACGAACAAAAGTTTGGTGACACATTCTACATGCATGTGCCTACCTTTGCTGAACGTGCAGAAAAGAAACAGTTGTTGGAATGGTATTCAGTAAATTATGTGTCACGTCGGCCAGTACCACGCAGATCCATCTCGGTGATTGTGCATGATGGAGATAGCCACGTAGATGCTGTGAAGTCACAGGACTTTGTGGGACCGTTGGCAGTGTTTACTAATCATGATTATGTGCCTGGCAATCTTGTTACTGTGCCGCTATGGCGTCAAGAAACCAAGGCCATTGTGCCCATGAGTTCGGGTGCTAGTAGTGTGGTTGTTCCCAAAGCGGCCGTGCCTTTTATTAAGACACAATTGTATGACTATCCGCACATAGACAAAACTCAACGCATATTAGTAGATCCTCGACTGGACATTGTGTTTATCAGTAACGGAGAACCCAACGCTGATCAACACTGGCAAGATCTTGTGTATGCGTTACAGCGTGGTCATTCCAATCGTACAGTACGAGTAGATGGCGTGAATGGACGTGTGGCTGCTTACCATGCCGCTGCTCGGGCCAGTCACACGCCTTGGTTCTTTGCGGTGTTTGCCAAATTAAAAGTCAATCCCAACTTTGACTGGATGTGGCAACCGGATCGTATGCAACAGCCCAAGCATTATATCTTCCATGCCAAAAATCCCGTCAACGGATTGCAGTATGGTCACCAGGCAATGATTGCTTACAATAAACGACTGACACTAGAGAACACAGGGCACGGACTGGACTTCACACTGGATCAACCACACGAAGTGGTGCCTATCTTGTCGGGCACAGCACGGTATGCTGACTCGCCGTGGATGGCCTGGCGCACTGCGTTCCGTGAAGTGATCAAACTCAAAGCCAGTTTACCTGATGTAGAAAGTGAATACCGCTTGAACAAATGGCTTGAGGTCAACAGCGACGAAGCAGATCCGCAATGGAGCAGACTTGGTGCAGAGGATGCTGTGGAATACTATGATGCGGTTGCGGGAGACTTTGCGGAATTGCACAAGAGTTATGACTGGGCTTGGTTGGCTACGTATGCGTTTATTAAACGATCTCTAACAACTGATCCATAATGTATTCTACCTCAATGTCAAGCAATTCAGGATAGATAGGCAAACTCAAACATCTACGGCTGAGTGCATAACTGGCACTCAGCATGTCTGGACCTTGGTATTGTTGGAACACAGGCAGTTCCTGCAAAGGTTCAGCGTAGTGAATCTTGGTTTCAATCTTGCGCAAAGAAAGATTGCGTTGCACAATATCTCGTTGATCCACTTCAATCACAAACTTGTGATAGCAATGCTTGTCAAAATTGCTTTTGTCAATCAGAGATCGTACAGGCGACTTGTCTAGTCGGCTCATCCAATAGGCAACAATTGCGGCCCTACGACTCTGCCATGCAGCCAAGTACTTGGTCTTGACCATCATTTGCGCACAATCTACCTCACTCATTCGTGAGTTGGTGCCTATGTCGCTGTGCTTGAGATACTTGCCGTTGTTCACATAGTCTCTAGCAAACTCTTGTAGGGCATAATCGTTGGTTACTACAGCACCACCATTGCCGTAGTTGGCAAAGTTTTTTGTGGGGTCAAAACTTATAGCGGCTGATTCGCTGTGTCTATGGCAATTGTCAGCCAACCAGTGCTGTGCGGCATCTTCCACAATGATGTCGCCATGATTGCGCCAATGCTGATGAACACTCTGCCCATACAGGCCAACTAGACACACTGCTCGATAACTCAGGTCCTTTGGTAGCTTCCTATAGTCCATTTGCCCATAGTTGTCTGTGTCCAAAATGTAGATATTCCAGCCGGCTCGAATCCAAGCATTAGCAGTGGCTGGATAGGTCAGCGCAGGTACAACCACGGTGGGTTGCCAGCTGCTGATTTTACTTTTAAAGTATTCAGCAATGATCTCTAGGGCCTGTGTACCTGAGTGGCACAAGGTAGCATACTTAACACCGTTCTTTCTGCTGATCCAATGGCTAAACTCAGTAGTATAGTTGCCATCCATCAGTTGTCCCGAACGCAACACCTCATCAGTTACATCTAGGATCTCCTGGCGGAGATTGTTATACTGTTTTCGGAGACCAGTAAAGAGAATTGTCAAGCCAGTGGTAGTAATTTTGAAATCCTTCTTCAACATCAACCTTGGGATCAAAGCCCAGTATCTGTCTGGCCTTGTTGATATTTAGTGCGCCCCGGCTGGGAAAGTCTGTGTCCTTGTCTCGGCATTCTATTGTGCCGGAACCCACAATTTTAACAATCATTTCTGCGGCCTGTAGTAACGAGACTGAATGAGACTTAGTAATATTGTAAGTGTCGTTCGCAGCACCTGCCTCCAGTGCTGCTGCCACAACACCATCCGCTGCGTCATCAACGTAGGTAAAGTCGAGTGTTTCAGATGCGCCGTTAACACCGAGAACTTGACCACGCATGGCTCGGAGCATAAATTTTGCAGCAACACGATCTTCCACATCCAGTGGACCGTATACCGCTGAGGGGCGTAAAATAACATATTCCATTCCTGTGCGTCTAGCATAATCTTTTACCAACCATTCTCCTGCAAGTTTCATGATGCCGTACTGTCCAATTGGACTGCATATGGCATCTTCGGTAACTTGATCCGCAAAATCTCCGTACACCATGGAACTTGACATGTACACAAAACGTCTAACACTGTATCTTTTGGCACTCTCAAGAACATTGATAAGACCACGCATCATTACGTCAGCGCCGTGTGCAGGGTTGGCGTTGACAACTTTCTGTCGAGGAAAGCTGGCCATGTGGATGATAACTTCGGGTTGTTGCACTCTGATCACATAGTCGATGGTGTCAGCATTTTCAATTGAAGCAGTATATAGCGGATGTCGATCAATTTTGACAGCTCGTTCTTCCATCAAGTAGTCAATTTCGGCTTGCGGAATAATACCGTAGTTGGTTTTGTTGTCAACAATGCTGACTGTGTGGTCCAGTC
>Ga0208974_1000755_pt1 | contig 12987 bp, 23 predicted proteins | sample GreLakmeER15MSRF_FD_187699 | JGI IMG/M metagenome (GOLD analysis project Ga0208974, IMG submission 187699) | Freshwater lentic microbial communities from great Laurentian Lakes, MI, USA - Great Lakes metaG ER15MSRF (SPAdes) | ecosystem: Environmental > Aquatic > Freshwater > Lake | place: Great...
AGATCTCTAACCCTAAGACTAATTTTATTGGTAATAAATAATAAAGATCCTTCACAATAGTGGGGGATTTTTTTTTTTTCACATTTATTTGATTAATTAAAATCTTATCTATATATTTGTGGTATGAAACTAATAAAAATATGAAAGGATTTAAAATAGAATATACTATTGATAATTTTTCTGAATTAATAAGTGTTGATGATTATGTAGAATTATCACCAAAGAGTAAAACTAAAGGAGTTTATTTCATTTACTCAAAAGATAAAGAGTTACTATATATTGGTAAGTCAATTTGTTGTATTAGAGGTAGACTTTCCAATCATTTAATTACGGTAACACCCAATAGGTATGATGACATATTAAATGAATGGGCTTTAAAAAAACGTAAGGATTATGCTTACTTTGCTTATACAATAGTTGATAAGGAATTTGTAGATATGGTTGAGAGGTTTTTAATTCAGAAGTACAAACCTAAATTTAATACAGAGTTCAATTACACATAACAATTAATGAGTATTTTAAATTAAAACAACACTTATGGAAAAAGGTATTCAAACCTCTGATTATATAAATTTTAATAGTGCATTAAATACTGGATTAAAATTATTAGATGACCCTAAAAAGAAAAAAATAGGGATTTATATTTTGGTTTCGATCTTCACAGGATTAAGAACTGGCGATATTCAAAAACTAACCTACGAACAATTTAATTCTGATAGTTTAACGATTCAAGAAGAAAAAACAGGGAAAACAAGAACAATTAAAATCAATGAGACATTGAAGAAAGTTTTCCAAAAACATCGTGGAAATGGTCTAATATTTATGAGTCAGAAGAATTCTGTATTCACAACTCAGTCCCTTAACCGAATACTTAAAAAGATATTTAATAAATTATCTGAATACGAAAACATAAGTACACACTCTCTAAGGAAATCATTTGGGAGAAGAGTTTATGACATGAATAGTCAAAGTGAACACTCCTTAGGTAGACTCTCTGAAATATTTGGGCATAAAAATATTCACTATACAAGAGTTTATTTAGATCTTAAACAAAAAGATCCAAATGAAATTTATATGAATTTATAATGTTTTGGGAAAAGGATACTCTACTAATAGTGGGGTATTTTTTTTTTCATAAAAGTTTGGCAGTTTAAATAATATGCGTATCTTTGTAAAAAAAATAATAGTATGAGTAGATTAAAATGGACTTATGAAAGATGTAAGGAAGAAGTTTCTAAAATGGTTTATTTGAATGAATTACAAGGTACTTCAGTTGTCAATGCTATGAGAAAAAATGGTTGGTTTGATGAATTAACTTCACATTTGATTAGAGTACAAAGCAAACCTTACACTAAAGAACAATGTGTGGAAGAGGCCAAAAAATATAGTACAAGATTGGAATTCCAAAAAAAAGCGAATGGACATTATTGTGCGGCATTGAGAATGGAAATTGTTGATGAGATATGTGAACATATGGGTAAACCACTTAATCAAAAAAAATATACTAAAGAAGAAATACTAAATTCCGTACTTAAATACGAAAATCAAAGAGATTGGATTAAAAATGAAATTTCTATATATACATGCGCAAAGGGGTATCAAAAAACAGATATTGAATTTTGGGAAAAATGTATATCACATATGGAATACATTTTTAAACCTAATGGTTATTGGACATATGAAAGATGTTCTGAGATTGCTTCAAAATATAATAGCTTAAATAAATTTCAAAAAGAACAAAGATTAGTGTTTGATGCAATAAAAAGACATAAATGGGACAACTTAATATCACATATGGAGTATTTAACTCCTAATGGGAATAAAAGACGTTATTCGTATGAGTTTGATACTTTTGAAAAATGCAAAAAAGAGTCATTAAAATATAAAACAATAGGTGAACTTGCAACAAAATCTAGTTTACTTTATAAAATAATCCACGAAAATGATTGGGATTTAGAATGTTTTTCTCATATGGAACCACAAGGAGGTACACAAAAAAGATTTATTTATGTGTTTGAATTTAAAGAAACTAATCATGCATATGTTGGTTTAACTTGTGACATTGAAAGAAGAAAAGATGCTCACTATTTTGGTAGAGACAAAAAATTTGGAGAGGTAACATCCAATGTTCATAACCACATGATTGAACATAATATAGAACCTGTTTTTAAAATTATAACTAAAAGACCAGTTAAAGAAAAGAACGCAAAAGCAAGTGAAAGTAAATGGATGAATCATTATAAAAAAAATGGGTGGATATTACTTAATATTGCAAAGGCGGGTAGTTTAGGTGGGAATCGTGGAAAAAGTTACAATTATTATTTAAAAATTAGAAATGAATGTACAACTTTAAGTGAGTTTTCTCGGATTTTAACCTCATTTGATAAAAAAAAACTAAGACGAGACGGTTTATGGGATCAATTAATAGAGGGATTAGAAGTTGATGTAAACAATTGGACCGTTGAGAACATATATAAAGAATATCCCAAATATAAGGATTTAAATAGGGGTGAATTACAAAAACAAATGGCGGGATTATACAAGGCAATTAATGGTCATAAATTAATGGATAAATTATTTCCAATTAAAGAAAGAGGGTTAAGTTATGAATATTGTAAGGAGGTGGCATTACAGTATGAATATTACTCTGAATTTAGAAAAAAATCAAGTGCGGTTTATATTACCTGTTTAAATAAAAAATGGTATGAGATCACGGCGCATATGAAAAAAGGGGTTGTATTAAATAGGAAAGTGTTTGTATCGAAATACACATATGAATATTGTCAAGAATTAGCGAAAGAATGTAGTACAAGAAGTGAATTTGAAAAAAAATATTCGGGAGCGTGTAAATTCTTAAGAAAGAATACTTTATTAGATGACCTATTTCCAAAAACAAAGAGAGGTTTTAAATCAAAATACACATATGAAGATTGTCAAGAATTATCGAAAGAATGTAGGACAAGAAGTGAATTCCAAGAAAAGTTTTCAGGAGCATTTAAATTCTTAAAAAAGAATACTTTATTAGATGATCTATTCCCTAAAAACAAAATAAAAACAAATTAATAATAATAGTTTGGCAGTTTAAATAATATGCGTATCTTTGTCAAAAATTATAAAATGGTTAAAAGAAAAAATCATCCAAATCGTCAAAATTATATTTGGAAAGATGATAAGTTAGTTTTGAAAGATGAATGTTTTGAATGTGGTTCATTTGAAAATATACATTACCACCATATTGTTCCGTCAACTATGGGTGGTACTAAAACAATTCCGTTATGTATTATTTGTCATGGAAAAGTTCATGATAGAGATTTCGTAAAACATAAAGAGTTACAAAAGATTGGTATAAAACGAGCTAAAGAGAATGGGGTTTTTATGGGCAGAGCTAAAGGTTCTTACGAAACACCTGAAGAGTTTCTAAATAAGAGTAAGTCCAAAAAAATTATTGAACTTCTTCAGAAGGGTTATTTGTATTCGGAGATCTCAAATATTGTACTTTGTTCAACAGGGACAATTGTGAAAGTTAATAAATTAATGGATGGAATAAGAGGTCCTTACGAAACACGTGAAGAGTTTTTAAATAAGAGTAATTCCAAAAAAATAATTGAACTACTTGAAAAGGGTTATTTGTATTCGGAGATATCAAGTATTGTACCTTGTTCAACATGGATGATTGCGAAAGTTAATAAATTAATGGATGGAATAAGAGGTCCTTACGAAACCGAAACACCTGAAAAGTTTTTAAATAAGAGTAAGTCCAAAAAAATAATTGAACTACTTGATAAGGGTTGTTCTGTTCGAGAGATATCAAGTATTGTACCTTGTTCAATACACACAATTGCGAAAGTTAATAAATTAATAAATTAAATGGAAAAAGAAAAAGTTTGTAATACTTGTACAACAGTAAAACCAATCTCTGAATATAGAGGTAGGAAACAATGTAAGACCTGTGAGAATAAGAATAGGTATCAGAAGAATAAACTAAGGAGACAAAATGATCCTGTGTTTAATTCGTGGTGGAAATCATATGATGTAGATAGAAAAAGAAAAAAAGAGAATGAGGATCCTATGACGGGATTCATTCAGATCATGAGACAGTGTGTAAGAAAGAGTTTTAAAAGAAACGGATACACAAAGAAATCAAGAGCACATATAATATTAGGAACGGATTGGTCGGTGGTTAAATCACATATGGAATCTTTATTTAAAGAGGGGATGACATGGAATAATCATGGAGAGTGGCACATAGATCATATCATTCCAATATCATCAGGTAAGACAGAAGATGAGGTTGTAAAGTTATGTCACTATAGTAATCTACAACCACTATGGGCAGAAGAGAATTTATTAAAGAGTGATAAGAGTATATGATCAATTTACTCACTCCATCCTCCCGTTCGTAAACTCACTGAGGATTTCATTCATAATTTTATCATACACTCTTACAGATCTATAAAGGATATGTGGTAATTAATGGGACATATACTTTATCGTAATGTAGATTACAATTCCCCCCCCATTTAATCGGTCTTCGACCTCACCCCAGTGAAAGACAGACATTGTGGTAAACATTTAGTTATCTGATGAGGTTGTTCACAATAAGAGAATGTCCCTGAACGGTTAGTGAACACTAAGGTAGATCATTTTGTCACTTATGTTATATATGTTATGGTGAGGTAAACCTCATCTTAATTATATGTGTGGTAAGTAATTTACTTGTTTAAAAAGTATGTCTATTATTAAGGTGTCAAAAGGTTGGAGGAAACCCTAAAGGGATCGTTGAAGTTATCTATTTAATTATCTATTTAGTTATCTATAAGTGATCTACTAACGTCCTAAAGGACTGTCCCCGCACTATGTACCATAACCTAGTATAATTAGCTGGATTTTTGTTATATAGTAAAAAGTGGTCCTGTAGGTACTAACAGAGGGGTTTTTTTTACTCTCACTACACCAAGAGGACCATATCGGTGGTAGAAAGTGGGGGAAAATAAACGGAGGGGTAACAATAAATCCCTGTCAGGCGATTATCCCATCTTCAAAGTGAGACTGACATTTTGACATAATAAAATAAATTAACATATATTTATTAATAAAAACCCCCCTGATGATAGAGATATTCAAAGAATTCAAAAGTAGAGTAGAGAATAATAATGGTTCCATAAGTGTGATATACGAACATCCCACTTTCCCCCACTTCTCAGGGGTATGTATATATTATGAGAAGATCCTTATTGGATTAAACAAACCGATAAGACAGAGAGCGGTGATCATGACAAGTTCTGACATGGGGGATGTAATAGAGTACATACATAAAAAATCCCCACTATGTAGTGAGGATCTGACGGTGATCAACAAGTTGATCAGGGATGATTCATATATTAATGTGATATCTAACTTGGGGGATCTAGATCTTGATCTGTAATAATATGTTTAACGATCCATATAGTAATTTTGGCATGGGGGAAATAGTTAAATAATATTACGGTGACTACGGACATAATTAATAACAGTAGTATCAATGTAAGTAATACTAATCCCACGTAAATTAATGTTGTCATAACTCATCCTCCTCCTTTTTAGTTACCACTTCAATTTCTTTAACCTCAATAACCGAGGGGGTAAAATTATGTGTCCAACTAAACAGAGACACTCCAAACACTATTGTAAGGATCACTATAATAATTTCAAGTAGATATTTCATAATTTAAACTTTAGTAAACAAATAACATACACCTAATATGTATATTATAAATAATAAGAATATTAATTTCATATTACAAAGATAGTAATAATAAATGACAAAGACAAGTATATACCTTGGGGGTCTTATTTTTTTTTAATAAAGCAGGATGGAGTCTACACTCCAAACACCCCCAAGACTGCCAGCCCGACTCTGATCTCTCAACCGTCTATACAAAGATATGGATAATAATTTACATACACAAATATTATATCGATATATTTATTAATAATGGAATATTATTACGAGAACTATGTTGATCAGATGACCCCCAAGCAAAAGATGGGATGGAGAATGTTATATATATTGGTAATAAAAAAGTATCCCTTCATTAAAGAGATCAAGATAGATAAACCATTAAGACTTTATTCATCAATCTTTGTTGTTTCTCTTGTTGTTGATATTAAAAAGATAGAGGAACAATATAATGTTGAACAGTCAGAGACCATACAAACATCGTCACCATTTCTATTTCCATTCTTTAAACAAAAATACATGGACAAGTTTTCATTGAACTTTAATGATCCACTTGAAGAATATTTAAATTATTGTTATAGTATCGTACCAGATAACATGTCCGTTAAAAAAGATTACCCCGCCAAAGATAATATGAAAATTCACCTTAGTAGGTTTGAACCATACTATAATAATTGATCTATACCTTGGGGGTATGGTCCCTTTACCCCTCCCCTATATGGGTCTTGGGGGGGGGTCCCTCCCGTATGCCCCCCATATATGTCATTTTGACAGTCAAATAGTGGGGGTGATCCCTTAAATAAAGTATTCGTAAAAAAAATTCTGGAAAAATTTTTGGGAAAAATTGACATTTAAAATATTAAATATTATATTAAGTAATATGTGTGATACAAAAAGATGTAATGTATGTAATGAGGTAAAATGTATAACTGAATTTTATACTTATACTCGCAGTAAAACTCAAAAAACTAATTATGACAGTAAGTGCAAAAAATGCCATAATATAAGAAGGAGAAAAAATACAGTAGTAAGAATTATAAGTGATACAAAAAGATGTTATGTATGTAATGAGGTAAAATGTCTAACTGAATTTTATTTCAAAAATAAAGAAAAAACAAAAATTACTAGTAGGTGCAAAAAATGCCATAATATAAGAAGGAACGAAAGAATAAAGGGTAATACAGTACTAAGAATTATAGGCCATCAGAAAACAAGGATCCGTCGGATCTGTAAAGAAAAGGGATTAAAAAAAACCATTACCTTTGACAAGATATTTGGAATTGATCAAGATGGATTCAGAATACATATGGAAAGTTTATTCTACGGTGGTATTACTTGGGAAAACTATAGTAACAAAATGTGGGAGGTTGACCACATAATTGAACTGAGGAATATTCAAACTTTTGAGGATCTTATTAGATTATGTCATTATACAAATACCCAACCTTTATTAATTGAGGATCATAAGAATAAAAGTAAGGGTGTATTAAGTAATATGTGTGATACAAAAAGATGTAATGTATGTAAAGAAGATAAATCTAAAGATGATTTTTATACTTATACTGACAGTAAAACTCAAAAAATTAAATATGAAAGTAGGTGCAAAAAATGTTCCAATAAAAGAAGAAGGAGAAAAAATACAGTAGTAAGAATTATAAGTGATACAAAAAAATGTTATGTATGTAAAGAAGATAAATCTAAAGATGATTTTTATACTTATACTGACAGTAAAACTCAAAAAATTAATTATTGTTCTAAGTGCAAAAAATGTTCCAATAAAAGAAGAAGGGGAGAAAAAAGAAAGTTTGATACAGTACTAAGAATTGTTTAACTATAACAATCCCCCATTCCTAATAAGAGTGGGGTTTTTTATTTTCTATTAATTTAGTAATTAATTTAATTTCACCTTTGTTAAGAACTATTGTACTTTTATTAAGTAGCCATTCCAAGTATTCAATTGAGGATCTATCAACTTCTATTCCTTTATATTTTCCTTTATTAAAATAACCACCATTTAAATTAATGAAGTTTGATTTTTTTTCTATGGTATCTTTTAACCTAAAGTGTTTTGGGTCTTTTAGATTTTGTAGTTCTTCATTTATCCACTCCTTTTCTTTTTTTGTTATTTTTCTTTTCTTTTCCACGTGATTAATATTTAATTTTTATAATAATATGTATTTTTAATTTAATGGTCAAATCCCATTTATACTGTGGATTTTTTATTTATTGTATATTTATTGTTGTATGAAGATCATTATAACGGAGGAACAGTACGATAAACTTATTGGATTAAAAAGAAGGTTAAACGATATTATTGGTGATGTATCAGAAATGGTTGATATTAGTAATGATTATTGGGGACCCATGGACCAAGACGACTACATTGACTTTTGTCATACCTTTCCCACATTAAAAAAATTTATGAAGGGTATTGTTGAGGAAATTTGTCATCAATACCGTTTCAACTTTGATAATATATTTATATTTATTTATTCTGATATTGGATATAACAAGTTTATTAAAATATTAATGGATGAACATGGTGAAAAGATCATAAACTACTATAATGAAAAAACAAAAGATTGTTAATCAAGTGGGGGTTTTTTGTTTTATAGTATATTTATTACTAAAGAAAATATTATGAAAAGAATTATAAGATTAACTGAATCAGATTTAACAAGGATTGTTAAAAGAACTATTATGGAAATGGATAGAAGTGACCGAGAAAGAGACTATATTGAGGGTCCGTATAGTATGGGTAATGCTGACTATGAAAAAAATCATGAAAAATTTAATAAAGAAATGAGACAAGATGCTGAGGAAAGAAAGTTTCATGTCCCAGGGTATGATACAAGTTCTGGTCGTGGGTGGAATGATGAAACATTAAGAGCTTTTGTGGAAGAAAATTATGGTGTAGAATTACCTGACGATTTAACGATGAGACCCGGTATTGTATCTAGATGGTTAAAAGAAAACGGATACGAAAGATTATAATAAAAAATTAATATTTTAAACCCCCATTCCTAATAAGAGTGGGGTTTTTTGTTTTATGTGATATTTATTAATAAATTAAAATATTATGGAAAAAATAATTATTGAGGAATTAAATAAAATGAATTACCTTTTAAATTATAAAAGAGGTGTTGTCATTTCTGAGCAGAATCATTTAATTAAAGAATTAGATATTTACGATGACAAATTTGAGACATTGATTGATGAACTCATATCTGATGGTGGTGATAATATTATGGCTGAAATTGGAATAACAAATGATGGTTTGAGTAGTACCGAGAATTTAACAAAGGAATTATCGGGTAAAACTAATATGTTGGAAGTTTGTAATATTGACACATATATTGAAGATAAGGTTGGGTCGTCAATTAATAACAAGTTTCCTGGAAAAGTTGGTGAGGTTATTAACTTTATTAAAGAGTATATAGATAAGTTTATGGTGTTTTTGGGTAAATTAACTATTGAGGAACTAAAGCAATTATTTAGAGATATAAAATCTAAAAAATCTGAGGCAGATGAACTAATGTTGTCAGGTGGTACCCCATCTGAAGTGGTTAGTGAAGGAATGATTAATGAATTTTTTGGTACTAGCATGGCAGTTATCACTCTTTTTGGTGGATTTGCTATGCCGGCATTGGTATTATCAATAGCTAGTATTGCTTTAGTAACATTAATTGGTTTATCCTTACTTAAAATGATATTTTGTAAATTTAAAATAGTTCTTCCATATCGCGGTAGAGCCTCATGTGGAAAAATGAGTTGGGGTAAAAGGATAATTTCGTGTGGTTAAAAATAATAATTATTTAGGAATTAATATATGAATCCCCACCTCATCGGTGGGGATTTTTTGTTTAAGTATATATTTATAAATAAAAAACATATGGGACAAAAATTAGTAATCAGTGAATCTGATAAAGAACATATTAGAAAATTACACAAACTAAAAGAATCCAAAGAACTTGATGTATTCCCCATTGATGGTGGATTTAATATAGGTTACGATAAAGATTGGTCTAATTTTAGTAATCCACGATCAACCGCAAATTCTGATTTTAGTAAAAAGTCGACTCATGCTGGTGCTGGAGGACATCCTAAAGGTCATTTTGGTATTGATATTTTTGGAAATAAGGGTACCCCGATTGTTGCACCTGTTGGTGGTGTGGTTAAATTAAATTTTAGTAATGGTAATACTGTCATTATTCAGGATAAAGACGGATATTCTCATTGGTTAGGTCATTTAGATAGTATTTCGGTTAAGAATGGTGAATTAGTTAATTCGGGAACTAAAGTTGGGACCTTAGGAAATACGGGAAATGCTAAAAGTACCGCACCCCACCTACATTATAATGTTTACCCAACTTCAAGGGGATTCTATGCGGGTGAGGACCCTATTGACGATTTAAAAGATGCGATTGGAAAAGGTCCAGGATCATCAAATGGTGATGACAATGTTTTTGATTTAACTTCCTTAGATGATAAAATCATTGGAGGTCTTAAATCATTGCACGATAAAATAAAAGGTGGTGGTAATGATGCGGCATCGTTAGTAAAACCTAAAATTAATTATAAGAAGGCATCTGATGTAATACTATCAATTTTGAAAAACAAAGGGGCTGAAATTATTAAAGGACTTAAAAATTTATTTATGTAATTACAATTAAAATGATGTCTGAAATAAACTTAATAGAAGATAATTTATGGGACCATTATAGTGGACTTCCAAATCCTGCGTGGTATCAATATAAAAAACAATTAAAAAATTCTGGAAAAATTTTTGGAAAAAAATTGGAACTATTTCCCCCTGTATTAAACGGGGGTATATTTATTACTATATGAACCTACAAGAATCCATAAGAAAAGTATTAAGGGAAGAAATGAAAAACCCAAATTATATCAAGAGAAGATATATTTGTATGGATGAATATATAACAAAATTAGAAAATGGGGAAGAAACCATCCCTATAAGAATGAGACAATTAGATTGGACTCATTGCCAAATAATTGTAACCGCTTTTATACTTAAAAATTGTAAATACGGTAATGGGTTTTATGACCCAATTATACATTCAAATATTATGGATACATTTGGTGATAGATTATATGAATGGTATAACGATAATGTTGATATATGAATCACAACTTAAAAAAAATTGTTAGGAGAGTATTAATGGAATCTTTAACGGATACAAATGTTTGGTATAGAGTACCTGATAATATACTTAATGAATTAGGGATTAAATTATATAACCCCGATGATGAGGCTTATGTTGTTGAGATACATTTTGACACTAAGAACATAATTATCCAATTATATACAGAAGAATTTAACGAATTAGTTCCGTATTGGGATTCTGAACAAGTACCTCAATATGTGATGGACGAATTTACAATACCTTTAAGTAAAATACCAAGAAGTTTAAAAAGTATTATCTCTAGAAGATTAGACCCTAGATATTACAAATACCTATGAAGATCATTATAACTGAAAGTCAAAATTATATCCTTAGAAGAATACAACAATTAAATGATATTGTTGAGAAACAAATTAATTTATTTAAAATAAACGAAAATCCTATTTTAAATAATTATTGGTGTAAAGAATATAAGAGTGCCGATAGTTTTTTTAAGGAGGTATCTGAGTTTTCTGTTGGGGAATTTATTAGTAATAACTGGGATTTCTTTAACCCCGAAAAAAATAAATCATTAGATGGTTTTCATTTTTTAAATAAACTTGTTGAGGAAAACTACGGTAACTACATTAGAACTCTTTTTCACAGTAAGTGTCAATAAATAATTAAAATTCTTCCTTTTTAATTGGATCCGGAACCCGTTCCCGACTTCGTCGGTTTTTTTGTTTTATGATATTTATTAATATGAAAATATTAATCACGGAATCACAATATAACAGAATATGGTTACTACGAAGATACAAATTGATCAAGGATAGTTTTGATGAATCTATTAACGATGTAAATCCTTGTAGGTTTAAAACCTTTGAGAAGTATGAATCATTTTTCTATGAGGTTTTTATGGAAATTCTTCATCCTGTTTATTATTTGATTGGTGATTTTGATTATGATGGGATTATGTCTGAACTAAAGGATATGTTCTATGTTGAGTTAACCGAACACTATTATGATTCAAAAGAAAAATGTTTTTAATACATTAACTGAGAAGTTTTTTGTTTTATGAAGTATTTATAATAAATTAAAATATTATGAGAAGAACAGTAAGATTAACAGAATCAGATTTGGCTCGTATCGTTAGACGAGTTATTAAAGAAAATAAAACAAAAAATAAACCTGTAAATGAAGGTATTGGAACTGCGTTTTTAGTATTAACTGGTGCTGGATTATTTTATTTAGGTAGAAAACTTAAAAGATTTATTGATATGTATGGTAAATATTTTTCAAGTGCTCAGTTGGTTCTTTTTTTGGACAAAATAAAAAGAATTGAAGATGAAGATAGTGAAGAAAAGGGTGAAGTTCGTGTAAAAGAAATAGGACAATACACTTATCTTGCAATTGTAGTTGATGGAGATATATTTGATTCTTTAACAATTGACATGGAATCTAATACTATCTATAGCGGTCACAATAAAGAACCAAAACAAAGTGATATGATTATACCTAATCAGAGAGTTTTACCTTCTGATGCTGATACTGAGAATATTGAAAAAATTAAAGAAGTAGAAGAACAATTTGTTGGTGAAATTTTAGAGATAATTGAAAAATACTCAAAACCAAAAAACAGTTAAGGTCTATCCTAAAATAAAAAATATTAAAAAAATTAATATATGAACCCCACTTCCTAATAAGAGTGGGTTTTTTGTTTTATCTGATATTTATTAATAAATAAAAATATTATGAGAAGAATAGAAAGATTAAGAGAAAACGATTTGGATCGTATCGTTAGAAGAGTTATTAGAGAAGATAATAAACAAACCCCAAAAGTTGGTGATACTGATACTTTAAAAAAACTACAAACCTATTTAAAGGAACTTGTTGATGAAAGCGTTATAGACAATGATGTAAAGTCCCATATAATGTTTTTAGTAAAAAAGTTAATTAAGTAAATAAATAATAAAATATAACTTATGAGAAGAACTGTAAGATTAACTGAAAGAGATTTGACAAGATTGGTTAGACGAGTTATTAAAGAAAATAAAACAAAAAAGAAACCTGTCAATGAAGGGTTAAACGACTATTTAACACTTATCGGAGGAACTTTGGTTTCATTTGCGGCTATTAAACTTT
>Ga0208974_1000762_pt1 | contig 12929 bp, 7 predicted proteins | sample GreLakmeER15MSRF_FD_187699 | JGI IMG/M metagenome (GOLD analysis project Ga0208974, IMG submission 187699) | Freshwater lentic microbial communities from great Laurentian Lakes, MI, USA - Great Lakes metaG ER15MSRF (SPAdes) | ecosystem: Environmental > Aquatic > Freshwater > Lake | place: Great...
AGCGACGGCTTCTTTGACCGCCTCGGCCGCAAGAAGTGGGAGGTCCTCAAGCTCGTCGTCTTCTCGCTGATCATCCTGCTCGCGCTGTCGGCCGACAACATCGCGAAGCACTACCTGAACGGCTACATCGGCGCCTCGTTCCTGACGGCGACGCAGGAGCTGCTCGTGCGCCTGAGCTACCCGGTCGCGGTCGTCCTGCTCATCTGGATCATCAAGGCGTCCCTGTGAGCCGCTCAAGCGAAATTCCACCATATACTTTTTGCGTCCCCGCGTCCCCGCGGAACCTGCGGCAGACGGGAAATTGACCCCCGGGCTTAAGGATCTCGCCCTCCCAATCAGACTAACCGCCGCGCCGCCCGCCGCCTCCGCCATGCGCAAGGCCGACATCCAGGCCAGCTTCACGGCCGCCGGGATCCCGTGGACGCCGGACATGACCGTCGCCGACCTTCGGCGCCGCAAGGCCGCCGCCGAGCACGACCCGGCCCGCATGTCGCGCGCCGAGATCTCCAAGCTCACGATCGCGACGATGCGCGAGCTCCTCGCCATCCACGGCGTTCCCGAGCTGCCCGAGAGCCCGACGCCGCGCCACCTGGACTACGTGAACGCCGTGTTCGCCCTGAACACGGCCGCCTTCGCCGCCGAGCAGGCCGCGAAGTCCCGCATGACGATGGACGTGTTCAGCCACGTCGCCAAGTTCATCAAGTCCCACCGGGACAAGGTGGCCTTCGCCATGGCCGTCGGCGACCGCGCCGCGCTCGCGCACCTCACGTCCCGCGAGCGATTCTCGCCCAAGCAGATCACGCACGTGGGCTCCGAGAGCACGCTCCACACTGATCTGACGTGCGAGTTCATGTCCGATCCCAAAACGACCCGCCGCGACGACAGCGACAGCGACGACGAGATCGCCCAGACATCTTGCGAGCTCAACCCCGCCGACCAGCCCGCCATTCTCGGCGCGTTCTCGGACGGCGAACAGTCGCAGTCGCAGTCGCAGTCGCCGTCGCAAGCGTACGCGCACAAGATCTTCTCAAGCTTCCGCACCGACGACGTGTTCGCCGCGCCGCCGGCCGGCGCGGACTCCGACGTCCGCGTGCAGGTCATCTCGGCCGTCACCTCTCGGCCCCCGACCTCTTACGGCCAGAGGCGAGAGTACTACATCCGCGACCCGGACTTCCCGTACGTCATGCTGCACGTCTTCAAGTCCGTCGGTTACGTCAAAGGCCGCAGCCCCGGGGACGTGTGCATCGGGTACTACTACTACCAGCCCGTCTCCCGGAAGAAGAAGGAGGAGATCGCTCTCTACCTGGAGAGCCCCGACAGCGTCGCGACGCTGGACCGGTTCAGCGTCGGCATCGGCTGGCTGCAGCGCTACTTGCCCGCGATGTGGCCGCCGACGGCCGCCCAGGTCGTCCACCTGTACACGTCGGGCAACGCGTGGCAGGAAATGCCTTCAGCGGCGTGGGACAAGGCGCTCGCGCGCAAGATACGCGCGCTGAACAAGCAGTACCGGCAGCGCTCCTGCCGCTAGCGCGCCCGCGCCGCCGCGTTCGCGCTCCGACCCCAATTCTTGCACTTTTGTGCACGCTACGCGGCGCGCTGTACCAGAAAAATGAACGCTCGCGCCCCCGTCAACCGCATTGAGAGGGTCTCCGCGAGAGACCATGATGTTCCCCGAGAACATGTTCAACTTCCGCGAGGCGCCGCCGCTCGGCGCCAAGCGCGCCCGCAGCGAGGAGCCGAGGGTCTTCTCGCGCCGCCAGCTCATGCGCATGCGCAACGAGGACCTCGCCAGGATGATCCCCGAGGCCGAGAGGCCGGAGCTGACGAAGAAGGCCGACCTGACCGCGCGCATCATGGAGCGCCGCGCCCTGGCCGGCGTCGCCGTCTCGCCCTCGCCGGCCGCGTCGTCACCCGCGTCGCCGCCCGTCACGCCGTCGGAGACCCCGATGGTCTCCGAAGATCCCGACATGGACCTGGAGTCCGACTTTGAGAGCGCCCTCGCGATCGCCGCCGGCCTCCTCGCCGACGCGGCCGACGCGGCCGACGCCGCGCGGCCGCCGTTCGCGTCGGGCCCGATCGTCCAGCCCGACGTGAAGGCCGACGACGAGCGCACGATGCCGAATGAGGTCACGCTGCAGGTCATCACCGACGGGGACCTGAAGTTCATAGACACGACTGAGGAGCCGAGCCTGGAGAAGGTCCGCTCGGTCATGCCGCCCGGCGCGGGGTACTCCTACGTGTGGCTCGTGCTGCAAAACGCACAGTTCCGCCTGGACTTCTGCTACCACCCGAACGAGACGGGCCTCGCCCACAAGCTCATCTGCACGATGATCCGGGCGAGCGGCAAGCGCTTCGCCTACGCGCTGCCGTGCTGCATCGTGCACAGCGCCGAGACGGGCGCGATCGGGCTCGGCGTGGACACGACCCACCTCTGGGCGCCGGGCAGGATGCCCGAGCCCAACTCGCCGCTCACGATCTTCGCCTCGTGGCTGGAGAAGTACGCCGGCCTCTGCCTGGTGTGCCTGATCCCCGAGTGACCGGCGCTGCGACGCGCTGCGACGCGCGGCGCGGCGATAATTTACAGACTTGACGGAAGAGTTGACGGGCATATTTTGGGAATTCCGCCGCTCCCGCTGCGAGCGTCGGGGGCGCGCAAAAATAACGCTGCGCCATAGTAGAGACAGCATTCGCCGAATGCTCTACGTATCGGCAGTCGCGATCACCGACGACACTTCCGGAATGGACCCGGACGCGTGCGGCGCCGCGGCGGCGGATCTGCGCGAGCACACGAGCGACGTGCTCGGCGACCTCGCGTGGCTGCTCGGCGTCTCGGACGCCGGCGAGTACCTGAAGACGACGCGGCTGACCGAGGCGCAGCGCGAAGTCCTTGCTGCAAAGTACGGCTCCGCGCCGGAGAACCCGGGCTCCGCCGAGTCCTGGCTGACGAAGACGGTCTTTGAGGACTTCCGCAAGATCTCGGGCGCGCCCGCGCACGGCGCTTACAGCGGGGGCGGCATTTTCTCTAGGAATAAGCCTGCTGAGGACGGTACAACCGCAGCGGCGCCCAAACGCGCTTGGTTCTCTAAGAAGCCCGCCGCGGACGCCGCAGCCGCAGAGGCGCCCGCAGCGGCTCCCGCAGAGACGCCCGCAGCGGCGCCCAGCAGGTTTTCGTTCTTCAAGAAGAAGGCCGCGCCCGCTCCCGAAGCGCCCGCTCCCGAAGCGCCCGCTCCCGCACCAGCTCCCGAAGCGCCAGCTCCCGCTTCTCCGTATCCGCCTCCGGCGCCCTACGTGGAATTCGGACCTGTTCACGCGGAACCCGGAGCCTACTCGGGCTATCCTCCTCCGGCGCCCTACTCGCAGTTCGGACCTCCGCCGGCGCCTGCGCCCGCGCCCGAGCCCGAACCCGCGCCGGCTCCCGCGCCTGCGCCCGCGCCTGCGCCCGAGCCTGCGCCTGCGCCCGAGCCTGCGCCCGCGCCCGCGCCGGCGCCTGCGCCGGCTGCCCCTGGGGAGTGCCAAAGCATCGCACCTTCTCTTGAGGAGATAGAGAAAGACATTGACGCACTCGGCAAAGAGGTCGGCGGCGTTTCGGGCGGCGCCGCCGCACTGTCCGGCGGCGCCGGCACGCTGCAGGAGCGCGTCGCTGCTCTGGCCGCGAAGGTCGCGCGCATCACCGCGCAGATCCCGAAGATCTCCGATCCGGCCAAGCGCAAGCAGGCCGCGCAGGCCGCCGCCGACATCGGCAAGAAGATCGCCGCGCTCCGCCTGAAGATAGAGAATAAGGAGCCCCTCGGCGACTCGGACCGCGAGGAGATCGCCGAGGCCGAGGGCGCCGCCGCGGCCGCGGCCGAGAGCGCCGCGGCGGCGGAGTCCGCGCCGGCCGCGCCCGCCGCGGCGCCGGCCGCGGCGCCCGCGGCGGCCCCCGCCGAATCCTACGCGCCGCCGCCCGACGGGGACGCCATCAAGAACAGTTTCCGCGCGCTCGCCGCGGTTTTCGTGAGCGTGTTCACCGCGCTCAAGTCGTCGCCGATCCAGCCTCTCATTCCCGCCTTCCTCTCCTTGGTCCTCATCATCACCCTGTGCATCATGAGCATCGTGTACATCGTCCGCGTGGCCGTGGATTACGCCAACAGCATGTCCATGCGCAACCCCGTCAACAGCGAGTCCATGGACTACAACGTGTCGCGCAGCGGCGACACGGTGATCACGGGCCAGCTGGACAAGGGCGGCGCCGATGCGCCCATCCTGCAGCGCATCAAGCTGTTCTCGCTCAGCGTGCTGCGCCTCATCGGCTCGGCGTTCGGCGGCGACGCCAAATACAAGTACCAGCTGTTCATCGTCATCCCCTGGCTGATCGTCGCGCTCTCGGCGATCGGCCTTTTCTTCGTCATCCAGCTGCGCGTCGGCAAGAACCCGCGCGAGACGCCCGGCTTCATCACGGGGATCCTGATCGGGTCCTTCCTGCACGGCATCACCATCTTCTTCCTCAACAACGTAATCTACCTGTACGGGAACAAGTCCCTGAGCCTCGTCAGCATGCGGATCCGGTCGTACAACACGTACATCTACAACCGCATCTACAAGAGCGGCGATTTCCTCACGAGCCTCACCGATATCACCTCCAACACGTTTGAGAGCATAGAGACCGTCAAGAACATCCTGCGCCAGGTGCCGAAGGGCGTCGGCACGCTGGACCTCGCGAAGATCATGTTCTCGCTCAACATGTACCTCCACATGCACAAGCTCGGCCTGCGGAACCCGAACATCGTCGCGGCCCTCGGCACGTTCAGCCCTATTTACATGCTCAACGCGGCGCGCTACTCGCCGTCGGACTATCTGTTCCGGAACTCTACGTTCGTGGACGACTACAGCCAGGTCATGGTGAGCGCGATGCGCGGCCTCCAGGAGGAGAACTGGGTCAGCCCTCCGGCCAAGACGATCTACGAGGCGACGATGCTCGTGAACGAGTGGGCGTCCGGCGCGAGCAACAAGGCGAACAGCCTCTACGTTGAGGACGCGATCTCGCCGTTCGTCAAGATGGCGCTCAGCATGGCCGTCGTGCAGTGGTTGCCGATCATCATCCTCGCGTTCGTGCTGCGCAAGAAGGAGACGCGCGACGGGCTCGTGAGCGTGATCGCCGAGTACGCCTCGCGCCGGAGCGCTGCGGCTTGAGACCGCCGAATCTTTCTGTCGCCTACGAATAGGAGAAGCACACGTGTCCCGCAGAGAGTGTGGAGCACGGCGTTGCCGAGCATAACCTTACAGAACCGACCCTCCGCAGAGATGACCTCAGGAGGAGCGATGCCTTCTTTCAAACTCCCTGGCTTCTTGAAGAGGAAACCAGCTTCGTCCGCGAGCGCTCCTGCCGCTGCCGCCGCCGCCGCAGAGGCGAAACCCGATGTGCCAGACCGATCGGAGAAGCTGGCCGAAGCCGCCGGTCCCGCGGCAGCTGCAGCCGCGGCGCACGCGCAGGCGCAGTCCCCGCCGCCCGCTAAGGCCTCTGACCCGGCACCGGCTCCGGCCCCGGCGCCCGCTGCCCCGGCCCCGGCCGCGGCCGCGGAAGCCGACGCGCGCGCTCCGCCGCCAGAGAGGTCCGAGCGCGCCGAGCCCGCCGGCGGCGAGTCGCCGCCGGCCGCGCAGCTGCCGCCGCCTTCTTCGGGAAGCGTGTCGCTGCCCGGCGGACTCAACGACGCCTTCTTGATGATCTACCGCATCCTCGCGATCCTGATAGCGCTCGTCATCGCCACGTATTTCCTGACGGCCGCGATGGACATGTTCATCTACCGCCGCAACGAGATAAAGCAGACGGTGCGCCGCACGCTCAACAAGAACATCCTGAACAAGGACACGACCGACATCGCCGTCATTGATTACCTGAAGAACAACCCCGACGACGAGCCCTACAACGTCTTCGCCGAGCAGAAGATGACGAACGGCCTCTATGTGCTATCGGGCATCGGCCTCATCGTTTTGGGGCTGCAGATGGGCACCTTCTTCGGCCTGAAGCTCTGGGCGATCGTCAAGCGCGCCGAGTTCACCGATAAGATAGACGTGCCGCTCAAGCTCCTCGCCGTCATCGTCGTCGGCATCGCGGCCGCGACGCTCCTCAACAACACGTACAAGGGTACGTTCATCAAGAAGACGCAGCCGAACATGAAGAAGCTCCGCTCGCAGCTCGTGAGCCTGAACAACTTCGTCTTCACGAACCTCGGCAACGACACGAAGAACCGCTTCCTCCCCGCGCTGCAGTCCGACGACCTGGAGACGTGCATCGTCGTCCTGAAGGACTACGCCCGGCGCGGCAACGTCAACGACATCCAGATGACGGCCGAGGACTACATGGCGGTGAAGCTCATCTTCACCGTCAACGTGTACAGCTTCTACCGCTACATGATCCCCGAGGGCGACCCTGCCTTTGACGACATCCGCGCGCTGTTCACGACCCAGGGCATCCGCGACCGCACCGTGGAGCCGACGGCCTACTTGTACTACAACCAGCCGGCGTTCATGCCGAACATCTACCCGACGATCCGCGCGAGCCTGCAGCCGCTGCTCGGCTCGCGCGAGCGCGCGTTCGTGCTGGAGCTCGGCAAGCTGATGCGCGAGCTCAACCGGCAGCTCATCGCGGTGCAGAACATCTCCAGCGGGAAGTCGGCGCTCAGCAGCTACCTGCTGACGGTCTTCATCATGGCGGGACTGTTTATCCTTGTGCTTTTCGGCGTCTTCTTCCAGGACGTCCAGCCTTACCTCGGCATCGCGGGCGGATACGCCAGCGCCATTTTTGCGAAGATCAAGATGTTCGTGCTTCCTGGGCCCGCGAGCATGACGACGATGAGCTCCGCCTAATAGGCGCGGGCCGGGCCGGCAACTTTTGATCGCCGTTTACAGTAGCAGGGTATCGCGAGTCCGCGCCGCCGCGAGTCCGCGCCGCCGCGACGCCGCGACGCCGCGATGGATACCGACACGCTGATGCTTTACGCCGCCGTCGCGCTGTTCGTCGTCGCGTACTCGTGGACGATATCGTACCATTCCGATCTGAGCCGGAGCGTCATGGTCGCGCGGGTTCGCCAGCTTGACTGCGAGGCGTCCCCTCTGGAGACCGACACGCTGCGGTACCAGCTGTTCTCGCGGGTCGGCCCCGAGGCGAGCGAGACGACGAACCTCGTCGTCCTGAAGCAGTTCTCGCTCATCGGCCTCAGCATCTCCGGCGCACTCGGCCTGGTCCTCGCGCGCGGCTACTACGCCGCCCGGCACGGCCTGTGGGTCGGCTGCGTGGCGCTCTCGGCCGTCTCGTTCGCGCTCCTCATCACGACGTTTTACACGCTCGGCGAAAAGTTCACCGACAACGCGCTGTTCAGCCCGATCCTCCAGAGGTACGCCGCCAACCGCGCCGCGGTCGTGGACCTGTTGGACAAGCTGAACAAGTCCAACCTCCTCAACCAGCTCGCACGCAACGCGGCGGCCGAGTCCGCGAACGCCTCAAGGGCGCGCTTGGCCGACGACGAGCCGAACTCCGTGCTCGGCGCCGCGGCGGCGACGGGCAAGCCCGCGCCGGAGTTCAGCATCTTCCTCTATCAGCTCCAGCTGCGCCTGCTGCAGCGCATCAAGAACATCCGCGGCATCGTGTCCGCCAAGTCCGCGGCGACTTACCTCAACACCGCGCCCGGCAAGGAGCTCTTCTCTTACCTGCAGCTGAACCCCGACGGCGATTACGCGCTGCTGACGGGCGTGCTGCCGGTGTTCAGCGGCCCCGGCGTCAAGATGAAGTCGTACGACCTCAACAAGTTTTCCGCCGACGACACGCAGAGCGACCTGGTGCAGATCAACACGACCGAGAAGCCTACGAAGGACGTCAAGAAGCTGAACTTCACGGCCGAGGAGCTCCTGCAGTTGCGCATCGCGCTGGACGAGCTCGTCAACACCGACGCCGCGCCCTACGCCGCCGAGTTCGCCGAGTACCAGAAGCCGCTGACGAGAATGCTGTACATAGCGCCGATCGTCCTGTTGTTCTTCGTATTCAAGTGGTACATCTACCGCTCCTCGCGCTTCGTGGTCACGCTCGCGGCGGTCTGCGCGACCGCGCTGTACATCCTCTACTACACCTATTTCGGCTAGAGCCGGCCGCCGGCGCTGCCGCCGCTGCCGCCGCCGCCGCCGCCGCATCCTTTTTACCAGTTCTCTTACGCCACCCGCTCGCCGAGGCGCAAAACAAAATGTCGGGCGAAGGTAAGTGAGACCGCACCGGCGGCGTGTGCGTTCGTGCGCATTGATATCGGGCGCATATGGACGCGTCGCAGCCGTCGCAGCCGCCGCCGCCCCCGACGATAGAAAGCCATTACGTGCCGAACGGCGAGATTTACCTCGGGAAAACGGAGCTTGACGCCAGCCCCGGCTACAAGATGCCCTGGACCTTCAAGGCCCTGGGAGGCCCCGTCCTGAAGTACTCCATCGTCCTCATGGTGAGCGCCCTCATCGTCGCTTGGGTCGTCATGATGGTCGGCGCCAAGCGCCTCCACGAGGCGCGCAAGCTCGGCGAGTGGAAGCAGCAGGAGTGCGGCCAGGAGTACATGGAGTCCGAGACCGCGCGCTACGAGATGAGCAAGGTCTACGAGAGCGACGTGCGCCGCTACATCTACGTCGCGCTCACGATGTTCATGGGCCTCTCGCTCCTGAGCCTGGTCCTCATGGCATTCTTCGCCTCGGAGAGCTCGCTGCTCGTATTCTTTAACGATAAAGCCAAGCTGAAGGACATTTCCCAGACAGTATTTGATAAGCCGCACGTTCTTGTCGGGGCCACCATCGTGATCGCGACGCTCACGCTGCTGTGGGAGACGAACGAGCTCCGCAGGATATGGGCAGACCGCTTGAGCGAGAAGTCCTACACGCAGGCCACGACCGTCGCCGCGGCGACCCAAGACATCAACGAGAAGCACATGCCGGCGCTCATCCAGACGACCGTGATCAGCGCGGTCGCGATGGCCGCGATCGTGTTCGTCATGTACAACAAGATCTTCCGGCCGCCGGGCGCGTTCTCCGGATTTCCCGACACGCTGCTCTCGTTTGTGCCCGACGCGATCCCGATGCCTTACCTCATCGTCGTCATCTTCTTCTTCGTCATCGGCCTCGGCCTCACGATGGGCCTCGTCAAGAGCTACGGCATTCTGAACGCGCATTTCTCGGAATATAACGATAAAACCGACAAAATCAACGCGAGCCTGAAGGGCGTCGTCAACGACTCCACGATGTCGCAGCAGATGAGCGACTACCTGCTCAACAACATCCGCCGCATCTACCCGAAGGCCGAGCTCAGCGCGCCGAACGTCCTGTCCACCAAGTACGAGTCCGAATACTACGGCTACGCGATGCACGAGGAGGGCACCGAGCTCAAGTTCCTCAACACGAGCCGCATCACGCTCGTGCGGGCGCAGGGCATGATAGAGTCCCTGAAGGACAACCTCGGCATCCTCGTGCTGAACAACGACATCCGCAACGCCTACAAGAAGCTGCTGGACAAGGCGTTCGTGAAGGTGGCGACGAGCTCCGCGCTCCTTTCGGACAAGCCGGACGTCTCGGTGGGCGCCCTGCAGCTCGCGATCGCGGAGGCGTTCAAGCAGGTGGACGGCGCGAATATCCAGATGCCGCTGAACGACGCGCTGCGCTTTGACATGTACCAGCGGCTCAAGGCAGACTCGGGGGACGACATCAAGCTTTCCAGCCTGCGCGAGAGCATAGACAAGTTCGTGCGCGACCGCGTCCAGATGAAGCCGAACATGGGCCACGCCGAGATCATGAGCACCATCAACGCCGGGCTGATCGCGAAGCTGTTCCCGACGCTCACGGGCGCCGATCTGGACGAGGCCCTCATCTCGCGCGAAGACACGAAGCGCGACGCCATCATTGAGTGGTTCAAGTGCACCGCGAGCGTCAACAACGGCCTGTGCGACGTGATCCTGCTGGAGAGCCTCGGGACCTACATGAGCACGCTCGCCAAGGACGTGTCCGACCGCCTGATGCTGGCCGACCAGACGCAGGGGAACATCCGCGACGGCATGAGCATGCTGCGCCAGAACTCGCTGAGCGGGAAGGCCGACGACTTCATCAACACGGTCTACCTCTGGTCGCTGGTCATCGCGCTCCTGTTCGCGTACACCGGCTTCCACCTGCTTTACCGCCGCAACCCCGAGTGGATCACGATCGGCAGCGTCATTCTGATCCTCGGCCTCGTGCTCGCGCTCAGCTTCTACGGCTGGTTCATGGGCCAGGTCATGTAAGCGACGGCGCGCCAATGGCGCGGTGGTGCGGCTCCGCGTCGGGCCGATTTTATGGCGCGACATAGTAGGAAGGGCGCGCCGCCATGGACGTCAAATACGGCTTCACGCCTCTTACGAAGACCGGGGTGACGAGCCGGCTCCCCGAGCTGCTGACGGACGAGCAGCTGTACTCCATCAACAAGGAGCGCTTCAACTTCTACCAGCAGCTGCTGGACGAGCTGGGCAACCAGGGAACGAAGATCCCCGACGCGGTCTTCGGCATCGCCAACCGCAACCGCTACGTCATTGAGAAGCTGCGCGACGACATGAACTCGCTCGCGAACTCCATCGCGGTGCTGAAGTCGCGCATGAGCTCTCCGGCTACCGAGGCCGAGATGAAGCGCATGATGGACCGCCTGAACGCGCAGCTGAGCGGCAACGTCTTCTTGAAGGACTACGAGTTCGCTAAGCCTCCGCTCCGCCCCGCCGTCGGAGGCGCCGGCGCCCCCGCCGTCCCCGCCGTCCCTGCCGCCGCCGCCGCCGCCCCCTCCGACAGCCTCGTCGCTCAGCTGAAGGGTCGCTTTGACGCTGCCATAAAAACCGGAGACCAAGACGCGCTCGCCAAGTTCCGCGTGGCCTACGAGAACGACCCGATCATGTCGCCGGCGGTGGACGAGATCACGAGCACCGACCGCGTGATCTTCATCGCGATCACGTTCCTGTTCCGCGGCGTCTCGCTCTTCCTCACCGAGTGGGCGATGAACTCGTACATGTTCAGCGGCTTCCACTCGGCGATCGTGTGGTACTGCGGCATGTACATCTCGCTCGTGCTGCTGCTGTCGCTGCTCGTGAACGCGAGCAAGGACATCCAGCTGTTCCGCATGATGTTCTACTACCTGAGCAACAAGCCGCACGGCAGCGGCCGCATCATCCTGCACTGCATCGTGCTGCTGATGCTGCTGCCGATCCCGTTCCTCGTGCGCGAGAACATCACGGGCGTCAGCAACGACGACTCGGACGACTACAGCTTCGCGCGCCGCCGCGCGGTCATGCGCGTCCTGAGCAACCTGACCTTCTTCATCTGGGTCCTGACGTCGGTCATCGCGGCGCGCTTCTGAGCCGCGCGCCCCGCGCGCGGCGCAGCGCACCCGTCTGGGCTTATAAAATATGTCGGAGGTTAGTAGGGTAATTTTGATACAAGCGCGGGTCTCCGATGTCGGAGCCTGCCCGCGCGGAATACGACGACGGCGGCGGATTTCCGCACCAGGATATGGACGCCGAACGTTATGTCGTCACATACACGGATGGCGGCGGTCCGAAATGGAATGCCGTCACCGATTTTGGCTCTAACGTCGCCAGGCGTACCGTTAACCTCGGAGTCGGGCTCGCCAGGGGTACCTCTAACGTCGGAGTCGGGCTCGCCAGGAGTACCGTTAACCTCGGAGTCGGGCTCGCCAGGGGTACCTCTAACGTCGGAGTCGGGCTCGCCAGGAGTACCGTTAACCTCGGAGTCGGGCTCGCCAGAGGTTCCTCTAACGTCGGAACTGAGATCCGCACGAAAACAAGAAAATATATTGGCGACCCAATCAAGACCAAACTTGAAAACAGGAAAGCCGAGAAGACCTATAACGCTACTGAGCTTCGTCAGCTGGAGAAGAGTATTGCGATCGGGAAGCCGATCTCATATCAGATACAGAAATACACTGATCTAGTTACTGCATTGAATATGTCTATTGCCGACGCAAAAGCGCGACTGAGTAGTACTATTGATAAGTCAACCAAAGAAACGCTAGAGAAGAGCATAGCCGCCGATGAGGCCAAGATGACCTTATACGACCACTTATTGAAGAATGCAGAGAGTCGCATTGAAGCGGCAGATGCGGCCGATAGAGAGCGTAAGACCAATGAGGAGGAAGCGATGAAACTAGACTCCGAGATAGCCACATGGAAGGCGACCCTAACGCGATTAACAGAGGCGAAAAAGGCAAGCGAGAGAGGAGACTTCAGCGCTTCCAAGACAGCTTTGGACTTAGTACTTGCCGCTATCAAGAGCGCCGAGGCCAATGAGACCTTTGCCGCCGCTCCGGCGCCGGCTGGGCCGACGCTCGTTCAGCGGGCGAAGGAGGCTTTCGCCGAGAAGTTCGGAAAAGGCTCGGCCGCTGCCAAAGACGCCATCGCGGGCCTCGTCAGCAGCCTCGGCGAGAAGTCCGATCGCCCCCGCACGTCAATCGCGGACTACCCGCCCGCCGACGAGATCCTGAAGTTGCTGAACGGCGCAACCTTCAAGAACGCCGTGGACTTCCAGGCCCAGGCGCTCGCGCTGTACATCTTGACCCTTCAAGCCTACGGCAAGGAGGTAGCGCCGGCGATCGCTCAGATCGCCGGAGCGCCGCCGGCCGCCGCCGGGACCGGTACTCCCGATGCCGATGCCGCCGCCGACGCCGGCGCCGCGAAGGCCGATGTCGCCGATGCGAAGGCCGATGACCCTGCCGCTGCCGCCGCCGCTGCCGCCGCCGCTGCCGCCGCCGCCGCGAAGCCCGCCGCCGATGCGAAGCCCGCCGACCCTGCCAAGGCCGCCGACCCTGCCAAGGAGATCCAGCGCGCGCAGATCCTGATGGAGTTCGCCAACTACACCGTCCGGGTCAAAGCCGCTCTTCCCACTGCCGCCTTCCCGGATAGCGA
>Ga0208974_1000763_pt1 | contig 12919 bp, 8 predicted proteins | sample GreLakmeER15MSRF_FD_187699 | JGI IMG/M metagenome (GOLD analysis project Ga0208974, IMG submission 187699) | Freshwater lentic microbial communities from great Laurentian Lakes, MI, USA - Great Lakes metaG ER15MSRF (SPAdes) | ecosystem: Environmental > Aquatic > Freshwater > Lake | place: Great...
GCTCGCGGCGACCGAGAAGTCGTTGGCCGTGCGGCTGCGCTGGCCGGCGCGCAGCAGGCGCGTCTTGTCCTCGCGCACGCGCAGAGGCTCCCAGCGCTTCTGCACGCCCGCGCCGCCGGTCCCGCCGGGCCCGCCGCCGCCGCGCGCGGCGTCGTACGTGAACTCCACGATGCTCCGCGACTCTATGAGGTCCCCGTTCGTCGCGCGCGGCGCCTCGCCGGCGTTCGCGATCTTCGCCCAGCACACGCCGACGCCGGCCTCCGAGTGCGTGACGGGCGCGAAGCGCCGGAACACGTAGTCGCCGCCGCCGCGCGCGTGCTCCTGGCGCAGCACGCGCGCGTAGTCGCGGTCGTAGCGCAGGCGCAGGCCCTGCTCCACGCCGATCGGCTCCGATTGCCGCACGTTGAAGCCCGTCTCCAGCATCAGCTCGCGGTAGCGCTCGCGCGTCACCGGGTCCACGATCTCGCGCCCGTACACGACGTGGAAGTCAATCGTGTTCTGCGTCGGCGGCTTCCACTTGAACACGCGCGACCAGCGCATGTTGCGCTCTATCGGAACCGGCCGCCCCGGGTAAAACGCGAACACGCTCAGGTGCGCCGGAGTGAACACGAGGCCGTCCATCTCGTACGGCCGGCCGTGCGCCTCGCCGAGCAGCTGGCGGCACGCGGCGAACAGCTCGGCGCGCTCGGCGAACACGTGCTTCTTGACGTTCATCTCCATCTGGCCGACGCCGCTCGCGTTGCCGCCCGCGCCCTTTTCCCACAGGCCTTCGGCGAACGCCGCCTTGAGCGCCGAGTAGCGGCCGGCGCCCGCCTCGGCCGACCGGCCCGCGGCGGCGCCCGCTCCCGCGCCCGGCGCGTCGGCGAGCGGCCGCGACATGACCGACTCGCCGCCTATGAAGTACACGTCAAACGGCGCGAACAGGTCCTGCATCGCGCCGTCGCGCCGGATCATGTAGCTCACGAACTCGCCGTCTATCAGCGAGCCCTTGAGACCGTCGCTCTTGACGCGGTGCCCGGTCGCCCGCACGACCATCGTGTTGTTGATGAGGTATGCGAAACCGTCGTTGTGCACGTACATCAGCATGCGCTCGCCGTCGGCCTTGTCGGTCACGGCGTATCCCTTTTGGATGCTGATGGCCCCGTAATGTTTGTCTGGGTCCACGAGGTGCGCGCGCTCCAGCGTGAACGGCTTCGGCGCGAGGAACAGCGGCTTCGTCTCGGCGGGCACGCCCGGCCGCGCCTTCGGCGGCGGCGGCAGCACCTTGCGCGTGAGCAGCTCGTAGCCGTGCAGCACCTCTTCGCGCTGGTCTCCCGAGAGCAGGATGCCCGTGCGCAGCGCGGCCGCGATGAGCCCGAAGCACGGCTGGAACATGCCGGCGAGCGCTTCGCCCGTCGGCAGGCCGTCGCCGCCCGGGCCGCGCCCGGCCGGCAGCGTCGGCTCAGCGTAGAACCGGAACGTCATCGGCGCACCCGTCACGCCCGAGTCCTTCATCGCTAGCGCCGGCTCGCGCACCTCGCGCACCATCTCCACCGTGTACACCGCGCCGCCCGCGGCCGCCGTCGGCCGGTACCGGAAGCGCTTCACGAGGCGAAAGTACTTCTGGCCGGCCTCCCACGACTCCAGCGAGACGGCCTCGTTCTGCATCTCCAGCGGCGCCTCGGTGTACACGGAGCTCTCCACGGGCACGCCGAAGTCCGAGTATTCACTGACGACGCGCCGGCCGCCGATATCGCGCCGCTGCGTCCACGCGTGCGGCACGGCGAGAACGGAGTCTCGGTAGCAGTATTCAGTAATGTCCGGAATCCCGGTAATCGTGACCACCCAATTCATCTCGGAATCCCCGGCCCCGGCCCCGGCCTCCTCGCCGAGCGCGCCCGACAGCGACACCTCCAGCACCTGGCTCTCGGAGGTCTCGGCGAGGTCATCGCGGCCGCGCAGGTACGACAGCACGTAGTTCGCGTCCTCGCCCGTCCACTCGCCCAGCAGCGAGTAGCGCAGGACGCGGCCGCCGCCGAGACCTCCGCCGCTCGTCGCGAGCTCGTAATCCCGGGTGAGCGCCGGCAACCACGCCTCTCGGTTCACCGAGACCTTCGCGGCCGACATTGTTCCCTCCGGACTCTATTAGACTCGCTGAAATTATCCTTATATCCCTCGTCGCTCTGCCGTCGCTCTGCCGTCGCTCTGCCGTCGCTCTGCCGTCGCTCTGCCGTCGCACCGCCGAGAGGCGGTTGTCGCTCCGTGACGTCGCGGAGCGCGACCCGTCATTTTTTCATCGCGCGACCTTCGCGGCGCCGGGAGGTGCACTCGGAGTCCCTTCGGGGAGAGCGATCTCGTCGCGGTCCAGAACGAACGCGAGCACGTCGCGGATCGCCCAGATGTCGGGATGCTTCGCGCCCGACAGCGCCGAGAGCGCGGCCTGCGTCTTCGTCATTCCGAAGTGGAAGTGCGCCTCGGCGCTGGAGCCGAACTCCATCAGGGCCTTGCGGAGCTCTTCGCCCGCGCGCCGCCGCATCGCGGCGTTGTAAAGACTCGTGAGAGGATCAAAGTCGGTCAGCACCGACTCCAGGAGGTCCTCCACCATGCGCTTCGTCACGAAGCCCGACGCGGCGCGCTTCGGGCGCGGCGCGGGGCCGACCGCACCGACGGGCGCCGGCGCGTCAACCGCCGGCGCGCGCGGCGCCTGAAGCGTGACGTCGTGCTTCTTGTAAGCGTACTCGGGCCGCTGCGTCAGGGCCTCCTGGGCGCCGGCGATCTCGTACCAGCCGCCGGCCGCGGCGCCGCCGGACGCGCCGGCCGCCGGCAGCAGCCGCAACATCTCTTCGCAGGTCACGGGCTCGGCGCGCGCCTGACCGCCGCCGCGCGCCTGGCCGCCGCCGCGCTGGGGCGCAAACTGGGAACGCTGATACATGACGAACGCTCTCTCGTCGCTCGCCGCTCGCCGCTCGCCGGTCCGGTTCGCCGCCCGCTTTCTTATGTAACACGCGCGATGTCCTTATATCCTCTTCGGCGCCTGGCCGACGGCTCCGGCAGCGGGGCCCGCGATCGCCGGCTCGTCGGGCTCAAGCTCGTCCTTCAGGCCCGTCGGGGCCACGCCGAGCTTCGCGTACTTCTTCTTGAGCAAGTAGAACTTCATGCTGGACGAGACCCGGCTCTTGAGCGGACCGCTGGCGCCGGGCTGCTGCGCGGCGCCCGCCTGCCCGCCCGCCGCCTGCGAGCTCGCCGCGTTCGCCGCCGGCGGCCGGTACATACCCAAAGGCGAGCGCGGCTCGGCGTCGGGCTTGCTGCCGCGGCGCCGCGCGCCCTCGGCCGTCGCCGCGTCCGACCCCGAGCAGCGCACGCCCGAGCTCAGGACCTGGCACAGCGACTCGTATTTGCTGACGTTCTGGCGCGACTCGTTGCAGAAGCCGATGTAGCGCTCTATCTGCTGCAACAGGTCTTCGCCGAGGCGCGACAGGTTCAAAAACACTCCGTTGTTGTTCGTCGTGTAGTGGCAGCCGTTGTGGTGCAGCATCTTGAAGAGCTCCTCCATCTCGGTCACGTCCAGCTGCTGGATCGCGTGCGAAAGCCTGCGGCAGCGCTCCAGCTCGGGAGCGCTCATCGCGACCGCCTGCGCAGCTGCCGGTGTCGGAGCCGATGTCGGAGCCGATGTCGGCGACGCGGCGGCCATTGGTGCGGCGCCGGGTCTCATTACAAAAAGAACGCGCGACTCCTTTATATCGCGCGCGCGCAGTGGCTCAGTCGCGGAAAAAGTTGCCCTCGCCGTCGCTGCCGCCTTCGCTATCGTCGTCGCTGCCGTACTCGTCGTCGTCGCCGGCGTCGTACTCGTCTTCGTCCGCGCCCGCGTCCGCGCCGCCCACGCCGGGCACGGAGGGAGCTACCACGAGTTTCTTCACCGGAGTGTCGTAGGGGTCGGCGTCTACGTCGCCGTCGCGGCCCAGCACAGAGCCGGGCGGCTCGCTGCCGTCTTTGGACGCGTCGTCGTCGCTGTCGTCGCCATTGCCAGAGCTCGTCAGGTCGTCGTCATCCTCGCTGTCGTCGGGCTCGCTTTCCTCGCCGCCCGCGAGCTCGGCGCCCTCGCCCTCGCCCTCGCCGGCCTCGGCGAACTCGCCCTCCGTCAGCGCGCCGGTGTCCTCGGCCCGAATCTCGCCGGTGCCGGGCTTCTTGACCGCGCTGCCGATGATGGAGATGAACCGGTCGTTCAGCTGGTACTTCTTGCACAGCACCTTCACGTAAACGACGTCGTCGTTCTGCAGCTCGTCCAGCGCGATCTCCGACTGGATGCCCGCCGCGCGCTTCGGTATGATGATGTCCAGCACCGAGATGCCGTCCACGAGCGCCTCGGCGTGCACGCCGAGCGCGTTCTTGTTGCGCACGACGGCCTCGTACACGTTGTTCTTGACGGGATTGCACACCTCCGCGCGGCACAGCAGCTCAAACTTGATGTACCCGTTGAAGTGCTGCTTGATAAAGTTGCCCGCCGAGCGCTTGATGATCTTGAGGCTGCCGTGGCGCACGTACCCGAAGCGCGTGCAGATGTTCTCGTGCGTCGCCTTCAGCTTGTCCAGCAGCGTTTTCTCAAAGGAGACGCCGAGCTCCGCGAGCTCCGACGGCGCGAGCTGGATGCTCGTCTTGAAGCGCGCCGGAACGAAGAGATTCATCGCGCTCAGCGTATCGTGCGCACAGTGCCGCTCGGTTCCCCTACATTGGGTATCTCTCATTTTTTATGCTTAAGCCCGCGCCGGCCGCGCCCGCCGCTGCCGCCGGCCTCCGCCGCCGGCCGCCGCCGCCGGCGGCTTGTGCAGCGGATACAATATCGCGCGGCCCGCGCCGATGAGCGCCGGGCCGAGAGAGCCGCACAGCTGCTCTTTCGTCGCCGCGGCGCGCGCCGTCTGGCCGAGATCGGTCAGGTACTTCTGGAGCGCTTCCTTCTTCGGCGACGTGCACACGATGCCGCGCCGCTCACCGACCGTCTCCTCCGGCAGCCAAAGCTTGAACATGAAGCGCGTGAGCGGCGCCTTCGCGCCGGCGCGCGTCACGACGGCCTGCGGCTCCATGACGCCCATGAGCACGTTCGGGAGCGCCGTCGCGGGCACGAAGCGCCGGCGCGAGATGACCGCCGCGCGCTCGCTGTCGGTGAGGTCGCGGTAGCCGCCGTAATCGGCGTCGTAGACCGAACCGTCCGCGAGCTCCGTCGCCGCGCGCGTCTTCTTGAAGATGTCCAGATAGCCTATGTAGTTCCCGCCGCGCGCGCCGCTCGGTCCCGGGGCCGCCGCGAGCGGGCCGCCGATCTCGCGCCGCGCGATGAGCGCGCCCTCGCGCTCCAGCGCCGCGACGGCCGCGCGCAGCTTCTCCGGCACCTCGGCGGCCTCCACGATCGCCTTCGCGACGCTCGGCCACGTATCTTTGTCCAGGGCGCCGTAGGCGCGAAATGTCTGCGCGCCCAAGTCGGCGCCGGCCGCCGCGGCGTCGCCGACGGCCTCCAGAGCGCGCAACACGGCGGCGGTCGCCTCTGCGGCGAGATCGCCCGTCGGCGCCGGCGCGCCAGGAGCCGGCGCGGCCGCCGCAGCAGCCGCCGGCGCGGCCGGCCGCGGCGGCCGCTCGGCGATCCGCAGCAAAGTCGCTGCCGGCCGCGCCTCGCGGATGTCCTGCTCGGCCTGAAGGACGAAGCCGTCGCGGTGCGCGATGAGCCGGCGGCCTCGCCGCAGCCTGTGAAGCTCGCCCGCCTGACTCAGCACCATCTCGGCGACGGTCGGGTGCAGGCCGATCGCCGCGACGAGTTCCTCGTGCGAGAACCGGCGGCGCCTCTGAGCGCCCGGCCCAGAGTTCGCGCTCGCGCGCAGCACGAGCTTCCGCAGCTTTTCCACCCCCGTCTCAATGAGCTCCGCGTAGTTCGCCGGATGAAAGCCGGCCGCCGCGACGGCCGCGCTGCGCTCAACGACCGGCCGGCACATCGGCTCCATGTCGGGCGTGTCGCCGACGGTCCATTGGACCTCCGCTCCGCGCGAAGTCTTCATCGGAATAGTGAGTTGATAGCGCTCCTGCGGGAAGTAGTTCACTTCGTGGTTCAGCGCGCAGTCCAGAGCGTTGTCGCGCAGGATGCGCTCAACCTCGGCGACCTGGATGGCCTTGCCGGCCGCGATGCGGTAGGCGTTCAGGTCGGCGTAGATCCGGTTGCCCTTCATGATCGCGCCGCCGGCTTGCGCGCCCGCTTGCGCGCTCGGTCCCGCGCCGGGGCTCGTCGCAGCGCTCGTCGCCGCGCTCGTCCGCGCGCTCGTCGCCGCGCTCGCCGCCGCGCCGGGCGCTTCCTCGGTCGCGCCCGGCTCCGGCACGGCCGCGTGCAGGAAGATCGTCACGTTGCGCTTGTCTATCGGCAGCCCGATGTGCGAGCACTTGCGGATCGCGCGCCCGATGACCTGATCCAGCCTGTTGAGGTGATACCAGGGATCCAGGATGTGCACCTCGCGCACGTTCCGGAACGAGATGCCCTCGCCGGCGACGGGCGTGATGAGCACGACCTTGATGCGCGCGCCGGCGCGGTTCTCGTTGCGGTTGATTTCGCTGACGAGGTCGCGGATGTGCGTGTCGCCCATGAGCCGCGGGTCGCTGCTCAGGATCGCGTACGCCGAGCCGCGGCGCGTCTCGGCGCCGGCGCCCGGCACGAGCCGCGCGCCGCGCAAGAGCGGCCGCGCGCCGTACCGCTGGTAACCCATGTGCTCCAGCGCGATCGCGAGCGGCACGACGCCGCCCCAGATGAACTGAGAGTAAACGAGCACGATGCCTTTCGTCTTGCCGACGAGCTCGGCGACGCGCAGCACTTTCGCGCCGTGCGACCCGAGGTTCGCCGCGTCCGGGTAGAGCGGCTGCGCCCCCGCCGTCGCGTACTCCACCTGCAGCGGCGAGAGGCTGTCGGCCTCGCTGAAGACCATCTTGAATCCCTCTTTGCCGACCTTGAAGGTCCGCCCGTCGGCCGACGGGTAGCACACGTTCGCGCCCTGGAACAGAGCGGCGTCCGAGCGCGACAGCTTGGACATGCCGCGCTTCTGCGCCGCGCCGAGCACCGTCGGCACGAGCCCGTCGCGGATCGGCGCGGCCCAGTCGGCCGCGAGCGTCTCCACGCCGCTCTGGTCCGGCCGCAGCCGCGTCGCGAACGTGAAAGGGTTCGTCCCGCGGATGTAGCTCACGTACTCGCTCGCGAGCTGCGCGAGCGTCTCCCTCATGCCCGGCGCGAGCCGGCCGTCCGCGAACAGCGCCGGCAGCCGGCGCGGGTTCAGCGCCCTCGGGTGCCTGTCGTTCTGCGTCAGGATCGCCAAGAGCCACATGATCTCGCTGGCCTCGTTGTACATCGGCGTCGCCGTCAGCAGCACGATGCGCGCGTCGTCGGCGCGCTTCGCGAACGTCTCCAGCGCCTCGGCCGCGCGCTTCTCGGCGACCTCGCCGACGCCCTCTTCGGCGCCGGCGCCGCTCGTCTGCACGCGCAGGTTGTGCGCCTCGTCCACGATGAGCAGCGTGCCGCGCAGCTCGCGCTCCAGCGCGCCTCCGCCGGCGCGCTCCAGCCGCGAGATCTCCTCGGCGAATCCGTTGTAGGTCAAGAAGCGGTAGCGGCTGCGCACGAGCGCGACGATCTTGCGCTTGCGCGTCTCGCCGTCCAGGCGGTCCCAGCCGAACACCATGCGCCGGTAGAGGTCGCCGGTGCACTGGTCCGTGAAGTCGCCTCCGTCGGTTTCGGCGGCGCCAGACGCCGCGGTCGCCGCCGCGGCCGACGCCGCGGCGCCCTGCACGAGCCGCGAGGTGTCGTACACGTTCGCTATGAAGTTGTCGCGCAGCGCCTCGGAAGACACGACCCAGATCTTCGGCATTCCGCCGGGCGCCGAGTCGGCCAGCAAGCCCTCGGCGATGGAGATCGCCGTGCACGTCTTCCCCGTTCCGAGCTGATGGAAGAGCAAAAGGCTCCGGTAGGGAGAGCGGCGCGAGAGGTAATGGGCCACGAGGTTTTGGTACAACGCCTTCTCAAAGCGACAGGCGTTCGCGGCCGTCGTCCCGAACTCCTCCTGCGACATCGGGCCGTTCGGCGCGACCGGCGGGGCGGCGCGGAAAAGCCGGTACTCCTCTAGGCCGGCGAGCTTCCCGGCGAACTCGGGATCTCCGTGGTCCGGATAAATCGCCGCGGCGGCGGCCGCGGCGTCCGCAGCGGCATCCGGATTCCGTCTCGGCGCCATCCCGCCGCGTCGCGTTTCGGGTCTTCACTACACTTATCGCAGAGAAGACATCTCACAAAAAATAGGCGGCGGCGCCGTCCGCCTGCCGTAGCGTTTTCTACGCTACGCGGACGGCGCGTCGGCCGCGTCGGCCGCGTCGGCCGCGTCGGCCGCGTCGGCCGCGTCGGCCGCCGCGCGCTCCGAGAGCCGGTGCAGAGCGAAGTAGATGTCCGCGCAGACCTGCACGTCCGTCTGCGCGTCGTGAAGGCGCCCCTCGGGCTCGCGCTGGAAGAGCCTCACGTACAGGTCGCGCAGTCGCGGCCAGCGCGCGCGCGGCAGCGTGCCTTTCTTCATCGTGCAGTACTTCGGCAGCGCGAGGAAGCGGTCGGCCAAGTCGTTCCTGCCGCAGCGCACGAGCTCCGAGCACACGACGCCGACGTCAAACTCGGTGTTGTGCGCGACGAGCAGGTCGGCTGCGCCGATGAGGCGCTGCAGCGCTGCGACGACCTCGCCGCTCGCCCAAGTCACGCCCTCGGCCGCCGCGCGCTCGGGCGTGATGCCGTGGATGCGCGAGGCCGCCTCAGGGATAGCGAAGGCGCCCGCCGGATCCACGATGATACTTCCCTTCTCAAGCATTCCGTCGGCGCCCGTTCCGCAATCGCCGTAGCATTCCCACAGCTGCCAGGCGATCTGGACCATGCGGCAACCGGACCATCCCTCCGCGTCCAGCGGCGAAGGCCGCGTGCGCGGCGGCAGCCCGGTCGTTTCCGTGTCAAGGAACCACACGTAGTACGGTATCGGCGACATGGCGGCGAGAGCGTCGGCGGCGCTTACACGATTCACGACGCCGGGCTTTATATAGGTCGGGGGCGTTTCGGCCTCTCGGTCCGCGCCGGCGCAGCGGCCGTCACCCGAAGCACACGACATTGCACGCGCCGGAGACGCCGACGACACCGCCGAAAGCCGCGCCCACGCCGCCGGCCGGTCGCGCCCCGGCAGCGAGCCACTCGGTGACCTTGAGGTGCGCCTGCTGGAACAGCGTCTTGCGCTCGCGGTTGTGCGTCCGGATGTGGTTGAGCGTGTCCTCAAACGGAAACCACGTGATCGCGCGCACCTCGCGCGCCTGGTTGATGTTGCGCGGGTCAATCGTCAGGTTCTTGTCGGGGTCGCCCGACAGGCACGCCGTGTAGTACACGTGCCGGTACAGGACGTTGTTCGTGCCGTAGAAGATCTCCTCAAACGGCGGGATCCCGTGCAATAGCGCAAGGTCGGCCGACTTGTAGCCCGTCTCCTCGCAGAACTCGCGCACGGCGCAGTCAATGTCCTCCTCGCGCAGGCGCCGGCGGCCTTTCGGGAATCCCCACTCGGGCTCCGTGAAGGGGCTAGGCGCCTGCCGAATAAGCTCTTCCAGATTGATCCAGGCTCCCAAGTACAGGAAGCCCCCTCGGAGGGCTTCAAATTTGCGCTTTGACTCCAGGAACTCGGAAGTCTGCTTGGGGATGGATGGCTGGTACCACACGTGGTTCCACAGCGCCTCAAAAGGCATGCGGCGCAGGTAGCCGCGCTCGGTCTCGGTCATCGCGCCGAGCAAGCGCTTGATGTAGTCCACCTGATCGGTCTGGTACTTGCCGCGTATGAACTCCATGAAGGACAGCGAGTCCTTGCGCTGGATCATGAGGTACTCGGGCGCACCGTTCATGATGCGGAAGCAGATGACGCCGAAGCTCATCGTGGGATGCGGACAGTCTCGGTAAAGGTGCCCGATCTGGCCGCAGTTGCGGCACGTGTGCGGCTTCGCGACGCCGCCGAGGCCGACGCCGCCGCCGAGGCCGCCGAGGCCGCCGAGTCCGACGCCGCCGAGGCCGACGCCGACGCCGCCGGCAGCGTAAACGGCCCCGCTGTAAGGCGCCGGGTTGGTCACGATGAGGTTCCCGGACCCGCTGTTCCTCACCGAGATGTATCCGCTGTACTGCGGCGCGGGAAACGTCGCGGTCGCGGTCGCGGCCGCGGCGACATGCGCCTGCGGAGTCACGGTCGCGACGTAGTGGTTGGACGTAAACGACGCACCGCCGACGAGAGGCGTACCTCGGTGTCGGCCGACGTGCTCAAATCCCGGGGGTGGCTTTCGCATAAATCTGGCGCGCAGGTTGCGCTGAGCTCTCTAAGGATCTTCTCCATCAATCTAGCGCGAGATGTCTTTATATCCTGTTTGGACGCAGCGCGGCGCGCGCGCCGCGCACGGCGGCGCCCGAATACGTTCTTTCAATAGAGTAGAGCCGTCCCGACCCGACCCGACCCGACCCGCGTCCGCAGCGTCCGCCCGCCATGTCGTCCATCGCCCCGGAAGTTTGGGGACCTCCTTTCTGGGCCGCCATCCACCTGTCCTGCCTCGCCGCGCCGAAGGTCATTGAGCCCGAGCGCGAGGCGGGCTTCCGCCAGTTCTTCGCGTCGCTGCAGCACGTGCTGCCGTGCAAGAAGTGCCGCGTGCACATGGCCGAGAACCTCGCCGCGCTGCCGCTGGACGCCTCGGCGTTCGCGAAGGGCCGCGACTCGCTGTTCGCGTGGTCCGTCGCCCTGCACAACCGCGTGAACGCCGCGAACGGCAAGCCCGAGATGCCCGCCGAAGCCGCGCGCGCGCTGTGGACGTCCATCGCCAACGGCAAGGTCGCCTATATGTCCTTTGAGGCAGAGAAGTCGGCGTCGGCGTCGGCGTCGGGTTCAGCGGGCGCGCCCGCTGGAATCAAGAAAAAGGAGATCCCGCGCTGGGTGATACTCGTGATCGCTTTCGCGGCCGGCTACCTCATCGCGCAGCTCGCGGGATCGCGCGGCGGCGGCCTGGCGGCGGTGAAGCAGCGCCGGCCGACGGCCGCGGGAGCGCGCTACGCTTAGAACGCTAGGGGAGCGCCGCACGACGTGAAGGTCTCCGGGGCCGAAGGCTGGATGGCCGCCGCGGTCGGATGGGCGTAGAAGCCCTCCTTGCCCTTCTTCATCGCGACGGCGCCGACGAAGCCCTCGGGCAGGACGATGTTGTCGCCCGGGGAAGGCATGGACGAAACCGTGCCGTCGGGGATGACCGTCGGGACCATCGGCGGGGGCATGTCCGCGCCCATCTCGCCCATCTCACCCATCTCGCCGGCCGGCACCGTCGCGCCAGCCGCGGCCGCCGCGAGCATCATGCTCTCCTCCGCCTTCTTCTCGGCCTCGGTCTTCGGCGGCACGGTGTCCTTGGGCATGTCGGGCATCGTCGTGCCGTCCGCGAAGTACTCCGCCGCGGCCTTGTCGGCCATCTTGCGCGCGGCCTGAGCCGCCGCCTTCATGTCGGAGAAGCCCTCCACCGCCGCCAGCTCGGCCTCCACCGAGGTGCCGCGCTTGATGGAGATCACGACGATCGTGATGACGACCAGCGCCCACAGGAACGAGACGATCGTGCCGATCCAGGCGTAGACGCCGCACCACCACTTCTGGTTGCCGGCGCCGGTGCCGGTCACGAGGCACGTCAGCTGGAACAGAGACAGCAGCAGGCCCGGCAGGGCAAACAGGAACATCACGAGGATCGCGACGAACTTCTGGCCCATGGAGAGCTCGGTCTTGCCGGCCAGCATGGCGACGGCGACGGCCACAATCGCCGCCACGGTCGCCATGGCGGCGTACTTGGACTGAGGAACACCGATGAAGATGTCTAGGATCGCCATGGCGAAAGAGCGACCGGCAGAAAAGATTCCGATTCTTTGTTCTACACCATGCTGCGATAATAATCGCCGCGCCGCCCGGTCCGCCCGCGCCCGCCGGGCCCTCCCGCCGCCGGCCGCCGCTCGCCGCCGCCGCCGCCGCCGCCCGCAGGTATATAAGCACATCGCCATAGAAAAAATGAGAGACGCTCGCGCCGCCCGCCGCAGCTCGCCCGAGACAAGATGGGGATCCCCTATTATTTCTACGTGATCTCCCGGTCCACGCCGGGCATCCTGCTGACCGAATGTCCCGCCGGGTGCGCCGACTACTTCCTGGACTACAACGGCGTGATCCACCAGGCCGTCGCCGAGATCATGGACGAGCTCTCGGCGCTGCCGGCCGGCGAGATCCCCGCGCAGGACGACCCGGCGCTGGAGGCGCGCATGCACAAGGCCATCTGGGACTACACGGAGTCGTGCATCCGCGTCGTCGCGCCGAGCCAGCAGGTGAGCATCTGCATTGACGGCGTCGCGCCCGTCGCGAAGATGGTCCAGCAGCGCAAGCGCCGCTACCTGAGCGGCCTGAAGTACCGCCTGGACGGCCAGCCGGTGCCGTGGGACCGCAACGCGATCAGCCCCGGCACGCCTTTCATGATCCGCCTTCACGCCTCGCTGCGCGCGGCGATCCGCAACCGCGACGGCCGCGGCGGCCCGTACATCTACCTGTCAACCTCAGAGGATCCCGGCGAGGGCGAGCACAAGATCTTCCAGCGCATCGCCGGCCTCTCGCGCGCGCCCGCCGCCGCCGGCGGCGGCCCGGCGCCGATCGTCATCCACGGCCTGGACGCCGACCTCATCATGCTCTCGCTGCTGCTCAGCGACACGCCGGGCATCTACCTGATGCGCGAGCCGACGCACGTCGTCAAGCCGGGAGACGCGGCGGCGCCCGGCATCCCGAAGCTGGACCCCGAGACGACGCCTTTCGTGTACGTGTCCGTGGACGCCCTGCGCGTCGCGCTGCTCGCCGACCTGAGCCGCACGTTCCGCTGGAGC
>Ga0208974_1000766_pt1 | contig 12882 bp, 17 predicted proteins | sample GreLakmeER15MSRF_FD_187699 | JGI IMG/M metagenome (GOLD analysis project Ga0208974, IMG submission 187699) | Freshwater lentic microbial communities from great Laurentian Lakes, MI, USA - Great Lakes metaG ER15MSRF (SPAdes) | ecosystem: Environmental > Aquatic > Freshwater > Lake | place: Great...
TTATTGCATGAACTCCGGTATGTTCAAAACAAGTGTCAAAACCTCTACACCTGCCCAAGGCATGATGCAAATCTTGTGCCTGACGGTTTTTTGGCTGTTGTTTGCCGCGGCCCCTGTTCATTTAGTGGCTCAAACAAATTCCCCAGCCGAGTCGATGAACAACCAAGTCAAACAATGGTTGTCAAAAATCAATGAAATTAATTCCAAAGATATCAATATTCTTCCATTGGACAGTCGGCTCAAAGTTCAGTCATGCGCGCAAGCTTTGACCCTAGACCACCCGTTTGCTTCCAAGGAAACGGTTAGGGTCAGATGCTCTGACCCTAACTGGCAGCTGTATCTGCAAGTGGCGATGCCCAACAAGGTGGGTGTTGTGCCCGTTGCAACAAGCCCGCAGGCTTCACAAAAGCCTGAATTACCGCCTAGAAAAATAGTGGTCGCCAAACGCTTGCTTCAAAGAGGGGCTATTCTTCAACCAGAGATGCTGGAAGAGGTTCAAGCTTCTGCCGGAAATGCCGATACTCAATTACTGAGTTCAGTGAAAGATGCACAGCAAGCAGAGCTAACCAGAGACATTGCTGCTGGGCAGCCCTTGAGAATTTCTGACATTCGTCGGGCTGTGCTGGTAAAACAGGGACAAGTTGTCATGCTTTCAGTTGGCAATAGTAAAGATTTTCAAATCACGATTCGGATGGAAGCCTTGCAGGATGGTCGATTGGGTGAGCAGGTGAAGCTCAAAAACCCCGAATCGGGTAGGCAAGTTTCAGGTGTCGTCACTGGTCCCAATTTGGTGAAAGGCTTGTAATGTCGAAAAAATTTGATTTTTTTGCATTTAAACCCTCCTTATTTCCAAAATACCATTCAAGTTCTAGAATGTAATGTCGATACTGAGCATGTCCAATCTTCCTTTTAGGGTTGAAGTGTAAAGAGATAAGAAAGTGAGCCAGCTATGACCGATGCGATTTCAAACTACGGACGACGTGCCCAGTCGGATCCTTCGCTGCGCAGTGCTCTTGATAAAACTGACCGCAAAGCAAGTTCCTTGGCCAAAGCCTTGGAAGATGTTTCGACTTCGACGCCTGCACCTAAAGCTGCAGTCGGTGACCAAGTTCAGTTGACCAATGTGGCATCGCGTGCCATGGCCGAACCAGACTTTGACCGCGTCAAAGTAGAGTCCATCAAGCAGGCCATTCAGTATGGCCAGTACCCTTTGAACCCCCGCAAGATAGCCGAGAGCTTTCACGCCATTGAACAGATGATCCGTGAGTGAGCGCGCACTTACACTGACTGCGCAGCTTGCCCAGTTGTTGGCTTTGGAGTTTGAAGCTCTTAAAAGTCAAGACCTGGACCGGTTTGAGTCATTGCAACCTGGAAAAAATGATCTGCTCCAGGAGCTCACCGAAAAGTGCCCATCGGCACAAGAACTGCAAGATTTGCCTGAGTGGGAAAACTTGCGTGAAATGCTCTTAGAGTGCCGCGACCTACACCGGCGCAACGCCATCCTAATTGAGCGAAAACTCGACACCATTCGGGGCACGCTCCATAGCCTCAGGGTTGGAGATGCTGGCAGCACCGTTGAGGTTTATGACCGACTAGGTCAAGTGGCCCGATTCAACCGCGGCAGAGGCTATCAAGAGGTTTGAATTACTCGGACGGATTAGGTTCTGCCGGCTCAGCAACTTGCTCATCACCAGGGCGCTTGCCTTTTAACCAGTAAACCCAAGACAAAACAACCGCGACTGCTGTGTAAAGCTCTTGTGGAATCTCTTGGTCAACATCCAATCGGCTTAACAGGGCCAGCAGCTGAGGATCTTCAGAAATGAAAACACCTTGCTTGCGGGCTTCTTCAATCATTCGCCACGCCAAATCGTCATCGCCCTTGGCTGTCACAACAGGCACCGGATTTTTGCCATAGGCCAAGGCCACGGCCTGACGCATGTAGCGACTCATGCTGAAACATCCACCACCAGGCCACGGCCTGTTGGTGCCCAGTCGCTGACCTCTGTTGGCCTAGCGCCATGAACCACATTAAAGGATCGCATATTGAGGCCTGCTTCTCGAAGCTCGTCGCCGAGCAGGTAGGAGCGCGACCTAGCTTGTGCCACCACGCTTTCTTTTTCGGCCCACATGGTGAGCTCAATTTGCTGAGCATTCATCAATTGTGTTTTCAGCCAAACAGGTCCTAGGTCTTCACTTTTAGAATGAATGTTCACCGTCAGTACGGGTTGCTCACCGTCTTGTCTTGGCCCCCTGCGAATGGTGAGCTCGATGGGATTTGAATCTACAAAAGGCAGGGTCATGCTGAACAAGATTTCTTGTTGCGCCTGTGCTTGAACCGCTTGGACCTGGCTGGCTTCAATGTCGTCAACGGCCTTGGTGAGTTCTTCAACAATTCCGGTGTCTGCTGTGTCATCAAGTCTGTCCACTTTCAATTCGGCAATGAGTCTTCTCAGTAATTGTTTGGGATCAGGCGCAGGTGGTTGCAAGCCCCTTGCCAGCCAAACTTCTGCTCCCATTGAACCCATCATGGCTTGCTTTATGGCACCCGGCGTGAGTTGTGTCATGGACAACTGCATTGCGCGCCATTGAGACTGCAGGTCGGGGCGCTGCAAAGTACCCATCAATGAATCTAGGGTACCGGGTCTAAACAGCTGTGGCAATTCGGAATTCACATTGGGCTTGTAGAGCAAAGTGGCAATGCGAGAAATCAGGGGTGGCGAATTGACAGGGATGAGCGTGCCACCTTGCGCTTTAAGCCAAATCGATTCACCCACTTGCGACATTTGCAAGCCAGGTGCCGCTATGGTTCGACCTTGTAGCACCAGCGTGGGTTGGTCGTGTTGAAGCCTGACGGAGGCTTGAACAATTTGCCCATCTTTAAGACCCAAATCGGCAGCACTATTGGGCTGCAAAGGCAGTAGTTTGCCTTCCAGAAAAATGGGATTGATTCGGCCAGGCGAAAAAAGTGCCTCGGCCCCTGAGATCAAGGGAAGCGAACCCAATGCTTGCGAGATTGGTAGTCGCTGGCAGCTGGGTTGTTGTCAATGGCTTCTGGAGCCTTGGCTGAAAAAGGCATTAAGGCAGTGCGAACAATTTCGCCATGATCTGGAACCACAATGCTTGTGCCGCCCTTCACGCGCTGCTGAGGATTGCCGGTAATGACCTTGGGGTTGGCATCGACCAGGGCTTTGCGCAGCACGGCGGTATTGAGCGGACTTTTCGCATAAACCTTTTGAATCAGCTTGTCGATTGCAATGCTTTCTGCGACCTTGTAATTCGGTGCTATCGCATTGCTTGGATTTGGAGTGGTCGTTGTTGCATCTGCCGCAAAACTTGTGCTGGTTAATCCAAGCGCCAGTGCAAGTGCAATCATCCAGCACGCATTGGCCACATGAAAGGAAGACTGGAATGAATGAAATTTAGTGAATGAAGATGTCATGGCAAGCTTTGTTCAATCAATAGGGCGTCATGGCGACTGCAGGGCCTGAGTTTGCAACAGGTTTGACTGCGCGTTTAGAAATCGTGACAGTAACAGGTTTAGGCATGAGGTTGGGCTCTTTCACCAATGTGTCGGTGGGCCATGCGCGCCAGTCTGCCTGAGCCGACTGGGCTGGCCCAGCCAAAACCACCAGCTGTGAATTGAAGGGTGTCACCGATTGCACCTTGGCCAAAAGTGTTTGAGGGGCGCCCTCTTTGCTCATAAGTTCGGCAGGGAATCTGGCTGGATTGGCCACCAACCACTCGTCACCTTTTTTGACGCCCGCTAAAGATCCAGCATTGATTTCAACTTGCTTGGAAGCAACTGCCGTTACGACAGGATGAACAGATTGGCAGGCTAACCACTCTTCAGCTTGACTGCGCATGGTTTGAAGTTCATTTTGCAATGCCGTGATGCTACTCAGGTCAAGCCTTGGGGCCCCCCAAGCAGACTTTTCCATCTCCAAGCCAAAACTGGTGTTGTCTTCGTACGCCACATTTTGTCCGTCTGCACCCATGACATGCAAGCGCATGTGAACTAAAAAGTTTGGGCTTTTTTCTCCGCGCAGGCCTGCCATACCAGTGGCCTCAAGTTGTTCTGTTTTGACGAGCAATTTGGCAGACCATGGCAACTGATCTGGGCGGTTTCCAATCAGGGCCCGCTCGTAGTGCGTCATGGTGTTCGACATGGAGGGCGCAGGCAATGTATTGACCATGCGCCAGCCGCCCATCGAGCTTGCCTGACCAACCCATTGTGTTTGAATCAAAGGCAAGAAAGTAGACAGGAAAACGGTATTTGAAGATGAATCAGTTTGGATGTCCAAGCTCATAACGTGCTTGAGTTTTTCACCAACTTTGATTTTGCATGCTAGAGCCTGAGCCATCGCTGTTTTCGGCGTGACTTCTTTTGCAAGATCGGTCACTTTGTTGATGGCTTTGTTGATCTTTTGCAATGCACCTTTGACGATGTTGGGCTCTGGCCGCTGCAGCGGTGGCTCTGTGACTGGCCTTGGATATTGCAAGCGTGCTTTTGCTTGACCTGTTTCATCGCGATCGTAAGCCAGGACGCGAACGCCTCTGACTTCCATGCCATTTTTAAAACTGCTGCTTTCGCGCAAGCTGCCTTGGCTGTCAATCCAAGTTGTGGTTTGAACGCGCGTAGGTGTTTGCAAGGACGCATCAACCAAGCTTTGTCGAATGGCATCTAAACGCTCTTGTGCGTTGAGTTCTGCCTTGGCGCTTGAAGCAAAGACACAAGCCAAAATGGCCAAGCCAGAGACAAGGGATTTTGATTGTGTATTGCAGCAAATCATGATTAACGTCCTTTGGCTGCGACTTGGCCCATGTACATGATGCGCAAATCTTGTACAACGTCACGGTCTAAAGACAAAGTTGTTTCGTAAGTATCCTCGCCGACAGGTGTGATGCTGACCAATCTGGCGCCATAAATAACGCCCTCAACCTTTGTGCGGAAAGTGTCATTGGTGACGACCATGTCGGCCACTGTAGAGCTTGCATCCAATTGTTGACCGTAAACTTGTTCGGTCAGATTGCGGTAGGCGTCAAGCTTGGAGGCCCGAATGGCCATGAGTCGTTGTTGTGCAGGATTTTTATGATTCTGAACCGTCACAACGGCGTACCCTGTGGCCGTGATCGTCTCGCGTTTCTCTACAACGGGAGGTACCATCGAAGAAGCATCTTTGGAAGTCACTGGCATAGAGAGATTGATGGATTTGCAACCCGTCAGGGCAACCATGCTTAAAACCAGAACAGATATGACAGTGCGTTTCATTTGCAATTCCTTGTAAGAGAGGGGACTCGAAGTCCTACACCCTCTGATTCGGCACTAACTTGAGAAGCTTGAGGACTTTGGCCTCGAAATCAAACCGAATCAGATCAAATTGACACAGGTTTGAGCTTTCTGTTGCAAAAATGTTCTTTTGCCTGACGGTTTTCCGACATTTGAGCGAATTTTGAATGAATTTGCAATACATTGGTGTCTTGAGTCATTTACTGATCACCCTTTTTCGCCCCAATGGCTAAAAAATTACCGTCCAAAGCGTTCATTGGCGCCAGCCCTGGCGCTGAGGCCATTCGACACCTCATAGAGCGTGTTGCTTCTTCGGCGGCCACTGTCCTGATCACGGGAGAAAGCGGTACGGGCAAAGAGTTGGTCGCTAGGGCCCTGCATGACCAATCTGATCGAAGTGGCGGTAATTTTGTCCCCATTAATTGCGCGGCCATTCCCAAAGACCTCTTAGAAAGCGAACTTTTTGGCCACCGCAAAGGCGCTTTCACGGGCGCCATGGCCGATCGAATTGGCCGTTTTGAGCTGGCGCACGGCGGCACCATTTTCTTGGATGAAATTGGCGACTTGTCGCTCGACATGCAAGTCAAGCTTTTGCGTGTTTTGCAAGAGCGCACGGTCGACCCTGTTGGCGGGCTTAAGTCTGTGGCGGTTGATGTTCGCGTTGTGGCGGCCACACACCGAGATTTAGAAGCGGAAATTGAAGCGGGCAGGTTCCGAGAAGACTTGTATTACAGGCTGAATGTTTTGCCCCTGAATACGCCTGCTTTACGGCAAAGGGCGCAAGACGTACCAGCGCTACTAACGCATTTTGCAGAGCATTTTGCTGTCAAAGGCCAAACACCCATTACATTCACAAACGATTTCATTGAAGCCTTGAAGGACTACGCGTGGCCAGGCAATGTTCGTGAGTTGTCAAATTTGGTCGATCGTTTTAACACCTTGTTCAGTGGGCAATTACTGAGCTTGGCATCGGTGCCATCTTCTTTGTTGCCCAAGGGGCTTCGAGCCATTCAGGCCGAACGGGTGAGCACACCCATTGTCGATTCACTGGAAATCGTGGCGCCCTTGAACATGAAGGATGCCTACCATAGCGCCAATGCAGATGTGATGAATCCGTTTGCCAATCCTGCGCCACCTTTGGCCATGGACTTGCACAATGAAGTTGAAGACATCATCATGTTGGCGCAGGGCTTGCCAAGTTTGCCACCTGAAGGGCTTTCCCTGAAAGACAGGCTGGCTGACATTGAACGAGATTTAATTGTTCAGGCTTTGGCCCGAACAGATGGCAATGTGTCTCAAACGGCCAGGCTACTTAACTTGCAGCGTACAACGCTGATTGAAAAGTTGAACAAGTACGACTTGCGTCAGGGCACCTTGCCTGTTGCCCCTTCCGAAGGTGACAAAGAGGCCGATTGAAAGCGGGCCTTAGGGCTTGGTGCTCAACACGCCACTGGCACCTGCGGGCGATAAGTCTTGCTGTGCTCGTGGGTACTGCACCATTTTTTCGCGCTGCTTAGCAGCCGCAACGGTAGCGGCACTTGAAGCGTTGGCCGTGGCTGTGGCTTGAGCCGCCGCTTTGGCAGCCAATGCATTTTCGGCAACTTGCCGTTCCCTTTGCAGGCGAGCCAAAGTTTCCATTTCCTTTTTAAAGCCACCTGTTTCGCCCACTGCGCCTTGCAGGCCTCCCACTTGATTGGCCAAAGCATTCAATGCTTTAGATTGCTGCATGAACCGGCCTTCTAAAGATTTGACCTGGGCAGCAAGTACCTGACCTTTTTCACCAACTTGCTGGGCTGTTTTTTCGGGCATGGTTTCGGCATTTTTGATGGCATCGCTAAGGCGAGCTTCCAACTTGCTTTGCATTTTGGTCATGTCGTCTTGTTTGGAGACCATTTCCTGCAAACCTTCATTCACCGAGCCCACCATTTCCATGGAGTCATTCAGCTCAACGACCCGCTTGCTCAAAGAGGCCAGCATAGCGTCCATTTGGCCAATGCGTGATTTCAAAGTGAAGATGGACGTGGCAAAAACAATGGCTGTGATAAACATCAAACCACCCGCAATGCCCAGCATGATTTGATGCTGTTTTTTGTTGGCTTTCATGAGCTGCTCTAAATTGAGCGTGGCTTTTTTCATGTTCTCGCCCGCGCCAACAGCCAAGTTGGCAGATCGCGTTGCCAACTCGGCCGATTCGAGGGCCACCATTTTGATGCCTTCTAATTCATCATTGTCCGAGACAATGGCTGCAGCTTCATGCGCGTCGTGCGAGTGTTTGCCTTGTTCTTCTGAAGTGGGCTGTGTGCTCATAAAGAGTTCCTTTACTCAAGATTGTCCAGACGCGCACGCAACTGGTCATTCTCGATTTTGATATTGATGACGCGAGCCGGAAAGTCCATTTCTGGTTGTGCAGCATGGCCTGGATTTGAATTTCCAGCAGCCACCTCTTGGGTGACAACTTTACTTTCATTAGTATCGGCACCAACAGCTTTCTCTTGAGGCTTTAGGATGCTGTCAAGCTTGGTGATATCGACTGATTTGCGTGAAGGTGGAGGAATGTCTGCACTTTTTTCATTCGAAACAAAGCGATCAGGCATTTCAGCAGCGCTCTGATACCCTTTGTAATTGGGGTCTTGGGCATTGACGCTTACATTTTGGTCGATGCTCTTGCTTACGCCACCATCCATCACAAGGTGCTCTACAACATGCTCGTTAGGATCGGCTAAGACTTTGCGAACCGCAGGCGTTCCTTCCTCTCCCTTTTTGCCAACAGCAACATTGGTTCCCTCTGGCATGGTGACCGAGTGCGGACGATCGCTCTTGATGATCAAGGGTTCGCTGGGTTTGTTATCTTCGCTCATATTAATTCCTGACATTAAGGAGTCATCAATTTGCCGTTGGCGTCAAATAGCATGGAAGCCGGCACTTTGGGTTGAGGTTTGAGCATCGGTGCAACACCAGGTCGGACATCGGCCAAGCTGAAAACATAGGCAATCACTTGCGCCACTGCCAAGTACAAAGACTCGGGCACAGCTTGGTCTACTTCGGTGCTGAAATAAAGTGCACGTGCAAGTGGTGGCGCTGCAAAAATTTCAACGCCATGCTTTTCAGCTTCTTCGCGAATGCGGGCGGCCATGTGGTCAGACCCTTTGGCCAGCAAAATAGGCGCGCCATCGCCTGTTGGGTCATAAGACAAAGCCACAGCAAAGTGCTCAGGGTTGGTAATGACAACATCTGCATCTTGAACTTTTTGAATCATGCGGTTGTTGGCCATCTCGCGCTGGCGTCTGCGAATTTGCTGCTTGACTTCGGGTTGACCTTCCATGTCCTTCATTTCATCTTTGACTTCTTGCTTGGTCATGCGCATGCGCTTGATGAAAGAATACTTTTGATACGGCGCATCAATCAGCGCAATAACCAGCAGGCTTAATGAAAGCCACAAGGCAGACTCGGCAATCATCCACCCAGCAGCCGCCAGTGCAGGCTCAATGGCCATTTGACCCAATTGAATCATGGGGTCCATTTGTCGGCTTACCAAAGCCCACAACACAATGGTCACCAATGAAAACTTCAGAATTGCTTTGAGCAACTCTATGGCTGCGTTAGCGCCAAACATGCGCTTAAAACCTGACAGAAGGCTTAGCTTGCTGAACTTGGGCAGCGTACTTTTTAAAGAGAAAAGGTAGCCGCCCGTAGCGCCACTGGACAAGATGGCCAAGACGGCCGTCACCAATAAAACGGGAACAATGAGCAAAAAGGCCTCGCCAATTTGATGGGCAAAAGCGGTCACCATCAAGTCGGGGTTGTCCAAAGTTTTGCGATCAAATTTGAAGCCTGACGCAAAGATTTCAGCCATTTGCTTGATCCAATAGCCACCCATGAAGAACAAGGTCAATATGGCGCCAATGGTGACTGCAGCCGCTGGCAGCTCTACAGATCTTGCGACTTGCCCCTCTTCACGGGCGTTACGTAGTTTTCGCTCCGTCGGGTCTTCGGTTTGTTCGGCACTGGAATTTTCAGCCATACGTCAAACCCCTTTAGGTAATTCCGACCAAGGTGCGGACTTGAAAAAAGCCTTGCATCCAAAGCCATTGAATGCGCGCGCCAATGCCGGGCAAAGCCAAAAAGAGAACGCCGAATCCAGCAAAAATCATGGCTGGAAATCCGACGGAAAAAATATTCAAACTTGGCGCCGCGCGTGTGGCAACACCTAAACCAATGTTGATGAACAGCAGCGCGACCATCACAGGCAATGCCGTAAGCAAGGCGCCTAAAAACAACATGGAGCTCCAAGCAATGACTTGCTTCATGGCCTCGGTGCTCATGAGGTTGCTGCCAATTGGCAGGCTGTTGAAGCTTTCAACCACCAAATTCAAAAGCAAAGCATGACCGCCCAGGCCGACAAAAATGAGTGTGGCCAAGACCAATAAGAATTGGGAAATAACAGGCACGTTACCCATGTTGGGGTCGATCATGGTGGCCATGGACAAGCCAATGGCATTGGCAATAGATTGGCCTGCCACCACAATGGCGGCTGTGACCACTTGGAGCATCAACCCCATTAGCAAACCAATCATGAGTTGGTTGCAAATTTCTAAAAGCCCGCTGGGTGTCAGGGGGTCAATGACGGGCCACTCGTGCATGGGATAAACCAACCAAGTGATGGCCATGGCCAAAACAATGCGAATGCGCAAGTTAAGCGCACGCAATGAAAAAATAGGTGCGGCCACCAACAGGGCCGATATTCGCAGCATCGGCCAGAGAAGCCCATAAAAGCGCTCCATCAGTTCGGTGACTGCGATGTCCATATCAGGTGAACAATCCTGGGATGCGCTGGAATAAAGCGCGGGTGTAGTCAACCAAAGTGGTCAACTGCCATCCACCTACCACCGCCAAGGTAATGGCCAGCGCAGCCAACTTGGGAATAAAGCTAAGCGTTGCCTCATTGATGGAAGTAGCGGCTTGCAGAATACCAATGAACAAGCCCACAAACAACGCGACACCGAGCAAGGGCGCAGAAATTAAAACTGTCATCCAGAGTGCTTGCCGGCCCAGATCAACAACGGTAGCTGTGTCCATTTGAATACTCCTAATTAGGTGGCAAAGCTGGCGGCGAGCGAACCTAAGATAAGACTCCAGCCGTCGACCAAAACAAACAACATGAGTTTGAAAGGCATTGAGATCATCATGGGTGACAACATCATCATGCCCATCGACATCAGCACGCTGGCCACAATGAGGTCAATGACCACAAATGGGATGTAAATAAGGAAACCGATGGTGAACGCGCTTTTCAACTCTGACGTGATGAAGGCGGGCACCAGTGTTGAAAAAGGTACAGCCGCTGCATTGACTGGCTCGCCTTTGTTGGCCATTTGCATGAAGAGTCCGATGTCGTCTTCGCGCGTTTGTTTCATCATGAAGTTGCGCAGGGGTTCTTCTGCGGCGGCCAAGGCTTTGTCAAAGGCCATGCCCTTTTGCATGTACGGCACCAAGGCGTTGGTGTAGATGTCGTTCAAGATGGGCGACATGATAAAGAGGGTGAGGAACAAGGCCAAACCCACCAGCACGGTGTTGGGGGGTGTTTGGCCTGTGCCCAAGGCTTGTCGCAAAATAGACAAAACAATGATGATGCGCACAAACGCGGTCATCATGAGCAAGAAGGATGGCAGCAGCGTGAGCGATGTCATCAAGGCCAACAGCTGCAGCGATAAGCTGTACTGTTGTTGGCCTTTTGGCCCGCCGGTGACGTTGAGCATGGGGATGCCCTGTGCAGCGGCGGCAAATGGAAATGCGAGCAAGGCCAACGCAATGATGGTGCTAGCCAAAACGACGGGCTGCTTGAATAATTTACGCAACATGGTTGTCTCCGTTGGCAGATGGGGATGCGTGAGCCGTTTGTGAAATATGAGAGCCTTCAGGCAGTTGGCCTAAAGAAGTCATTTGAGTGGGGGTGATGCCGACCAGAACCTCGTGGGTGCCTACTCGAACCAACGCAATTTTTTGGCGTGGCCCCAAGCTGACCGTTTCAATGATTTGTAAGCGTCGGCCAGAATTTTGGCTGTTCATGCGTGATTGGAGCCGACGCAAGGCCCATAAAAGTGCTGCCATTAAGACCAGCACCAAGGCAAAACTGCCGATCATCCGAAACAGTTCGGCGCTGCCAAAGCCGGGTGCCATGGGGTGCTCTTTTCTTGTGGTCTAAAAAGTAGAGTTTATAAGTTTTTCATGCGCTCAGACGCAGGTGCTACGCGCGTCAGGCGAACGCCGTAGCGATCGTTGACCAAAACAATCTCGCCTTGGGCAACAACGGTGTTGTTGACCAAGAGATCTAGCGGCTCGCCAGCAATGCGGTCGAGCTCGACCACGCTGCCTTGGGTAAGGCGCATGAGATCACGAATTTTGATCATGGCGCGGCCCACTTCAATGGAAAGCGTTACGCTAATGTTTTGCAACACTTCAGGATTGATTTGGCGATGTGCCGCTTCGTTTTCGATGGCAGTGCTGGCGTCTGTGGTGGTATCGGTCATGTCATTTTCCTGAAAATTTATTGCATACCGGGAATACAAGCCCGTTCAATTTGCACAGCAGTTTGTGCGCCTATGGAACCCACTTGAACATCAAAGGCGGGCAATCCGTTGACAAGCAATCTGGCCAACTCGGGTTTCTTGAAGAAGAGTACATCACCTTCTTTCATGGCTTCAATTTCACCAAAAGAAGACTCTACGCTGCCCAACAAAACACGGGCTTCTAAGCTGGCGCTGTCTACGGCTTCTTCAAGTTCTTCGCGCCATTGCTTGTCAGACTCATCGTTGCCATCACCGGATTGAACACGGCTTCTTAACAACTCACGGATGGGTTTGAGCGATGCGTAAGGATAAACAAGGTCAATGAAACCTTGCGAATCCATGTTCCCCTCAGCTTCAAATCGAGTCAAAATGACCAAATCATTCTCGTCAGCAATCTGTGCAAACTGAGGGTTGATTTCAGAACTCACCAGTTCAAATTCGATAGGCAAAACGGCAGACCAAGCCTCTTGAAGTGACTTGAAGAAGACCTCCAAAATCATGTTGATGATGCGTGATTCTGTGGGAGTGAACAAGCGGCCAGGCGGTAAATTACCAACGCCTTTGCCAAACCCGCCAAAGAAACTGTCCAACGAGCTAAACACCACGGTGGGGTCAATGACTACAATGGAATTGCCACGCAAGGGGTTCATGCGAACCACATTGACTGACAGCGGCGCCTTCAAACTTTTAAGGTAATCGCCAAAGCGAACAATTTCAACTTGATTGGGGTTGACCTTGGGGCTGGTGCGAAGCATTTCGACCAGACCCAATCGAAACGTGCGAATGAAGCGCTCGTTGATCATGTCGATCGAGGTGATGTTCACCCCTAAGCTGCTGTCTTCGCTGGCCAGGTCGTGCTTTTTCACCCGTGCGGTGGTGTTGAAGCCAGTGTCGACTGGAATCGAGCCATCCATCACGCCTTCTGCCAATGCAGAAAGTTCGTCGGGTGTTAACAAAGAAGTGGCCATGAAACTCAAACAATCAAAATGAAATTACGCGAATGATCTGGAAAGTCGATTGAATTACTGC
>Ga0208974_1000772_pt1 | contig 12864 bp, 5 predicted proteins | sample GreLakmeER15MSRF_FD_187699 | JGI IMG/M metagenome (GOLD analysis project Ga0208974, IMG submission 187699) | Freshwater lentic microbial communities from great Laurentian Lakes, MI, USA - Great Lakes metaG ER15MSRF (SPAdes) | ecosystem: Environmental > Aquatic > Freshwater > Lake | place: Great...
AAACAATTAAAACCCAGTATACCTAAATTATATGGTCAAATGCATTGTTATGAAAAAAAGAGATATATTGATAACTTTGTTGAAAAATTAAAAGATAAAGGGCTTTGTAATGGAAAAAGTGGAGATGTAAAAATATATTTAACTATTATAGAAAATATAAAAGATGGTTTACAAATTGACAAGTTGGGAAGAAAACTTAATAGAATAGAAACATTATCGATTATCATGCAAGGACTTTTTCAAATGTACATGTTTATATATATATTTGGAATTCTTCAAAATGATTATAATCCTGGTAATATACTTATTTCTCCTACAAGTGAGCAATATATAGAGTATGAAATTCTTCATTTTCCATATAGATATTTTGATTACGAGTTAGGTGACGATTCTTGTAATAAAGAGGGTACTACATATAAAGTTCTATCAAATGGAGTTAAACTTACTATAATTGATTTTGACCAAGGAAAGTGTTATCATCATAAATATATAAATGTAACACATGTTGATATAAAAGAGCATGTAATCGAGCATGCCTTTAAGTTTATTAAAACAGTTTGTACATATGGAGATAATGATGTTTTTGAAATATGTAAAAAACATTATAATTCTAGGGGATTACATCTAATAAGTTATTCAAAACAGTTTTTTGATGTATACAATAAAGAAAAAAATGAACCTAGTAGTGAATATTTAATTGATAGATTAAGAGTTACTTTTAGGATGTGGATAAAAGAACTTCAAAGAAAATTTCCTGATTTAGATAGAACCAATATAGATATTTGTTAATATAAATAAAAATATTGAATAAACACCTAATTATATTATCTATTGATATTATAATTAAGTATGACATCACTTGTAAATAGAGTAATATTTAAATCTACCAAAAATAATGGTCTTGGAACATCTATTGATATTCAAGGTAACATCGATATTTCTGGTAACATCATACCCTCATCTAATGGTTTTGATTTAGGATCAAATACTCAGAGGTGGAAAGATATGCATTTTTCTGGAACATTATTTCAAAATGGTTCATCATATATTGGCTCACAATGGACAACATCTGGTAATAAACTATTTTATACTGCTGGTAATGTTGGTATTGGTACTAATAATCCTATTAATACATTAGATGTTTCTGGTAATAGTAGAATTAGTGGTAATATTGCGGTAGGTGGTAATTTAAGTGTATCTGGAACCTTTACTACTATTGATTCTACTACAGTAACCGTTCAAGATCCCATAATAACCCTTAGTCAAAGTGTATTAACTAATAATGATGGAAAAGATAGAGGTGTTGAATTTTTATATTATGATGGTTCTTCTAAAAGAGGTTTCTTCGGTTTCGATAATACTAGTTCAAATTTTATTTATCTTGTAAATGCAACTAACTCTAATGAAATATTAAGTGGAACATATGGTAATATTCAAGGAGGAGCTTTCATAAGTTCTAATACTAGTGGAGCACCATTAACAATATCATCTTCTGCGCTAGTAACTAATCTTAATGCAGACTTGCTAGATAACCAAGACGGGACCTATTATAGAAATATGAATAATGTTGCAAGTGGTACTTTGACAGTAAATTATGGAGGGACAGGTACAAATAGCTTATCAAGCGGAAAACTACTGGTTGGAGCAGGAACAAGTGCAGTATTAACACCAACAGATTTAACATGGAATGGTTCAAATCTTGGGATAGGTTCAAGTAATCCTTCACAAAAATTAGATATTATAGGATCGGTAAAAGCGACATCATTTTTTGGTAGTGGGGCTAGTTTACAAAGTATATATCAAGCATCAAGAATATTTAATGTAAGCACACCTATTTTTAATTATAATATTCAAGATATTAGTGGAGATAATCCAACAATTCAAGTTACTTCTGGACACACATATGCATTTTCTTTAAATGTACCGAGTCATCCATTTAATATCCGTACAATTGCAAATCAAAGTGGTTCAAATATAACTATTGGAATGACACATGTTGCATTAGATGGTACTATTACAACAGGTAGTAATGCAAATAATAAGACTGATGGGACAATATTTTGGACTATACCATATAATATAATACCAGTAGGAAATTCCAATGTAACAGTATATTATCAATGTGGTGTTCATAATAGTATGATTGGTAGTATTAATATTTATGCAAGTAATTCATCACAATGGACTGATGGTAGTAGTAATAAAATATATTACAATAGTGGAAATGTGGGGATTGGATCAGCAAATCCTATACATAAACTAGATGTATCAGGGAATATTAATTTTACGGGTGATTTATATAAAAACAGTTTACTTTATGTAGGGTCACAATGGACAACCTCTGGTAACACAATATATTACAATGGTGGTAATGTAGGAATAGGAAAAACTCCAACTTTAGCAACACTTGATATTAGTGGAAATATAAGAGTTGATAATATATATTCTTTAGGAAAAAACAATTATATATCATTTTTCTGGGACACTTATACAGATTTATCAAATAATGTTACAGCATCTCTTCATAATGGAATGCTAGGATATGCATATGATACAGGACGATTTTATTATGCTCATGATGCAAGTTGGAATCAAATATCTACATTAATGGATTTTGAAAATGGTTCATTATTAAAATGGACTACTGGAATTAATAATAGTATATATTACAATAATTCAGTTGGAATAGGTACCATATTACCTCAATATAGCTTGGATGTCAAAGGATCTTTTAATGTAAGTGGTATTATATCCCAAACTAATGATAATTGTATATCTTATAGAATGATATATGGAGACAAATCTATGAGTAATGGAACTGGTAAATATATTAGTTTTATAGTATCATGGACAAATATAGTTACAGATGATAAGAAAACATTTCGTTTAGGAGGTGTTTGTCACCTTATATCAAGTGATACACAATATTTATATAACAAGTTTGAGAGTCTTATTACACCCAATAATGATATTAGTAATAATAAACCAAAATTACTAGTAACAACAGATTTTAATACATTAGTAACAAGTAATTTTACAAATGTAGTACTAATAGGAACACGAATATCAGCAACAAGTATAAATTTTAAAATTCAATGGGATACAACAGAAACATTATATATAGGAAGTTTACAAATTGAAATTGTAGCATCAAGTACATTAGGAAATTTTACATTAATAGGAAATAATAATTAGATAAAATTATGACAATGAGAAGCTTATTTGATCAAGAGAAATCCGAGCAAGACGTGCTATACTTACAGGATAAATTGATTCAAAAATGATTAATAATCCTGATACATAATTATAATTTGTAAAGGTAAATGTTTGAGTAATTGGTGTTGTTGGCCAAATATTTGCAGTAAATTCATTTAATAATGTCCAATTTGATTTAGTATTATCTAATATTCCAAATACATAAAATTTTTTTGGACCACAAACAACAGTAGCAGCATCATTAGCTGATGTTGTTTTTAGTTTTATATATTTTACAATACCTCTAGTTTGATATAACATATTAATCCAATGACCATAATATCCAGGTACTATTACAGAAGGTGGATATACATTTAAATTTAATGTACCATTATAATTATATGTATTTTTTGGAGTAGCCCATTGTTGATAATTATCATTAGCACTTTCTTTTATATAATCTGGATATGCAATTATATAATAAAATCCACTTTCACCATTTAAATGATCAGAAATATTTTGATTATAATATGTGGATGCATTAACTGTTGGATTACCTGATATTACTAGTGATGAATTTGGTATACCAATATTATATCCCCAAGATTGTGAAATTGTATATCCTGCAACATTTGTAGCAGTAACAGTTAATAAACCAAAATTATTTGTATTTGATGGAAAAGTTGTAGTTAATTGACCTGAACTATTAATTGTACCAAAAGTAGTTGGTGATACTGACCATGTAACAGTTTGATTTGCTGAAAATTGATAAGATTTTATATATTGTGATGTAGGTTCAGAATAATATATATTATCTGGATTTATAGAGATAATTATTGGTATATTTGTAATAGTATAATTCCATGATTGTTGTTTTGTAAATCCAAGTGAATTTGTAGCTGTTACAACCAAAGTTCCAGAAATTGTAGTATATCTATTAAATGTTAAAGTCAAATTACCACTAGTATCAAAATTTCCATAGGTAGTTGGTGTTATAGTCCATGTAACAGGCTGATTAGCTGTAAATTTATATGATATTAAATACGCTTGTGTCGAGGTATTAGATATAACTTCTGATGGTACTATTGATGTTATAACTGGAATTTTAGACGAGTTTACAATTTGTAATGAATATAAAACACGACTTGAAAATGTTTCAGTAGAGCATATATTAGTTCTAACTGAATTATAAGTATGAATAAAGCCAACTACATAATTTCCAAGAGATAAATTATTTGGAACAGTATATGTAAATATTATATCCTGAGTACCTGAAAATGTTTGAGATATATTATTAATATATGTAATATTACTTGAAGGACCTATAAAAAAACTTGTTTTAGAAGCATAATTACTTCCATTTTTACATCTAACAGTAAAAGTTAATAAATCACCATTTCTAGCTTGAATTATAAGTTCAGGATATTGTTTATTACTGCTTGTACCTAAATTAGCGGCATCTAAATTATTAAAATATTCCAAACTTTCAGTTGTGTTATATCCTTTAACACCAGATATAATAACAATTGTTGTAGTTGAATTAAATCCACAAATCCCTGAAAAGCTTGTACTTATTGGTAAAGGCTTATCAGTACTATATATTTCATATGCCCATGATTTAGTAACTGTTCCTATTGAATGTGTTGCTGTAATTACAAATGTTCCAGATATATCTATACCTTTATTAAAATTAACTTGGACTGCACCTGTTGATGAATTAATTACAGCATATGGATTTGTATTAATGGACCATGTTACAACCTTAGATGCAGTAAATTGATATAAATAATTATATGGATATGAAAATGTACTTTCATATATTTTAGTTGGAGTATAAGTTATTAATAATATATTTGTAACATTATATGTCCATGTGTTAGTTGTTGTATTACCAGTAATACTAGTTGCAGTTACAATAAAAGTACCTGATACTGTATTAGTATTTGTAAATGATAATGATAGTATACCAGTAGATGAATTAATATTACCAAAAGTTGAATTATTAATACTCCATGTCACTGGTTGATTTGCAACAAATGCATAGGAAATATCATATTGTTCGCCTATAATATTCATATTAATATTGATAGGTGATAATGATGATATTATTAAATCATTAGTAATGGTATAGGTCCAACTTTTTGTAGTTGTATTATTACTACTATTAGTAGCAGTTACTATAAAACTACCAGAAGCAGTCGTATATAATGGAAATGTAATAGTTAAATTACCACTACTATCAATATTTCCATATGTTGAATTATTAATAGACCATGTTACGGGTTGATCAGCTATAAATGCATATAATATTATATATGGAGATGATGTTGTATTTTGAATGATATTTGTAGGTGTAGATGATGTTATAGTAGGTATATTAACTGTAGTATAGGTCCAACTCTGGGTAGCAGTATTGTTACTACTATTAGTAGCTGTTACTATAAAAGTACCTGAAGTATTATTATACAATGGGAATGTTATAATTAAATTTCCACTACTATCAATATATCCATATGTTGAATTAATAGTCCAAGTTACAGATTGATTGGCTGTAAATGTATATGATATTATGTATGCTGATGTTGCAGTACTTACATTAATATTAGAAGGAGTAGATGATGTTATAATTGGTGTATTAGTTATATTATAATTCCATGATTGTGAGAATATATTTGATCTTATATTGGTAGCAGTAATAGTAAATGTACCAGAAGTAATTAAATATCTTGGAAATGATATTATTGGTGAAAAGGATATAGTGTTATAACTGCCACTTATATCACTATAAATAGTAGGAAATATAGACCATATTACAGGTTGATTAGCGGTAAATGTATAAGATATATTATATATTGAACCTGATGTGTTAGCATTTAAAGTATTAGGTATAGTAGTTAAAAAAGTAAGATTAGGAACAACAACACAATTCCATGTTTGTGATACTGATTTAAAATTATTAATTGTTGCACTTACTATAAATGTATGTACAGCATAAATACCTTGATTAAATGTAAGTGTTAAATTACCAGAATTATCTATATTTCCATATGATGTAATATTAATATTCCATTTTATATTAGGTTCTGTAGCTATAAAACTATATTGTAAAGTATATGGTGAAAATGTTGAATTTAAACTAATATCAATTGGATTTATTGAACTGATAGCAAGTTGACCTAATGTAAAATAATATATCCATGATTGTGTACTACTTCCAGATGCGTTTGTTGCTGTAACTGTAAGAGTACCATTATCTATTTTGTTTTCTGGTATTAATAAATTAAGAGTTCCAGATGAATTGATATTACCATAGGTTGTTTTATTTATAGACCATGTTACACTAGTATTAGCTGTAAATTGATAAGGTAATTGATAAGATCTATTTAATGTATTTAGATATAAAGATGCTATTTTATTAGATGTAATGATTGGATCAATTGTAATATTATAAGACCATGTTTTAGTATCTATATTATTAGAAAAAGATGTTGCAGTAACTGTTAAAGAACCTGAAGTAAATGTATTTTTATTGAAGGTTAGTGTTAATATTCCGTTATATGGATTAATATTACCATATGTTGTATCATTAATACTCCAAATAACACCTTGATTAGCATAAAAATTATATGTAATTGTATAAGCAGAAAGTGATGTATTAGCATTGATATTATTAGGAGACGATGATGTTATAATAGGTGTATTAGTTATATTATAATTCCATGATTGAGAATCAGTGCCATTAATATTAGTTGCGGTAACTGTTATAATACCATTTGCATTAGTATTTTGTGGAAATACCAGTGTCAATAGTCTAGTTGTATTATTAATAGTACCATAAGTAGTTGGTGAAATAGACCAAGTTATATTACTACCCAAAGCTTGGAATTGATAAGATTGAGTATATGCTGTATACTGTGTATTTACAGATATATTACTTGGTTTATTAGATGTTATAATAGGCATACTTGTAACATTATAATTCCAAGTTTGAATACTAATTGAATCAGTATTTTTTGCAGTAACAGTAAATGATCCTGAATCTGATGTTCCTTTAGGAAATACTAATGTTAATACACCAGTATTTTTATTTATTTTACCATATGTTATTGGATTTACACTCCATAATACATTATTTTTATTACTTGTAAATAAATAAGAAACAACATAACGCGCTGTTGTAGTATTTTGTATAATGGCATTTGGTTGAGATGATGTTATAGTTAATGATGGTACTGAAATGATATAATTGTATAATTTTGTTATTTCTGAAGTAGTTAACACTTTATTATATAAAAAAAACTTTGATATATATACATTAGAATAACTTGCATTACCTATATTAAAAGTAGTAAATATTTTATCACTTAAATTCAAAGTAGCAGAAACATCCAATTGTATAATATTATTTTTATAAACTGTAAGTTTAGCTGTAATAGGATCATATATAATTCCTATTACAATCCATTGATTAATAGTAAAAAAATTTTTTAATTCAAAATTATTATTATTAATTTCAATAGTTAAATTATTTGTATACCAATAACGATAAAGTTTAATATATACATTATTTGATGTTATAATTTCAATAAATTGTTCATAGTTACTTAATTGTAAATTTAAATGAATTATTAATGATAAACCATTGGAAAAAGATATTGAAGGATTACTAGATAAAACTTGATTAAGAAATCGAACATATGGTGTATTATTATATCCACCTAATGAATAATAAGTTGGATAATAATTTGAATTAGTCGTAGAAACAATATTTACTATACCCCAACTACTAATATTTGTATTATTTGCTTGATATATAGTTGTTGCCTCTAATACTATTAATGTTCCATTAGGATATGAAGTACTTCCAAATGAAGAAAAAAATAGAGAAGGATAATATAAAAAAATTCCATTAATAACACTAAATATACGTAAAGTATATGGATTTTTATCAGTTGGGAATGGTATTGGACATGTTAATGTTACTTGTGTTGAACTATCTAATGTAACTATTGGTAAGTAAGATAATCCATCTGAACCTATAAATTCCCATTCCATAGTAACTTCAAAATATCTACCAGTAATTATAATTTGGTCACTACTACTTAAAAAATAAGATGTTGATGCAGATTCAAGTTCTGGGAAAGGATATTGTATAGTTTCCCAATTTCCATTATATATTTGCAATGAATTAGTTGTAGTATTAATTCTTAACATACCTTCTTTTAATATTGTTGGTATATTTGATGAATTACCTATCGGTAATATAATAGCATCTGTTTTTTGTGATGCATCTAAACAACAAAGCGGAAAATTTGTTCCTATTCCTATATTTCCACTTTTATCTATTGATATTTTGTTTAAAACTGAATACATATATTATTTTGGAAAGATAATATATATGACTACTTTTACTATAAACAACAATTTATTTATTACTAATGGAAATATAGGAATAGGAACAAGATTACCAACAACTTGTTTAGATTTTAGTATACGTACAGATGGAATAATAATACCACGTGGTACAAATTTAGACCGTCCTTTAGTACCATTAATGGGTATGTTACGATATAATACTGATTTAAATACATTTGAGATGTATTATAATGGATGGATTTCTATTACAAGTACGTATAATATTCTTAAATCAGCAACTCCTACCATATTACCAAACTCTAATTCAACCAGTATTATACAAGGACGTAATTTGACAAATACTTTGAAATTTAACTTTCGAGGTAAAAGTGGGATTTTATATCCAGTAACAATATGGACACTAAATAGTCCAACACAAGTAACTATAACAAGACCTGTTGATATATCTGATAATGATCAACCTTATTCTCTAATAGCAATTACATTATCAGATATATCGTATTCATTAGATGATATATTTACTTTAAATCAACCTGTTTTAGCAGTAAATTCTGCTCCAATTATTACATCACCATTACCTTTACCTTTATTAGGTAATACTTTATTAAATAGTTTTACAGTAAATTATGTATTTACATCAAGTACACCACTAGATTCTCCTACAACATGGACATTAGATCCAAGTAACAATCTATTATTTAATAATAATATTAACTTGACTACAGGTATTCTTAATTTAGTATTTCCTTTGAAGTCAACTACTTCCGGTATATTAAAAGTAACAGCAACTAATACTTATGGAAATACATTCCAAGAATGGTCTTATAATATAATAAGTGAAGGACCACCAATAAATTTATCATTACAACCTAGTAATATAGTTGCTAATACATATAGTACTGCATATTCAAATACATATACATTTAATGCTACTGGTCAAGGTAATAGTATTATAAACTGGACATTGATACCAACTAATGCTTATACTACTTTAACTGTCTTGGATGCATCGACATGTAGAGTAAATTTATCATATCCAATTGGGACTGCTGGATATGGTATATATAAATTAACAGCTAGTACAACAAATTATATAGATGTTATAGAAAGACAATGGAGTTTTGATATAGCACCTAATATATTTATTACTTTAACTAGTAATCAACAAAATTACAATCTTCGTTCTGATTTAATAGCAAGAGGTTATACTAATCCTGATAATTTAACACATATATATGTTACTATTAATAGTGGTGTATATATATGGAGTGATAATATTGCCAATGCTGCTTTCAATACTGGTGTATTTACAGGGAGTAAAACATTAACTATAGAAAATAATGGAATTATAATGGGAAGAGGAGGAGATGCTGGAAATCCACCCCAAAATGGGGGTAATGCGATTAATATACAATCTATTATGACTTTGTATATGAAGAATAATTTATACATCTTAGGTGGAGGGGGTGGGGGTTGTTCAACATCTTTAGCTGGTGGAGGTGGCGGAGCAGGTGGTGGTATTGGTGGTAGTGGAATTAATTATAGTGGAGGATATAATGTTGGTGGAACTGGAGGTAGTGTAGGTAATGATAGTAGTAATGGTACAGCTAATTCTTCAGCTGGAGGAGGAGGTGGTCGAACAACTATTGAACTAAGTATGTATAATCGTGGAAGTTGTGTTTCAACCTATCCAACTCCTCCTAATTTTAGAGCACCTGGTGGAGGTAGTCATGGAGGTGGTGGGGGTGGAGCTTATTTAGTAGGACCAGCAGATACTAGTTCATTAAGAAACCAATTAGCAATAGGTGGTAATGGTTATACATTTTTAGTCAATGATATAGAGGGTAATCAAAATTTTAATTTATATAATGCTGGCGGGAGTAATAATACTTATACACATGTAATACATGGGGGTGGTGGGGGTGGAGGTTATGGTACATACGGAGGTAGAGGACGTACCATAGAATATGGTACACGGTCTGATATATGGGTAGATTATCAAGGTGGTATTGGTGGTAAAGCTATTAATCTTGGTGGTAATTCTATTATTTGGATAACAAATGGTAGTGTGTATGGTGCTGTATCCTAAAAATATACTCTATAATATATGAATTATATAATATATGAATTATTATATGGTTTTTAATCCATTAACTGGTCAATATACACATGTTCAAACCATAGAAAATGCAATATCTTTAAAAAATAACTATATTATTGAATTTGTAAAACAACATCAATATATATCTAATATTGTTAAAGTAATTAAGAATAATGATGGAAGTGAAACTTGGACACAAGAAAAAATAGAACCATATAATTTGGTGATACAATTTGAATAAGATTATCTTTAATAGTATTAATGTCATATACTATTAAAGATACCATTTATTTGACATTAGATGGTAATGTTGGAATTGGGACGATAAATCCAAATACATCATTAGATTTATCTAATAGAACAGATGCAATAATATTACCTAATGGAAATATATTAAATAGACCAAATATAAATTATACGATAAGGTATAACACTAGTATAAAAAATATAGAATTTAATATTGATAATGAATGGTTTTCTTTTAGTGTTGTTCCTAAAATAACAGGTGTATCAACTACTGTTTTAAAAAGTGCAAATGATACAATTATATTAACTGGTACTAATTTTTCAGCAACATCATCATGGAGTTTTATAGATAAGTATAACCAAGTATATTTTCCCAAAACAATTTTAAATTTAACATCTACATCTGTAACTTTAAAACGTCCCGATGTCATGCCTCTTGAAAATGTACCCTATAGTATACGTGTAAAACAATTTGATAGATATGCCTTTTATAAAAATATAACCGTCGGTATTGCACCAACATTTACTACTCTTGGATCATTAGGATCAATAGATCCCGGTTTTCAAATAACTCCAATTACTATAAATGCAGATGATGAAACTGAAGGTGGAATTCTAAATATGGCAATAACTTCGGGTACATTACCAACTGGTTTAATTGGAACATTTACTCCATCTGGTATTTCAGGTATATTTACTTTATCAGGTACTATTGCTATATCTGCTGCATCAACTACTGCAGTAACTACATATCCCTTTACTATTATTGCAATTGATTTAGGTAGAAATAGTGTCTATAATAATTTTAGTTTATCAGTTAACAAATATGATGTATCTGGTTCTGTAGCTTTAACAACAAGTACTACTTGGACTTTACCTTCTTATGCACAATCATTTAATATCTTTATATGGGGAGGGGGTGGTGGTGGTGGTGGTGGTTCACGTTATAGCACCATTACTGTAATAGCTGGTGGTGGGGGGGGAGCTGGATCTGGTAGTTTTATTAATTATTCTATAAATCGTAGTAATACAGGATCTGCTACAAGTTTTTCTATAGTAATTGGAGCTGGAGGAGCGGGGGGAGCTACACAATCTAATACTAGTAACGGATTTTCTGGTTCAAATGGCACAAGCACCACTGTATCGTATAATAATGGTAGTAATATTACTCTGCTAGCTTTACCTGGTAATGCTGGTGGTGCTGGTACTAATAGTGGTGGAGGTGGTGGAGGTGGTGGGGGGGCTACTACAACTGTGGTACTACCTAGCAATTTAATAAGTCAATTGGCAGGTGCCAATGGTAGAGGAGGTATGTCAGGTGGTTCTGGTGGTAATGCACTTGGTATATATGGTACCAGTGGTGGTGGTGGTGGTGGTGGTGTAAATGCAAGTAATGTTGGTGTTGTAGGTGGTCCCGCTGGTTATGTTACATTGTTAAATGGTACACAATCAGTTGCTGGTTATACTGGTGGTGATGGTACTAGTGGTGCATCTTATACAACTACTGGTGGACCTGGTGGTGGAGGTGCTGGTGGTCAACTAGGTATTAATGTTAGAGGTTGTAATGGTGGTAATGGTGGTCAGGGTGGTGGTGCTGGTGGCGGTGGAGGTGGAACTCGTACTGCACCTGGTGGTAGTGGAGGTAATGGTGGTAATGGATTTGTTCGTATCGTTTGGGCTGTTTAATAATTGATATTATCCTACGATTCACCTAATTTATTAAAAAGCGATTAATCGCTTTTTAATAAATTGAACACATTTCCTTTGGAAATATACCCCCTTTATTATTTGTTGAGTTAACTCAACAAATAATAAATTGATAATCTAAATATTTGACTCTAATTATATTAATCATAAAAAATGGATATTATTAAATGTTCACTATTACCTGATGATATTTTAAAGGTTATCGCGAATAAATGTGCTCATAATGAACGCCAAATATT
>Ga0208974_1000774_pt1 | contig 12854 bp, 20 predicted proteins | sample GreLakmeER15MSRF_FD_187699 | JGI IMG/M metagenome (GOLD analysis project Ga0208974, IMG submission 187699) | Freshwater lentic microbial communities from great Laurentian Lakes, MI, USA - Great Lakes metaG ER15MSRF (SPAdes) | ecosystem: Environmental > Aquatic > Freshwater > Lake | place: Great...
TCGGTTGCGATTGAAGGTATTGCTGTCAACGCAACCCCTGAGCAAACTACTTTTGAAGTATTTTTTAGCCCAACAACGTACTATCAATTCTTCACACTTAACAGCACTACTTTAGGTATTTTAGATACCAGTCGACTTGGCTGGTAAAGGAGAAACATGGCTATTAACCCAAACACAGACTTCAGTAGTGGGTCTGTATATACAGCAGATCAGGCAAATCGCTTTCCTCGTGGTGTCATGGCACGTAACACTGCCACAGCAACAGACGCTTCTATTACGGCGGAAGAAGTGCAGATCACTGGCTCGTCGTTTACCGCTGTCGCTAACCGTTACTACAAAATCACTTACTTTGAACCAAACCCAAACGGCGGAACTGGCTATTTTGCTTTTCGAATTAGGCAGACAAACCTTGCTGGCACAGTGCTTAACACGGCCTACCAAACAGTCGGAGCTGGCATTGAACGACAGTCGCACATGATCTGGGTCGGAACATTCTCGGCAGGGACAGTCAATGTCGTTGCGACTGCTCAACAGACCGCTGGCACTGGTTCGCTCGTTCGTAGTTCAACAGTCGCCGCATATTTATTAGTAGAGGACATCGGACCAGCATGATTTATAACCTTATTCTTGACACTGATTTAACCGAACAAATGCGATTTGCCCGAAACAGTCTGTTAACGGCTTCGGACTGGTCACAATTACCAGACGCACCTGTAGACCGTGAAGCATGGGCGACCTACCGCCAAGCCCTGCGAGACTTTCCAGCCACATGGACACCAGGCTCTGAAGCCGACTTCCCAGATACACCATGACTTTTAACCCTTCTAAAGCACTCATAGCCTTAGTCGGCTTAATTTGCATGACCGTACTCATTGCAGTCGGCGCAATAGACCAAGATCAAGGATTACCAATCATCACCATGATCGTCGGCTACTCAGTCGGCAACGGCATGGCCGCACTAACCAACAAATCAGTCGAGCCAATCATTAAGAAAAAAACACAATGAAGTTTCCTGTACTACCGATCATCATGCCAACCGACCTGACCGGTCAAACAAACGGCAAAGTTGACAAAGCAGTCCTACGCACAATCCAAGCACCAGCAGGGTCGTTAGAGAAACACGCTGCAACAGCATGGAATTGTTTACGACTAGACGCCTACTTCAACAAGCTGGTGTGCAACCAAGTCGGCGCATATCGGACATACGCTCAACAACTGATCATGTTCAAGGATCGTTACTCGACTACGGACGGTGGCCGTGTGCCTCAAGTGGTGCGTATTTGGGAAGGCAAGAAATGGTATTTGAAGCCAGGCAAAAGCCCTAGTGCTACACCAGGTCACTCCGACCACGGTTGGGGATTAGCAATAGATGTTGCTAACTGTGGGCTCAATTCACCTATTTGCAAATGGTTGTTAGGTGACGGTTTCGCTACTTGTAAAGCTCTTGAATACGGTTTCACTTGGGCTGTCGCAGAACCAACTAATCCCAATTTTGAGGCATGGCACCTGCAATATGTCACGGGTGATACATGGACCCCAGCGGTACAACGCATGATTGAGCAGTTCCCTAGCCTCATTGCGTAGTGCCTTGACAAGCACCGAGTAGAGTCGGTAAACAGTTCCCGACTTCAAAACCCGACTAATGGAGGAATCATGAACGTACGTCGTTTTCTAGGTTTAGCCCTTTTCACTTATCTGATGTGTGCAGCTCTGGCGGTAGGTGGTGTTGACTCGACTAATCAACCCACCACAACAGTTAGTTCTACGATCGCTTTACAGGATTTAACGCCCCAACAGCAGGCGGAACGAGTTGAGGCGCTCACAGAGCCTTCTACGACTGTCTCACAGCCTTCCACGACGGTTGCTCCTGTGCCGTATGAGACTAATTGCCAGGAATGGTTCCCAACAGCCATTTCGGTTGGCTGGCCCAATGACACTGAGACGCTCAAGAAGTTAGGTCGCCTGCTCTGGAAAGAAACCAGGTGCCTTAATGTCAGTTACACGCATCCACAGTTCAACGGCCATGACCACGGAATCGCACAAATAAACGACATTCATCGTTTTTATGTTGAGCAAGTTTTTAGTATGCCGTTTGAGGAAGCCATGTCGGACCCGACTCTAAACCTCAGGTTCGCTTTCCTGCTGTACTCGGATGTTGCTAAGAATGGTGGTTGTGGCTGGAGGCCGTGGAAGTTGTGCTGAACATCAACCGACCCGACTGGCAGACTAAAGCATCATGTCGAGCACTACCGCTAGACCTGTTCTTCCCCTCCAACGGTGTTGAGTCATCACGAAACCTCAATGTTATTAAGCCTTTCTGTGATGTGTGCCCGGTACGGGTTGAATGTTTGGCTTGCGCTATGAGTCACCCAGACGAGAAAGGGATTTGGGCTGGCACCACCGAGAACGATCGTCGTCGAATCAGGTCTAAGAATTACAACGATCGCAAAGCCACACCGATGGTTTATAGTGATGGCAAGTACCGACAAGTAAAGGACCCGACATGATCGACAAGATTCAAGAAATGACTCGCGCTGTTACTAAAGCCGAGATAGCAATGAAAGCCGCACAATGGCAAATTGAACGCCAAGCCGAAGATGTAGGGATGCTCAGAAAAGCCTTGTTTGAGTTGGCTTATGTTGCTGAGGAGAACGGTATCTATCTGTCTAATCTCACGAAGTCAACGCAGGACACGATTGTGGCCATGCGTTTAGGTGGCTTTAAATGAACGTCATACTGTGCCAAGAATGTCAAATGGAATTGCACCACCATGACACACGCCTGCAACCAATCCTTAAAGGCATATGCCTCGAATGTGGCCACAAAGGAAACTGGGAAGGTTTAACCCAAGCCGAACGTGCCAGGTGCAATGACCTGTTGAACTATTTACGCATGACGCCTGAGCAACGGCGAGCATTTGACAGAAACTTGGGCAGCTGATGGATCTCACAAACTATGTCGACGTACCAACACGGTTTGCAGCTGCACTAGAACGCTGGCCTGAACTACGCATAATTGAGAACCGACCCGAAGTCATCACCATTGCAGACAAGACGTTTATAAGCGTCACCATGCAAGCCTGGCGAACACCTGATGACCCTGTACCGGCACAAGCAACATGCTTTGAACCGTTCCCAGGCAAAACCAGTTTCACCCGTGACTCAGAACAGATGAACGCAAGCACCAGCGCTTTAGGCCGTGTCCTAGGTTTAATGATGAGTTTCGGCTCGAAGATGGCTAGCGCCGAAGAAGTACGAAACCGTCAAGAAACCAGCACCCCAGACACCCTATTAAAACAGCCAGTTGACTTGCACCACATTGGCCGTAAAGCTCCTGCAAATGACCGTACACAGGCGCTCGGTTCATCGGGTGAACCGCCGACCGCCAAACAGTTGGGAATGCTTCGAGCCAAAAACTGGGAAGGTGCAGTCCCTGCGACTAAGCGTGAAGCGTCCGAACTTATTGATCGGCTAATGCACGGTGGCTGAAATATTAGAAGCCGACTTCCAAAAGAGCGTTATAACATTGGCTAAATTGCATGGTTGGCGAGTCATGCACACACACCCAGCCTTAGTGCGACCGGGCAAATGGATCACACCAAACACAGGGAACCAAGGCTTTCCCGATTTAGTGATGACCCACCCTTTTCGAGGCACCATCTTTGTCGAATTAAAAGGTCCCAAAGGTGTTGTCAGTAATTTGCAGTGGGACTGGATCAACGCACTGGAGGACTCAGGCGAAGAGGTACACGTTTGGCGGCCCAAAGACCTAGAGAAAATCAGCGACCGACTAGCCAGGAGACCAGACGATGACTGAGTTCATGCAACCAACTAACCCTATGCGAATTCACACAGGCAACGACGAATGGACATTTACGACCCCAGTGTTTGCTATCGCTATATCAAACGACCATCATGTTGAATACCTAACGATTAACGGGAACTTCTATCGTCCCGAACAAATCAAGTTTGCCGAAATAAATATCAATGGTCAGTGGACTCGACTTGAAACCCATCATCACCGACAGGCAAAACCCGAGTCGCCTTCAACCGATTGATCTGCTTGATCATGCCGGTCGGAATCGCTAGAACATGGTCGTAATGGTCGTCATCAAGTATGCGTGACTGAGCAATTACAACATGATCTGCTTTGATTGACTCCAGCACCCAACCGACACTGGACACGATGCACGGCGAAACGTCTATCTCGCCTTTAGTAGTCCAAGTCTCACAAACACTGTGAGCGTCATGCCAAATGATTTGCACTAGCTGATGCTTCATACTCTTTCCCTCTGTACATCGCAAACCCGTCGGTTATAGCGACCTGCTCATACACAAACTTCCCTGACTCAGGATCGTACGGTATGACCGCAATGCCCTGTTGCCAATCCTCAGTACGTTTCAATGGGCGACCGTCTAAATCAATCCCACCCTTAACGCTAGGTATCGCACCATCTACTCGACACAGACAGCCAGGCGAAGCCGCCATGACCGTTCTAGGACCATCAAAATCGTCTCTCGTGCGCTCAGCCCATTCCCTGCGGTGAATATGCCCATAAATCACACTGACCTTTTCAGACGACAAATACTTATGGGCCGTACTGCCACCACTAGCAACCTTGTCACCATGAATCACACGCAATTCTGGAGTGATCCAACAATGAGCTGCTGGATAGCCAGGGCGGTACTCAATATCAACCTCATCGAGTCGACACAAAAACGGGACCGACATCACAGGCCACGAATTAGGCAGATTTCCACGCTTCAAACCAAACGATGCCGATGCGTTCATCAACAGGTATTTAGGTAAACGCTCCTCATGGTTACCTGCCAACCAAATGATCTTTGCGTTAGGAGCTGCTTTGCGTAACTGTGCACCCAGCAGGGTTGCTCGGTCTATCGTCGCTTGAGTTGTGCGCTGGTATGCAGGCGTCACGACATATTTGCCTAACTCAGCCAGGTCAAGGTTGTCGCCAACTAAGACGACCAGATCAGGGTTGACGTCAGTACAAATGCGTAACGCAACATCAATGGCACGTTCGTCATGGATCGGTTCAAGTTGACCGGTCAAAGTCGTAAAGTAGCCGATCTGTATATCAGGGAATATGAAACATTGAGCCCACTTTGACTGACGTTTCTGCACCTTAGACACAGGGATACGCACAGATGGGCCTTGTTTAATTACTGGCCATTCGGGACCATTCTCCCATTTAGGAGAGAACTGAATCAGCGATGTTTCACGCAATGTTGCTCGAGTCGTCGGTTTCACTTGAGTGACCTCACCTATCTCGTCTATGTCAATTCCTTGACTGTTGAGTAGTGCAGCGATACGACCAAGTTGCCGTTGCATAAGCAAACCTTACTGATTTGAAGCATTTAGTGGGGGATACTTGACAATGCTCCCACCCGTCTGGCTATGATCTCACCGTCGGGTCAGGAGTGAACACTGACCCGACACCCCCTACAACATCAGCTCATAAAGAGATGAGCATCAGCCCTTGTGAGTATCTGAAGCTCACTATGGGAACACTCGGCAACGAGGGTAGACGCTCACGCATTGTGAGCGATCAGCGTTCAAACGTACATTGCGAATGGTTGTCCACCGAAAACAAATAGACAGGCTCCCATGGGCTACTAGCCCTAAATAGTGGGGGACACAAACCACCCAACCCTGTCATGTACTTAGAGGACAACCGAGCAAGTGCCCTTCTTGCTTGGGCGTCAGTATCTATTGACCTTTGCCCTTGACCTACCATTACCACCAACCAAAGGAAACCCGATGACAGACAAACAAAAGAAACACGGCCACTGGAACAGCAAAGAATACCGAGACAACAGAGCCGAACTATTACGCGACAACCCTCAGTGCTACATATGCGGCGCGCCGGCAACAGAAGCAGATCACCTACTCGAATACGACCGAGGAGGTACGCATGAACTGCATAATCTTGCACCATCATGCAAACCATGCAACAGCAGAAAGGGTCAGCGTTACGGCGAGATCAAGAAAAGAATTGTCAAAAATAAGACAGAACCCTTTTTTTCCACAGACACGATAGCCCCCGAACCGCCTCTTGTAATCTCTCCTTACAAAGATTTAGCCGGAACTGACGAGAACCAGCCGACAAAAGACCTGCTCAGCGCCTATATTCCAAGATTGGAAACGGCCGGTCGCTCGAATCTGTCGTATGGTCCTCTGGTTGCTAAGTGGGCGGAGACGTACCAAAACATTTGTCTTTTTGAGTGGCAATTGTTGGCTTTGTCTGGTCAGTTGTCGCACGATGAAAATGGCGACCTTTTGTTTCGTGAATCTTTATGCAGTACTGCTAGACAGAACGGTAAGTCGGTTGGGCTTGGTGCGATGATTGGTTGGTGGTTGACAGACTTTGCAAAGATGCGTGGGATGCCTCAAAACATCTTGTCGGTGGCAAACCGTTTGGATCGTGCTGAGTCGATCTTTAACAGCCTGGCTCCTTTGCTTGTTGACTTGTTCGGCGCTAAAGCAATGAGAACTTTTGGTCGTAAGTCGGTGACGATGCCAGACGGTTCTATGTGGGAAGTTCGTGCAGCTTCTCCGAACTTGCATGGTGGGTCGTATGACTTAATCGTTGTTGACGAACTTTTCAACGTCTCCGATTCCTGTTTATCGGAAGCCCTGCGTCCTTCACAGATTGCTCGCAAGTCGCCCTTGCTGAGTTGCTGGAGTACAGCTGGTGATGAGTCGAGTAAGGCCATGATCCATATGCGTGAAACGGCTATTTCAGAGATTGAACGAGGCGAGCGCACACGGCTCTATTTCGCTGAGTGGAGTATTGGCGATCGGGATTGGCGTAACCCTGAGAACTGGATTTACGCTAACCCTGCGTTGGGTAAAACAATCACGGTTGAAGCACTCCAGGCTGTATCTAAAAAAGAGTCGTTCTTGCGTGCCCACTTAAATATGTGGGTCAGTAGTCGAGGCAGTTGGTTGGAGGAAGGCGTTTGGGCGTCCTGTAAAACTGATGACCCAATGCCTGCCGGTGGCGTGCTGGCCGTAGAAATGAGCATGGACACGAACCGTTATGTTGGTGTGAGATCGTCAATGTTTGATGGCATTGTGCACACTCATGTTGAGTTTATTGTTGATAATGAAACGGCGCTTTGGTCTGAAATTGATCGAGTCATGGACGACAAGCTTGTAGCCCTGGCTATTACGCCGACGTTAGAAATCCATGCGCCTTTGCATTACCGTCGCCGCATGACTGTCGTTGGTCAGGCCGAAATGTTGAAGTGGACTGGCATTGCTCAAAAGATGATTATTGAAGGTCGTGTTAAGCACTCTGGTCAAGTCAGTTTGTCGGAACACATATTGCGAAGCGTCCTTGTTAAGACTGGTATGGGCGTCATGATTTCTCACAAGTCGAGTCCAGGACCGATTGAGTTAGCGAAGTGTGCAGTGTGGGGTATCGCTCTCTCTAGCAAATATCAGAATCGGGCTAAACCCATAATGGTAGTAAGGTGAACTAATATCGGCATCGTGTCGGCGGGTTCGTCGGGGACCCGTCGGCACTCCCCTGCAAAGGAAACCTAATGGGATTATTTAGCAAAAAAGAAGTGACAAAGGCGGCTATTAGTCCTATTCCTGAGGAATCGGTTGCAGCTGCAGTTGGCACTAATTATTACCGACAAAACAAAGCGCCGAACACGATCGGCAGTTGGTATACGTACCAGTCTGGCTTGGCTCGTAATCGTGCCATTTCTGTTCCTGCGATTAGTCGAAGCCGTGACCTTATGGCCTCGGTTTTGGCAAGCATGGAATTAAAGATGTGCACCGAGATTTGGAACGGCGACGAAATGGAAACTGTGCCGTTGGCTCCTCGTACCTGGCTACGCCAACTTGATCCCGATATGCCTAACTCGTTTTTGTTCCCATGGATTTTTGATGACCTGTTCTTTTTTGGTCGTTGCTTCCTCTACATCACCAGCCGAACAAAAGACGGTTACATGGCGTCCGCCACCCGTCTACCACAGGGCTCCATTGACACGGCCGACGCCGAAGGTCCAGTGTGGTTCGGTAAAAGCAAAGAAATCTATTTCAATGGTGGCGCTCTAGACCCTGCCGATGTTGTTCAGATTTACAGTCCTACGCAGGGCATGATTTACATGAGCGAACAAACCATCGCTACCGCTCTCAAATTGTGTGATGCCCGTTTCCGTAACGCCAGTTCAGCAATCCCAGCTGGCGTTCTGAAACAGACTGGCGGGGAGCCGTTGTCGGCCGAGGAGTTAGGTGCTTTGGCTGAAGCGTTTAACGAGGCTCGAAGCACTAACCAGACTGCAGCTCTTAACGAGTTTTTGACTTACACAGAAACGACAGCGACACCGGACAAAATGTTGTTGATTGATGCAGCCGAATACCAGTCAAAAGAAATCGCTAATTTGTGCAATGTACCCCCGTATTTATTGGGTATTTCTACTGGTTCATACGCTTACACAAATAGCGCAGGCGCTAAGTCGGACTTGTGGACATTCGGGTTGTCAATGTATGCACAGGCAATTTCGTCAGCCCTCAGCCAGCAACTTCCTCGAGGCACTTATGTCAAATGGGATGTTGAGAAGTGGTTAGAAGCTGACAGTTACATGAAAAAAGAAACAGAACAAAAGCAAGAAAACACTCAAGAGGAGTTGGCATGATTAGGTTTAGTTCAAACACTTTTGCTGTAGAAGCTGCAGGCCCTGATGGGGAAGATCGTCGGACTATCACAGGCATCGCAGTTCCCTACAACACTTTCGCAACAGTTTCCGATGGCACAAACGTGCAGTTCGCACCAGGCAGTTTGTCTATTGAAGGCAAAGCGCCAAAACTGTATATGTACCACGACTCAACACAAGCAGTCGGTTTAGTGGCCGAGCGTGTTGACAGTCCAGAAGCGATGTATTTCACTGCACGAGTTTCTAATACTCGAGCAGGCGACGAGGCTTTAGTGCTCGCTTCCGACGGTGTTATTGACGCTGTATCTGTTGGGGTAAATCCGACAGAGTTCAAATACGACGACGCAGGAAACATGACAATTATCAAAGGCGATTGGGTCGAATTATCGCTAGTCCCACAGGGGGCATTTGCCGGTGCTACGATTACGAAAGTAGCGGCGGAAGCGCCACAAGTCGAAGAACAAAAGGAAGAACCAAAAATGGAACTTAGCCCAATCGTTTCAGAGGAAGTCATTGTGCCTACCGCACCGATCTTTGCTCAGCCCAAGCGTGAGTTCGCTATGCCTAGCGCATCCGAAATGCTCGCCGCTTACCACACTGGTGGCGACACTTGGCACAAAGTGAACGATGCTTTTGTTCAGGCTTCAAAGCGTAATCAGACTGCGATTCAAGCAGCAGCTGGCGACATTTTGACTTCTGACACGCCAGGCTTGCTCAGCGTCAGCGTTTTGGGTCCCGTGTTCCAGGACCTCAATTACGTCCGTCCAGTCGTTAACGCTTTTGGCGCTCGAGCCATGCCGAACACACCAAGTCGTCAGTTCATCCGTCCGACCATCACGACCCACACTTCTGCAGCACTCCAGTCAACTCAGCTTGACGCAGTGTCGGCCACCACAATGGTTATTGCTTCAAACACTGTCACCAAGTCAACCGTTGCCGGTCAGGTCACCTTGTCACGCCAAGACATCGACTTCACCGATCCTGCAGCAATGCAAGTCGTGTTGAACGACCTCGCTGGTCAAGTGCTCATCAAGACTGACGACATTGCAGCTGACGCCTTAGTCACAGGTGCTACCGCTTCGGGTTCAACTTGGACTGTTACCGCTGCCGATCCGTCAGGATTGTTCACTGCTCTGTACGACGCCGCTCGAGAAATTGCGGAAGATTCAAACTTCTTCCCCACTCACTTGTGCGTGTCGCCTGACGTATGGGAAAAGTTGGGCCGACAGACCGATGCTGACAAGCGTCCAGTGTTTGGTTACAACGCCAACGGCATGATGACCACCAACTCGATTGGTAACGTCTCTGGTCTCCAGTACACCAGCATGAATGTTCTCGGTTTGAATGTCGTCGTTGACAACAACTTCGCTTCCGGAACCATGCTTGTGGTTTACGCACCAGGCTTTGAAATCTACGAATCAGGCCCGCAATTGTTGAGCCTTGACAACCCGAGCACGCTTGGCAAAAACCTGAGTATCCACCAGTACTTCGCCACCTTCGTTGCTAAGTCGAGTTTCATTCAATCAATCACAATCGCCTAACTACTAGCCCGAAAGGCGGTTAGCCGATCATGGCTGTATACCAAGTCACATTCCACCAGCGGTTGGATAACTATGCGGTTGTCCAAACGCTGACGGAACCCGATGTCGCTGTTGGGCAGTCAATGACACTTGCTAGTTTGGGTCACTCGCTCAACGGCACTCATGTCATTTACGATCTGCCGAGTTACTACTTTCTTGGCGTTGACTCTGAAGGTGATCTCCTTTTTGATGTCAACCAACCGATCCCCAACCAAGTGTTGTTTTACAACGCTGGCGATGATCTAGATCGAAGCTCTACAACTACTGGAACTTTGACCTATACCGAAACTTGCACTTGGGTCACGGGCCCACAGATTGCGACCTATCTCGGGATCACTACCGCTGGTGATGAAACTGCCTTTTTGGTGCAGGTCGCTGCAGCTGCAAACTCGTTCTGTTTTCGTAGACGTCAAGAGTCCGGATACACGGACCAACTGACTGTTTCACCTGGTGGAGATGTCACGCTCGGTACGCTCATGTATGGGTCGGCGTTGTACAGACAACGTGGCAGTGTGGATCAATTCGCATCATTCACAGATATGGCGTCAGCGCCCACTGTAGGGCTCTCAGGCATTGTCAAACAGTTGTTAGGCATCAACAGACCACAGGTCGCCTAAAATGGCTTACACGGACTTCCTGAACGAGGCACTAGATGATCTGGTCACTACTCTCCAAACTATTTCGGGGCTTCGGGTTGTTAACGATCCTCGCAATATCGCTCCACCTTGCGCTTTTGTGGATGCTCCGACCGTCGAGTCGTGGAACGGCAACATTGTCAAAATGACGTTTCCTGTGACCTTAATCAGTAACGGCCCTGGCAACCTTGACGCACTACGCCAGCTTCTGTCGCTTACTGCTGAACTGGTTACAAAAGATGTTGCGGTTATGAGTGCTTCACCGAAAGTTGTTTCGGTTGGTGGCGCTGATTATGCCGGATACGAACTTCTCATCCCACTACAAGCACAGGATTCATAATGGACAGATATGTAATTACAAGTATTCGAGTTGGCGAGATCGGAACAGCGTTTGTTGCTGGACCGTCTGACGATATTGATTGGCTACTTGAAGGTGGCTTCATTCAGCGTTCCGACACTCACCCGTCTAAGGGTGCTAAATTGACCAACAAGCCCGACGCACCAACTTCAAAGAAAGACTGATCGTCATGGCTACTTCGACATACCTATCCAATCCAATCGTTTCTATTGGCGCTGTTGATATTTCGGATCAGTGCACAAGTGCGAACTTGTCGCAAAAGATCATGGCTTTGTCTGACAATGCTTTTGGATCTACCGCTACCAGCTTCACGGCTGGTTTGCAGGACAACACTTTGACCTTGGAGCTCTACTGGAGCACGGCCAGCAGTGAGACTTACGCAACTTTTAAATCGCTTGTCGGCACGAAAATTACGACAGTGACAATCAAGGGGAGTTCGGCCGCTACCAGCGCAACAAATCCACTTGGAACTTTGACTAACTCATATCTTGAGGAATTGCCTGTCGTGTACTCGCTTGGTGAATTGAGCCGTTGCACCATCGTTTTGCGTGGTGGAACTTTCGCCTGGACTGAAGTCTGATCTAACCAAACCTAAACAAAGGACCCGACATGAAACTAACGATCCGTTTTGACATCGGTCAAGGACCAGCAACGATCACAAGCACTCTCGCAACACTTGTTGCTTGGGAACGCCGTTTCAAAATGAAAACCAGTGACCTTGCCGACAACTTTGGTATGGAAGACATGGCGTTCATGGCTTGGTATACAGCCAAGATTCAGACCGAACACGGACAAACCATTCCGGTGGAGTTTGACTCTTTTGTTAACAAGCTTGTAGAGATTGAGATCGTGAGTACTGCGTCCACAAACCCTACGAAAGCGGATCACACCGCCACTCTCTAGCCCAGCTGTTAGTCATAACTGGCTACTGGCCACCTGGTATAGACTTTGATTCAGACGACCTCTCGACAGTCGCAAAGATTCTGAAGGAGAGGTGAACCATGTCAATGCAGATTCAAGGACTTGAGTCCACCTTAAAGGCTTTGAAAAAGGTTAAACCTGAGGTTCAGAAGCAGTTCTTTAAGGACGCTAAAAAGATTCTTAAACCTGTGATTGATGAGGCAAAACAGTTGTATCCGTATGGCGACCCAACTAAAAAGAATGGGGGATGGCCGTCTGGTATTAGTCGCACTTGGGCACCTGGTGGCAGAGGTTTGTTTCCGTATGTTCAAAGCGCAGCTGTTCGTGGCATCTCTGTTAAGACGTCTCTGTCAAAGAAAAACGATGCTGTTCTAACGATCGTGAACAAGGATGCTGCAGCTTCGATTGTGGAGTTCGCTGGCACTAATCCAAACCGTCTTGCTGATGCTTTAAACAATTGGGGCAATAAGCCTCGAGTGATGTGGCGTGCGTATGAGAACAATGCCGGTCAAGTCGAATCTGAGATGAAACAATCTGTGGATGAGGTTATGGCTCAAATCAGCCAGTTAACGAAAGCGTTGGTGCTGTAATGGCTATTCGTATTCCGATCATTACTGACCTACAGGACAAAGGGATTCGAGACGCCAAAAAAGCCTTTGGTGATTTTAAG
>Ga0208974_1000775_pt1 | contig 12849 bp, 10 predicted proteins | sample GreLakmeER15MSRF_FD_187699 | JGI IMG/M metagenome (GOLD analysis project Ga0208974, IMG submission 187699) | Freshwater lentic microbial communities from great Laurentian Lakes, MI, USA - Great Lakes metaG ER15MSRF (SPAdes) | ecosystem: Environmental > Aquatic > Freshwater > Lake | place: Great...
CGAGGAATCTGGCCTTGAGGGCATGGAGCCCGAGACTTTCACTTGCAGCGGCGCCCCGCTATGAAGCCAAGGCTGATCATTGCCAAAACAAAACTGACAATAACCGCCACATCTAACAGTTTGGTACCCATTTTTTTTGTAACAACACATTTATCCTTTTGTCCCAATGCTACTTTTTCCCAATGATCTCTTGCTTTTTCAAGGCTCCACGCTGGCTTACCAAGAGTTTCATTGACCATATTGTGTATGAGAACAGACCACTCAAACAGTTTTTCGCGCCCATTTAGATACTTTTGGAGGGGAATGTGTTTGTAGTGTTCTTTGAGGTGCAAGCGGCAACTTGCACATGGGATGATAAGCGCAAGATAATTGAAGAATTGCTGATAGGACTCCTGTTCATGCACAGCAAGTGTCTCATTTGCACCAAAGCAGATTAAATGAATTGCAGTCCATACGATAGGACCCCATACTGTTGGTTCCATTACATAAAAACTCACAAAATAAACCAAATAAACCATTTAAACCATTCCATCTTATTTAGTACGTAGAGTATGAATGAGTCAAAATGTGGGAAAACCGTACCGCACTCATACATGTAGAAATTGTGGTTTGCTGGGACATCTTTACAAGGATTGTCCGCATCCCATCATGAGTTTTGGACTGATATGTTACCGGATACACAATGGACAACCCGAGTACATCACAATCCAGCGCCGCGATAGCCTTTCCTTCATGGAGTTTATTCGTGGCAAGTATAATGTTCAAGATGTTTCATACATCTGTAATCTCCTTGCGATGATGACGCAATGCGAGCGCCAACAATTACTTGATTGCTCTTTTCATACACTTTGGAATCAAGTCTGGTATCAACCGAACATTTCCAAACACACACAAGAGTTCTTAGAGTCTAAAGAAAAATTTGAAGCTCTAAAGTCAGGGTTCTACCACAATAAAATATACGTGAATCTTTCGCTTCTCATTAAATCAACTTACTCTCAATTTCTTGAACCGGAGTGGGGCTTTCCAAAAGGCCGCCGTAAGCTTCGCGAAGAGGATATTGATTGTGCCGTTCGCGAGTTCTGTGAAGAGACAAGTTTCAAGAAAACGGATATTGAAGTGAATAAAACCATACCACCGTCGGAGGAAGTTTTCTACGGTACAAATAAAGTCCTCTATCGTCACGTCTATTACGTGTGTGCTTTTACAAGCAGCATCAATAAGGTGGGGGTAGTTGATCCAAAAAATGTTCAACAAGCACGCGAGGTACGTCAAGTTCGTTGGTTCAGCTATGACAAAGTCCTTTCAAATATTCGCCCGCACAATAAGGAGCGCAAGACATTGTTTCGACACGCCCATCGGACGATTTGCAACCTCCACAACATCATGGTTCCAAGCGAACTTAAAGCCGATGCAGAGATATTCATACATGGGCAGAAACGCGGTCCTCCTCCCGGATTCACCAGTACATCCAATATCGATTCCGTCCAACATATGTATAATTGACACGGAAACGACCGGCCTTTCCCCAATGGACTTCGACCCTGTCACAAAGAAACGCCGAATGATTCATCCACGACATGTGGATGCATGGGCAACATGTCGAATTGTTGAGATAGCGTGGTCACTGTACGATGCAAATGGTGCATTGATAAAGAACGAGAGCTTCATTATCAAGCCCGTTGGGTTTTCCATCCCGGTGGAGGCATCTAATGTGCATGGCATTTCAACACAGCAGGCACTCGACGAAGGTATAGATATTGCGCATGCGCTCAATTGCTTGAAGGACTCTCTCCGTTCGACAAATATTATTGTTGCGCACAACATGAAGTTTGATTACAATGTCATTCTCTCCGAGATGCATAGACTTCATGACAATGACATGATTCATCTATGGACAACTCGAAAGTCGCATTGCACCATGCAAGCCGCATTGAAACCGGGCATGAAATGGCCCAAGCTTAGTGAATTGTACCTTCAATTATTCAAACGACTACCTACGGTCAATCTACATAGGGCTTTGGACGACGTAAGTGTGTGTGCAGAAATCTATTTTCATTCACGAATGAAATAACTTTTTCTTATTTTTCCAGTCTTTATTGCTCGATATAATAGATGTTGCAAGTGAGGTTCGCCGTATTTTGTGTGTATATAGCAAGGGCAAAGAAAGGATGACTATATATCCCGAGTATGGGGATCCGAATTTTCAATCCAAGATAGCTCAACTTTTAAACTTCAGAATGCATGAAGTGCCAAAAAGAAGTACCGTCAAAGATGAGGCAGAGTTTAACAACATCACCGAACAACTCTGTATTTTCGAGAAAGCACTATATCAACACATTTTTGAGCAATACATTTCCCGCACAAGTATTTATAACAGTGTGCTCATTTACCATGGGCTTGGTGTTGGGAAAACATGCAGTGCTGTCACAATTGCTGAAAGTCTTTTGAGCTCGCATAGAAAAAAGGATCCCCCGTCCATATGGGTTATTGCATCTCCTGCGCTTCGCGACAATTTCAAGAAGACAATTTTTCAAATGACAGACGATATGGTTGATATTTCATCCGTCGATCAACAATGTACGAAGGACTTGTACATCCGGCTCGGCATGGAGTTCAAAGACATGGGTGTTGCCGCCAAGCGCATTAAAAACATTATTTCGAGTCGATACATGTTTTACACATATGATGGTATCAAATCATTCATAGAAGACAACGAAGGCGTTGAAGTGAGCAACAAAGTCATTATTATCGATGAGGCACACAATCTCCGGTACTCAGAGAATTCTCAAAAGCGCATTGGGGAAATGGTTTTGAAAATGCTGCGAAATGGAACCAATAACAAGCTTGTACTTATGTCTGCGACACCTATGTACAATGAGCCCGATGAAATTTTGTGGCTCATGTCGCTTCTTCTAGCCAATGATAAAAGAGATGGAGTTTTACCTCCCAATACCCGGTTATTCAATCGCAAAAACCAGCCGAATGAGAAACCCTTTGAGATTCTTCAACAACTTGCACAAGAATACATCAGTTACATAAAGGGCCATAACCCTTTTACGTTCGCTGCACGATTAAATCCTACCGTAAATGGATACCCTCTCTTGAGCAACAGTGAAGAGCCGAAATACACGTCAAAGGGGGTTCTCATTCCACCCTCTGTGCGTAACTGGCTTTCGTATGTGTCTGATGGCCTTCTGCCAACACCACTCGGAGCGCATCAACTTCAAGCATTAAATTATGAGAATGCGACCGAAGACGACATCCGTACAGGTGAAGAACTAGTCGATGATATAAGAGCAGCAGATGTCGGTGTCCCCGATAAAAACATGATATTGCTACAGGCAAACAATATCTGCTTTCCATATGTGGGCAAAACCGGTAAATCGTACGCGTATGGTAAGATTGGCTTTGAAAAAATTGCACAGATATCAACAACGGGGGGCTTTCAATTGACAAAGTACAATAGCGATCCCATCTTCTATCCAAATGACGAGTTGCTGGGATCCGTTGCTGCCAAGTTGAAACGGGTGATCGATATTATCAAGGATGCACAAGGACTGGTGCTCATCTATTCGCATTATGTTTGGAGCGGTATTCTACCTTTGGCTGTGGCACTTGAACACATTGGGTTTTCGCGCTATGGTCAAAAGAATATCTTGAGCACGGAGGACTTTGAGGTCGCGAATAAAGCAACCGCACCATCGTATGGATTTTCTCCTTCGTATGCCGTCATTTGCGGAGAACAAAGTGTTATGGGGACAACAACTATTTCGGAGTTGGTCGATGACATCAACTCCAAAAATAAAGACGGCCGTCGCATAAAAGTCGTTCTCATGACCAAGATTGCGAGCGAGGGGCTTTCGTTCAAAAATGTACGCGAAATTCACATAGTCGATCCATGGTACCATTTGAACCGTCTTGAGCAAGTCATTGGTCGTGCAATTCGTACTTGTTCGCACACTCAACTTCCGATTCCAAATCGCAATGTTACCGTCTATCTCCATACGACTGTTAATCCCTTGAACAAGACACTCGAGACAGAAGACTTGCACGCTTACCGTATTTCGTCGAGAAAACAAAATCAGACATCATACACGGAGCAAATAATTCGTGACTTTGCATTTGATTGCCCCATCCAACGAAATGTAAATTATATACCCGAGAGCGTATTTCTTTTCAAGACAAACATGGTAACAGGACAAGGAAAAGTTATAGATTATACTTTTGGTGACTCTTCCGATAACAAACCGAAATGCAAGATGCCCGAAAGAATCGACGAAAGTGCATGGAGGAAGGAGGTGTATGTGCATATCATCCCCACCATGCAACAACGGCTTACCAAATTTTTAAAGGTAGAGCTCAGTAAGAATGTGCTGCAGCATTCGCTAAGGGAAATAACCGAGCACTTGGCAGTTCATCCGGATATATCAAAAGAGACGGTCCGGTCGATGATCAACGAGAAAATTGAAGGTCGCTATATTATTAAAATTCATCGTGATAAAATTGTGTTGGCAGAGGTACCGAATGCGATTATGACAAAAAAGATTCAAATAAAAGCTTATACAAATGAGAACGAAAAGGTAAAGATTTGTGATTTAGACATGATTTTACCTTCGATATTTTTCATCTTTAAAGTAGATGCAAACTGCTACGAACAACTTGTGAAGCACATAATCGTGAATCAGTCGGCATTATCTCAAAACTTGCAGAACATAGCAAATGAACTGTACGGTTACAATCTTTTGTATCGGGCGAAGGACATAGTGCCGCCGAATAAACCCTCGACTTCGAACAATGATTTTGTAGGGTATCTTGATATCTTTAATGAATTAGGTTTCAAGATTGTGCTTTGGAAATCGAGTAACAAGGAATTTAAACTAGCATCAAACACTGTGACGGAAGACTACCATAGAAACCATAAAAGTGCTCAACCACCCTCATCGTCCCATTATGGAATTTTTGCGCCTTACAGACACAAGAATAATCTAGCCCAAGCTCTCACATTGCAATTTAAGTTGATGAATCCTGGAAAATCAAGACAATCTAATAAGCAGGGAGTAGGATGTACTTTTGAGGAAATTCCGTTGATGAAAAAATTAATAAAGACTTTGGCTGTATCTTTTGACGCACAACAAACTACCCGCGAATACTATTGCAATTTTCTTCAAGAGACCTACCATAATCAAAACCTACTTTGGGTCGTTTCGAGTCTTTTTGACCATACAAATCCCTTTCAAAACGCGATTCCACAATTTTTGCTCCTAAAACGGACATAAAAATTTGATGTTGTGTATTGATAGGTTTGTCATTAAGAAATAATGTCTCTTTTTATTCCGTTAAAATTCAAGTCTCATGTTCAACTGATCCCTGCTGAACTGGGAAAAGATCTTAACGATGTTATTACCTCCAAACTAAAAAAGATGTATGAGGGCGTGTGTTCGCGATTTGGGTACGTCAAGCCAGGAAGTCTGAAAATAATTCAAAGGTCGGCGGGCCAATTCATCAAGCAACATTTCAACGGCCACATTCGTTTTGAAGTCATTATGATCGGCGAAGTCTGCAATCCACTTGTTGGAATGATTGTCAATGGTCGCGTAAAGAACAAGAATCAGATGGGCATCTTGGCCGAAAGCTTTATTGAAATAGATAAGAAGAAACTTTCCGTGCTTGACATCATTATTCCAAAGCGGTCCGCAGGCATTCAATCCGAGATCGATCTTGATCAACTTGAAATTGATTCTATTATCCAAATTGAAGTGCTTGGAAAACGCTATCAACTCAATGACACGCGAATCTCAATTATTGGAAAGGCAATTCAAAAGCCAGAAGAGACACATCCATATGACGAGAATGGTATTGATTTGGTCAGTGATGGCATGGAGGGTGGATATGACAGCGACGAGGGATCATACACGGGTTCATATGATAGCGATCCGGAACCAAGTGATGATGACGATACACCAGTGCAAAAAGGTATTCAAGATCAAGCTTTATATGATGTCCTAAATGGCGACACATTGCTTGATGGTCGCGATGAGGAGGTCAGCGAAGATGGCTTCGACGATGGCTTCGACGATGGCAATTCCGACGAGGTCAGCGAAGATTTTAGTCTCGAAGACGATGACAAAAGGTAAAATGAGCTAAAGGTTATGAACATATGCATTAAGTAGAACGAGTGCATATGAGCGAACGATTAAATGACATTGTAAAATCAGTAAGTGACTTGAGTGACACGGAAATGGAGGAGCTTTTTAAAATTTTACACATTAACAAATGCGAATACACGCAGAACAACAACGGTATCTTTATAAATTTATCGTGGCAAAACGAAGATATACTAAATATCATTGAAAAGTACATTCGATTTTGTAAAACAAGTCGCGTTGAGGTGAGCAAGTACCAGTCAATGTGTGATGTTCTCAATAAAAAAATGGAGACATCGCGCAACGAATCTCTTAATGAACCGTTGATTGATCTCCGTTGTGAGAACGAGTCAAATGATATTGCAGTTGAGGCAACCGGGGATGATGCAAACCCTGTCAAAATTGTGAGTAGAATATCATCGTCAATGCGATTTTATCTATTGAAAAAGAAATTTGCAAAGCTTGCCCCTGCATATGACCTTACAATGCAAAGCGATCTTGGCCCAGAAATGTATTTAATCAGATAAACATAAAAATTGACAGTCTATCTCCTTATTTTTTCAGAAGTATCCCATGGATGAACTAAAGCAACTTATAAGATCAACGCCTTTCCGTACCTTTCCGATCGGTGTTCCACCCGTTCTTTATGAGCAACGTGTGAAATATGAGACCAAGTACAATCCGTTATCGCAAATTGTCTCAGTACCGCAAATGGAGAGAGCAGCAGAACATGCATTCACGCATCCGCATGCGCCTCATCAACATACCGCGATGACACGCCCGCCTCAAGCGCCTCAAGCGCCGCAAGCACGACGACCTCGCGAATATTTACACGATGATATCATGGGAATTTTGGTAGGCCTGGTGGATGAATTGAGTTGTCTGTATCCGCCCGAGTGGATGCGTGATGCAAAGCAGCAGCTCAAAGATAAATTTGTAGCATTTCTCGTCGATGCGAATGTTGTGAAGGCGCTTGGACGCAAAAAAACAGTGGAGGCAATTTCCTTTTTCGAGCATCGCCCCCGACCGGATGAAGCACGTGTTAAATCATTGGGCTGGATCCTAAGTTTCCTCTTTGATAGGCTGGTTTATATAAATGAGAAAAAACATACTTGGAATGCCAAATTAGGCCTGACGAAAGACATAAAAATAATTCATCATCCAAATGGGCGGTGGAGTCTAAAAAATGATCTGTAAATATTAAAGAAATGTTGTTTTGTAATTAGAAGACGCCATGCAGATAACGAATCAAGCGTTCATTGAGACTTTGACCGCCTTAGCTTCAAGCTATATGAACGATGAAAATGTTACATGGACAATGGAGCTTTTTCCCGCTGAGGATTCTGTGTGGAAAGAAGACGATTTTATGCAGGTTATGAGTATTTTGAAGGGTTGCCCCGACGTAAAAGAGGTTGAAGTTCCAGAATATGTCGAAGTTATAGATGTTCAAGGCGATATGCACGGGTACATTCTAAAAATCAATAGCCTCAATAACATTTCTAATTATTGCTATACAGAAAATCTTGACAGTGTTCCTCATCAATGGCTTACTCGTTATCAACTAGACTCTGTGATCCTGCCCGATGAATTTTCTGCAAAGCTACGTGCGACCCTTGTAAAGGAGGAAGTACATTCAAATGCTTTTGAAATCGACGCCGATTCTTGGCGAAGCCGTCTCAAAGCCTATAATCTGAAAAAAACATTCATATTTGAGCACACCACATCAAAGCTGTTGTACGTTATTGATGTTGATCGTCAAGTGAATCATGAACAACTCGATCTGAAGGGCGCAGATGTGACTAGCGCTTTCAAGCAATACTCCTTCAAAATCCAGATGAAAAAAGAGTTGCATGGAAAGCAAATGACACAATCAAGTGCATCCACTCTAATTCTATCGCATTCTCTGCGTCTTATGCAAATTTTGAACAATGAACCCCTGTTGGTAACGTCTGAACAAAAAAAGCAAGTGCTTGATGGCTACAATGCTCTTCTCACACCGCATAGATTTGTTCCCTTTGGTAAATCACAGCAAGACATTGATACTGCACCCTTCTTTCTTGCACCTAAACCCATAAATCTCGAGCAAATCAATCTGTTGGAAGCAGGCAAGTACTATACCATTGTGTCGATTCTTAATGGCTATGCGGTTACAGACAAGGCAGATGGAGAACGCATGCTCATGTATGTCGATGAGCAGCTCGATGCATACCTGATCAACAACACCCTTGACATTAAGCCAACGGGACTCAAGGCATCTGCTACTTTGAAAAACACCTTACTAGATGGTGAGTTCATTTCGCGCCGATTTCTAAATACCAAGTCATCGAAGGATGTGTTTGCGGTGTTTGATATCTACTTTTGGAAGGGCGCTTCAGTGATGGGCTTGCCTCTCATGGTTGCAGGTGACGGGAACGGTGAGCAGCAAAGTCGCTACGGCCTCATGAAAAAGATTGTCGATGCGAAACTTTGGACATCTAAAAACAGCATGGTAGAGTTGCGACTGAAAGAGCATCATGCTGGAAACGGACAAGCGATGTTTGACAATTGTGCAAAGCTTTTGGATAATCCAAACCTACCCTACCGTGTCGATGGTCTTGTATTTACGCCGATTGATCTGCCTGTTTTTACATACTATCCCTCCAATACCGATATCAAGCTATCTTCCAAGGGCACTCGATGGGATCGCGTGTTTAAATGGAAACCGGAGGACCTAAACACGATTGACTTTATTGTCCGAGAGCAACAGATCACATCCGATCTTGCAACAAACCAAACTTACAAGGTCTTCACGTTACTGACAGGCTACAATAAGCTACAAAATAACCCCATTGACGTTGAAGAAGGCATGCGCCTCCTTGTGGATAAAGCTTATCGCATGGAGCGCATGTCAAGCATGTCCGACACATACAGTGCAGAGCCGTTTCGGCCAACGTCAAATTACACCGAGGGTGTTGAGAACGCATATCTGCCCGTGGATGAACATGGAAACGTGGTTGATATCGAGGGAGTGCCGATTAAAAACGACACAGTCGTTGAGTTTGCATTTGACCCTTCTTTATCCGATCACGTTTCAAAATGCTGGGTCGCACTTCGCGTGCGCGAGGACAAGACGCGTATCTACCGTACAACAGGAAATGTGAGCAAGACTGCTAACGATGTGAGTGTCGCCAACTCTATTTGGAGGACCATTCATAACCCTGTTACTCAAAGCATGGTGAAGGGACTTGAACCGGTGCAAGTGTCGGCGCAGTATGAAGATATGGGCGAGAACATCGTGTCATCAGATTCATTGTACTATGCTCGCGACGTGCCCCGTAATCACATGTTGTCGTTCCACATGTTGAATTTCCACAACAGTGGCATCAAAATGAAAATTTACAGCGACGCAGCAAAAATGGGAAGTTCATGGAGCCTTTTAGAACTTGCATGTGGAAAGGCGGGTGACATGTCTCGTTGGACATCGAACAATCTAAAATTCATTCTCGGTGTGGATCTCGTGAAGGACAATATCGAAGATCCAAAAGTTGGATCGTTTGCGCGCACCATTCACCGCCGCTATGAAGATGATTTATGGGAAGAGAAGAAGAAACAACGTCGCCGCCGCGCACCTCTGATCGCGTTCAGTGTAGGAGACTGTGCCAAGCCACTTGATACTGGCGCCGCGGGTGTTGATAACAAGTCCAAAAAGCTTCTCAAGTACTTATATAATACCACTAACTACTTTCCGTCCTTGAAGGCCAGGCCGTGGATGGGTATTGCGGCGAATGGGTTCGACATGGTTTCTTGCCAGTTTGCCATTCACTATTTCTTTGAGACAGCTCAAAAGCTAGACAACTTCTTAAACAATGTGTCTCAAAACCTTGGGACAGGGGGGCGCTTCATAGCTACATTTATGGATGGTGATACTGTTCATAGCATGCTCGAGGAAAACGGGAAAATTGAAGGTAAAAAGGGATCGAAGACGGTTTGGGCGATTTTACGCAAGTATGACGTCTTTGATGAAATTCATGCCTTTGGACGAGTCGTTGATGTATATCTTGAGAACACAAACCAACTTATTTTGGAATATCTAGTGAAATATCCTCTCTTGGTAAAACTCGCAGCCGAAAAGGGTCTCGAAGTCGTCGCCACAGAAATGTTCAAGGACACATTTCATAGCTTCGACGAGGCATTTCAATCAAAGAAACCGGATTCAAACAATTACAACATGACCAACCTCTATCAATCAATTGAAGCTTTGAAAAAAGACCCCGTACAAACTAAATTCAGCTTCGTAAATCGCTGGGTTATATTCCGCAAAGCGTAATAAGCCTCTCATGTTAGTGTAATTTTTTTGTCATCATTCAAGAAAAAATGATGTCGTGATTTAAGAAATTATCAACAATACATACAAAGAAACGCCCTTCTCCACTATATACGATACCATGTCTCTTATTCACGATACCCCCCAGATGTTCCCTGAGCTTACGAAGCTCCTTCTTGAGGTGCATGAGGCCTCTAACGATGGCATGCCGCGTGATGTTGCGCTGCAGCTCATTCTGAAAAGCAAGCACTACTGGCCGGCGCTGCAGTGGAAGAAGTTTTTCGACGAGAGCGGCCTCATTCTACTGCATAACACATACAAGCGCACGGATGTTGAGCATTTCCAGGCTCTTTACGATGAGTGTCGTAGCGTCGTTCTTGACCTCAACACACCCATCAACGAAAATGTTGTTGTCAGCCTCTCCTCTGCGATCCCTGACCGCTTGAGCGACATTCAATACGAAAATATCATGAAGCCTACTGACATTTGCGAGGAGAGTTTCGAGGGCACTGTTGTGTCGGCTTACATCCACAATGGGTCTTGGCACTTTGGCACATCTGCATGCCCTTCGGTGGATAGCTCTCGCTACCACCATCCTTCGAAGACACATGGCGACATGTTTGACGAGGCGATTGCTGTCCTCTTTCCGGACATGGATTTCTGTGGTCTTGACACGAAGAAGGAGCGTCGTGCTGCTCTTCGCGGAGAGTTTGCGAAGCACCTTGATGAGAACAAGTCGTATGCATTCCTTCTAGTGCATTACGAGAATGGTCACATCGTGAAGTATTCGCATCTCGGTGAGAAGTATGCAAAGCTCTTTCACATCTCTTCTCGCGGACGCCGATCGATGGAGGAGGACGATATGAGTTCAAAGCCCCTTGCTGACGTAGGCGTGTATTATGCACAGCGGTTTGAGCAACCGGAGGCCGCCATCGAATGGATGCGCACGTCGAACAATACATTTGGCATCATTGCTCGCCGAACCAATGGCCAGCTTTACAAGGTCAGTATGCCGTCGGTTATCTTGCAAGAAGAACAAAACCTCGGCAATCCGAACCCGTGGATCAACATGGTGTGGGTCTATATGCAAAACAAGCCACACTACCATGTGAATGACTATATCAAGGCATACTGCCAGGACCTCGAGATCCCGAAGGACTCTTCTGGTCGGGAGATGGTGCCTGTCTATATTATTCATACGGTGATTTGCACCATGCGCGATATCCTTTACGAGTGCTTTCTGAAGACCACGAAGTACTACACGCATTACCAGCGTTACAAGATGGACAAGGAGATGGATGCTAAGCTGTCACCCATCATTCGCTTTCATCTCGCGCAACTGCGTCACATCCAAGTAACCACTCACACACATGCATACATTACACCGTTTGCGGTGTATCACTATCTATGCCATCACCAGACCATGAAGAATATGCGCATTCTCATTCACTACTTTGCGACACAGAATATGTTCAACATGAATTTCCGCACAGCAGAGTGCTTTTCTTACCTAGACTCGGCACTGTCAGAGTAATATTTTAATATGTTACACATGCGCGTTGAAAAAAGAACACCAACAAAAGCTATAAATTTTGTCCTTTTTATTTTACTCCATTGCCAAAACCTTCTTGAGAGGACGGAAGTGAAAGTAAAGCTTGGCCTCGTTGCGCATCGGCATGCTCTCCTCTTGAACAAGCCCAAGTCCATGCCCCAGATCACCGATGGGGGTGATGGTCAGCGTCGAGCCGCGCGGCTGGCGGTGGTGGTTGTAGGCAAAGAGCATCTTCTTCTTGGCGTCGAAAGAAATCGTGTAGATGTTGCCGTTGCGGACGCCGCGAAGCTTGACGGAGCGGTTGATCTCGTAGATGAGATCTTCGGGCGTCTTGTAGGACTTGCCGGGAATGGAGATCTTCTCCTCGAGAACGTAGGGCTCGCCCTTCTTGCGCACCAGATGCACCTTGATATCAAAAATATGCACGGTGGAAATATTTTCATCCACCTCCTCGGTCTCCTCGGCCTCCTTGGAAATAATTGCCGGCTCCTCGACAGGCACTGCGACGTCCTTGGAAATAATTTCCGGCTTCTTGAGGGGCACCGCGACGTCCTTGGAAATAATTGCTGCCATGCTGTTGCGCAAGCCCTCCATCGAAGTGGGGACGGGCGCGGCTGTAAAAATCGTTGGCATGCTGTCGGTAGGCCGGGAAAAAGAAATTGGCAGAAAAACAAATTTGCCGTCCTGAAGGGCAGGAATTAGTAGGGTGGTGGGCTGCATTTTTATTTTTTTATTTATTTCCACAAAGCCGCGAGAGGAAGAGTGAATGGCAGTATGCAGGCGTGCATGTGCCTCATGTAGCTCGCGCACGCGTGGGTTAGGATTTTGGGCCAAGGCATTTAGGGTTTAGG
>Ga0208974_1000776_pt1 | contig 12831 bp, 22 predicted proteins | sample GreLakmeER15MSRF_FD_187699 | JGI IMG/M metagenome (GOLD analysis project Ga0208974, IMG submission 187699) | Freshwater lentic microbial communities from great Laurentian Lakes, MI, USA - Great Lakes metaG ER15MSRF (SPAdes) | ecosystem: Environmental > Aquatic > Freshwater > Lake | place: Great...
TGCAACAGTATTCTATTGCACTCAACTCTTCAAGAAAGATCCAGGATATTTAGATATCGTATTATCGTTTATGAAAGCACCAGCAAACATGAATATTCATGGATGGTGTCTACCAGAAACTAATTATTATCCGAAGAATTTCTATATTGAAATAGCATCAAAGCTTAATAAAAAAGAAAAACTTATGACTCTCGCTCATGAAATGGTTCACTTAAAGCAATATAGAAAAAATCAATTGCAGTTTAAGAAGAATCAGATGTATTGGAGAGGCGAAGCATATATAATAGAGAATGAATACGAAATGTATACTTCTGCACCATGGGAATTGGAAGCATACAAAATGGAAGAAGTGTTGTACAATAATTTTATAATGCAGTATAATATATAAAATATTCCAATGTACTCAAATAGTAAGGAGAGCGGACTGTTAATCCGTTATATGCTGGGGCGGAACCAGCCATTGGAGCCACCTTTAGTAAGGACAGCGAATGAAGAAGACGCTATTTACTCTTGCTTTGTTAGTCGCTACCAATAATGTAGTGGCTTATAACTACGGTCATCACTATGAACATCATCACGGTTCTAATGGCTGGGGTATTACTGGAGCTGTTATAGGCGGGTTGGCTTTAGGCGCTGTTATAGCACAACCCTATTACGCTCCTCCTCCGCCTCCGGTATACTATCGTCCTTACTACCAGTATCAACCTTACTGTTATTATGTTCAAGAGTATGATATATGGGGCGGAGTATATGCGCAGCAGGTGTGTCGATAAATATGAAAAAGATTATACAATGGATAAATCATGATTTTAAATCTTACCCTTTTCGCTTTTGTGTTGAGTTTCTGGCTTGGGGTATTAGTATCGGTTGCTCCATTACTATGGCAGCAACTGTCCCCGATCCGCCTCTTATGATCATGTATCCTTTTTGGATTATGGGTTGCGGGATGTACGCTTGGGCTGCTTACACTCGCCGGTCATTCGGGATGCTTATGAACTATGCGCTATTAATGACTATTGATAGCATAGGACTATATAGACTTTTATAAATAAAAATTTTTATTAACCTCTCATTTATCGACTAATGAAAACTTGTCCTAAGTGTGGCAATGAGCATGAACGGAATGGCAAATTTTGTTCTTCCTCTTGTGCTAACAGTAGGACATGGACAGAAGAAGATAAAAAGAAAAAGTCTATCGGCGGTAAGAAGTTTTACGAGACTGAAGAAGGCGAAATAAATAAATGGATAAAGGGTCAACGTAATTCTCGACAAGGATTTAAGCCTTTAAGTGATCCAAAAGTTCAAGAAAAAGTAGAAGATGACTATATAATCCCGCATAGGTTTGAAGAAGATACTTCAAAATTTGTGTTAGGTGGAGATGTATGGTTTGTTGATGAATGAGGTATAATATGTTTGAACAAAGTAAAGCTGCTAAGCGGCGCTTCGATGACGGTAATTTTCATAATCGTTATTTTATTGGAAAAGGGATTGACATTGGATGTGGTGACGACAATCTTGGTCGTCTTCGCCATGCATTTCGTGGTATTCAGGATGTAAAACCTTGGGATCTTCCTGATGGTGACGCGCAATACTTAGAAGGCGTATCTAATAACCAATACGATTTTGTTACATCTAGCCATTGCTTAGAGCATATGGTAGACCCCCGTATTGCTTTAAAGAATTGGATTCGCGTGTGCAAAAGCGATGGATATTTAATTATTACTATACCTGATCGTGAGATGTACGAACAAGGTAATTGGCCAAGTATTTACAATACAGATCATAAAGTCACGTTTAGTATGAAGAAGGTCACTGCACCTGAAAATATTTATATATTAGACTTCTTGAATGAATGCTGTGAAACTGATGCAGTCGTAGAGAAAATTGAAGTTATTCGAGACTTTTACTATGAAGGCTATCCTCCGCAGGATCAAACCCTCCACCCTTGTATTGAATCATGTATTGAAATCATCCTACGAAAACTATGAAGGCTCCACATATTCTTTTGCTCGGTGATAACTGCCGTGATATTTACTATTATGGTAATGTTAAACGTATCAGTCCTGAAGCTCCAGTTCCAGTTCTAGATCTTCTTCATAAAGAAGAACGCCATGGTATGGCAGCAAATGTATGGCATAATCTAGAACGATTAGGGTGTGAAGTAGTCTTTATTACGACTGGTAGATCTATAAAGACTCGTTTTATCGATATGAAAACTTCACAGCATATCATGCGTCTAGACGAAGATCCTGCTCGTGACCCAGTAATTGTGCCTAATCTTTGTGATAAGTACAGCGTATGGGACGCTATTGTCATATCAGATTATGATAGAGGTTCTGTAACTGAAGACACTATTAAATACATAAAAAGAAATTATGATGGACCTGTTTTCTTAGATACTAAAAAGAAAGATCTTGCTCGATATGAAGGTATGATCGTTAAGATCAATCAAAAAGAATTTGATGATGCTATTTCATATCCAAACGAACATCTTATCACTACTCTAGGTGATCTAGGTGCATCATATAAAGGTAATTTATATAAGACTAAACAAATAGAAGTATATGATGTGTGCGGAGCAGGTGATACTTTCTTCTCTGCTCTCGTGTATAGATATCTACATACGAAGAGCATTGAAGAAAGTATCGTATTCGCTAATGCTGCAAGTTCTATTACAGTAAAACACGCTGGAGTTTATTCACCATCGCTCAAGCAAATTGAAGAGGCTTTATAATGAATTTAGGTATCATTCAACTACGAGGAGCAGGTGATGCACTGATTGCTCTTCCTATCGCAAAGTATTTTTATAATCAAGGTCATGATGTTTATTGGGTAATTGATGAAGCATTTCATAAGGCCTTTAGTTATGCTGCTCCTTATGTAAATTTTCTATCTTTGAAAGTAGAAGAGAAAACTATTCAAAGTAATATTCGAAATCCATATTGGTTTGAAACTCCACGACAAATGTTATTAGATGCTGGGTGTCATGAAGTAGTAAGTTTTCCGTATGAAGAGATTTTACATTTTAAGAAAATAGGACTTTCATCTCGATTGATTGATCCAGTTTCTATTCGAGCTAAGAATCTTGGTTTATCATTTCATACAACATTTGATCAGTTTAAGTATGCTGCAACGAATGTGCCATTTGAAGAGAAATGGAATCTAGATATTCGTCGCAATAAAAAACAAGAAAAAGAACTATATGATCGTCTTATTTGGGATACTAATCCATATGTAGTCTATCATATATCAGGCGCTATGGGTCGTATTAAATATGAACTTGATATTGGTGCATTTGTAGAAAGCATAGGATTAAAAGGCGTTAAGCTAATCGAAATTACTGGTTTAACTGATAATATTTTTGATTGGACGACGATTATCGAGAATAGCGCAGGCTTTATCGGTATAGACTCGTTCTTCGTAAATTTAGTAGATCAGCTTCAGATGAAGGTGCCAAAGTACTTTATTCGTCGATCGCCTAGCAATTTTACTCCAGTTCTAAAAGAACATTGGGATTATTTGCCAATTCAGTTAGCTACTGATGACCCGCATGATCTTCAATTTTAAAAGAGGAAGTAAATGACTAAAACAATAATAAATATTGTTGCATTGATTTTATTATGCGGATGTGCGCCATTAAAAGATAAAAGGTGTTTTCCCTCAAAAAGAGAACTACACCACAAAGATTACCAAAAATCCAGCTGGCAATACTGTTTTTCTTGGTAACTTAACAATTAATGCAACCACTCTTGCGAATATAATTTCAGTAAAGATATATAAAAAGGAAATGCTATGAAATTTGATAAAACATATAAGATGAGTAAATTGACTAAGATTATGCTAAGCAACATACTTGACCGGTCTCATCGCGCGCTTACTCAAAAGCTGTTTTGCGAAGCCGAAAGCGTTTATGCAAACAACAAAAAGAGAATATCAGTCAAGCATGTGGTTAATAATGATTCGACCGACTGATATCAGCTACATCATATACAGTTATTTGTACAGAGATATGCACTCTATAAGGAATTTATATGGAACATGAATTAATTTTAACTCTAGCAGAAATTGCTGAGATAACATATGATGATCCTAAGGTATCTAGAAATAAATTTAGAGCACTTGGATATGATATAATAAAGTTTTTTGATGTAAAGGGTGCACAAGCGTATCTACTAAGAGGGGATCGTTATGTGTTATCTTTTAGAGGTACACAAGCGACGAAAATAAATGATATAATCGCTGATGTTAAATTCCTTAAGCACAAAGAGCCAAACGGTGGTAGAGTCCATATTGGATTTAAAACAGAACTTGATAAGCTATGGAGCTCTATTGAAGAAGAAATTGAAAAGATTGATCAAAAGTTGTATGTGACAGGTCATAGTTTAGGCGCTGCCATGGCAACTATTGCTGCTGGAAGACTTCAAGACAAAGCAAAGCTGCTAGTTACCTTTGGTTCACCTAGAGCAGGTAACCGTTCATTCATTAAGAATGTTAATGTTGAGCATTTTCGAGTACAAAATAATAATGATGATGTAACAAAAGTACCACCATACTTATTTGGGTATAGACATCACGGTATACATGTTTACCTCGACTACGAAGGTAATGTGGTAGAAGGTAAATTTTGGTCTATGGCATTTGATCTCATAAAATCAAGAATTAAAGGGTGGAAAGAAGGCACACACTTTAAAGGCTTATCAGACCATTTTATGAAAAACTATATTGACAAACTATCGGGGAAAATAAAATGAGCGATTACTGGGGATATCATTTGATATTAGATTGTAAGGCATGTAATATCGACCGCATTACCAGTTATGATAATATTAAATCATTCATTACCAGCTTAGTGAGTGATATTGATATGGTAGCATATGGTACACCCGTCATAGAGCATTTTGCTACACATGACCCGATGAAAGCTGGATATTCATTAGTGCAATTAATTGAGACATCATCTATTACAGGACATTTCGTTGATTTAACTGGCGACTGCTATCTAGATATTTTCTCGTGCAAAGAATTTAATATTGAAACAGTTATTAGGTGCGTTAAGTTGTTTTTTAATCCTGATTCAATTAGAAGAACATATCTGACACGGCAAGCATGATTTAATTAGCAAGAGGATTGTCTAAAGACTTCTGTATCTTTGCTTCTAAATCTTTTTGAACAGTTTTAATACGTGATGTTGTTTCTTTATCAATACGGTTTATATTATCATTAACCTCTTTGACTGTCTCGTCTGAATATCTTCTCACCTCTCTAATAGTGATCTCAACTTCCTTTCTCATATCTTTTACATCCTGTGTAACATCGCGTTGAAACTCACGATTAGATCTTTCAAGATCTTCAACAACCCCCTCAAGTGTTCTCAGATCATCTTTAAGATCATTTTTAATATCTTGACTATACTGTACAGTTTTATCAACATTTTCCTGCGCAACAGCTACTCTTTGCTCAATACCACTTAGATCAGGTGCCACATAGTTTTCAATTTGCGCTTTCATATCCATATAATCTCTGTATATAAACGCTCCTCCCCAAACACCACCAGCAGCCGTAGATAAAGCAGTCAATACAGCAAATATTTTCCCACCAGTAAACTTAATACCACCAATCTCAATTGATGTGCCTGGATTTTCGTTCTCGTCTGACATATCTTCTTCCTTATTTGTTGTATTGATCATCTACCATTTGTTGATGTATATAATCGTTCTTTATATTTAACTGTCTGAGAGCTCGTTGGTTATCAGTAGGCTTTTGATCTTTGTATATTTCTTTCTCTTGGTAGAAATTGGCGTCAATAAGCTTAGACTGTAAATAACTATCAAACGCAACGTTTGTTTGAGCAAGCATATTAATATCAACACCTCCCTCAGCAGCATCGTTATCTTGAGTATTCTTATTTACTGTTTCACGCATGTCTTGATCTTTTTTATCTTCTTGCTGTGCTTGACCAGATGCATTAAGTAGTTCGTTAATTATGTCCTGTTTGTTTTTATTTTCTTTTTCTCTGATATCATCCTGTTCTATAACGTCTGGTATATATAGAGCTGATTGCTTTTCATCTTGATCAGAATAAGCTTCTTCATATGCTGTTACAGGTAATCCAGAAGCATTCTTACCAGCTATACCACCATATGTCACAGTTGTTGATATTAACGCTAACATGTTGTCAGAAGACGTAGCGATATATTGTTGCAACCCTTCATCAATACCATTTGATGTTGCTGCCTCACTCATAGATTGCTGAATAGATTCATTAGCTGTTGTAAGAGCTATTTTCTCTGTTTCAGCAATAGCAGACTTGGCGATTGCAAGAGTGTCTATTGTTTTCTTTTCTGGTCCTGTCCCGGCAGAGTCTCTGGCTACATCCGGCACACCGTTCTCAATCACAATCGAGCCAGTTGATGACATAGACACACCGCCAACATCTGTTCTAACGTCTGTAAACGTGCTTGTGCTGTCACCAACAACACCGGCTGCTGGTGATGGTTCTGCTACAGTATTTGTAGTAGGATCAGGTGTTGTTGATTGTGATGTGGTTTCTTCAGTAGAGCCTAGCACATTCTGTAATGCATATGCCTCACCATACCCCTGGCAAGTTGAATCATATAATGGATTAGCAGAGCACTGATAGTTAAAAAAAGCTTCTGGATACCCCTCACATGATGTGCTAAACAAAGGATCAGTATCACAAGGATCGGGTGCGTTTGTTTGAAATACAAGAGTTGTATAATCAGCTTGTTGGTTACTACCAATACCGGTATAAAACTGATAAAATTCACCTTGCTGTAGATCCCCAGTAATACCCATTGTAATATTGTGGTATTGTACATTAATATCACCATAGATTATTGAGAAAGTATTGTCACTTCTCAACTCAATTTCAAAGGAGTTGTAGTTATTTGAACCATACTCATTAATATTATACCAGCCAAATATTATACTGCTATTTGTGCTTAGTGAATAGAAATTTCTTTCATAGCTAATTAAATCTGTCCATAGCGGCATAATTTTATAATTAAAAGCTTCACCTGTAGTAGTGTTTAGATCACCACCATTACAACAAAACGACTGCCAGGATGGAGTTTGAAATCCAAGCACCCCGTTTGAATACATCCAAGCATGATCAAATGTCTGAGAGAAAAATGTAAAGTTAAATGGTAGACTAATAAGCGGACCTGTACTATCATCATAGATCTGATATGATGTAGCTAGAGGGTTGTTGTTAATATAATAAAGAGAGCTAGCATCTTCCCCTGTTAATATAGTAACAGATGCACCATCAGCAAATGTCTGTGTTGTCTCACTGGCGTTAACAGTAGAGAACAACACAGCACATAGTAATACAAGTGACAATATATTCATTAGAATAACAAATGATAAATGCGCCATAGAAGTCTTAATTGAAAGCCAGACTTCTCTTCTTCAGGGATCTTGTCTTTATTATTAGCCCACTGAACTTTAGCTTGCTCACCAATTTCGCCGTTGATTGGGCATGGTGTGCCAGCATTTATCATAGCATCATACACTCTACGATCTTGGCAGAGAGTAGAAACAGCAGCCACTTTCATGCCCATATCATACAGATACTTTGCTAGCTTTAGGCGTTCACAATTGAGGTCTCTTACAGTGCCACCGCCAGACACACCAAGGATTTGTGTCTGTACAGCTCCTGATACGCCTGTTGTACACAGATCTAAGTTCCCGCCAGACATCATCGATGGAGCAATTGCTGTTGGAGGGGGAGATTCAATCTTCTGCCTTACATCAGAATTGTTGTAATTACTATTAGTCGAATTAACATTCTGATCTGTTTTATTAACGTTCTGATTGGTAGATATGTTTTGATTAACATTTCTATTATCAGATGTTGTGTTAGAATTGGTAGAACTGTTATTGTTAGTATTAGTAGTTACTGTACCGTAGTTAAAATTGGTATTAGTACCTGTGGATGTATTTGTATTATTATTTGTATTTGTACTGGTTGTTGTACTATTATTGTTATTAGTTACTGTACCGTAGTTAAAATTGGTGTTAGTGCCTGTTGATGTGTTAACGTTAGTATTGGTAGCATTGCTTTCAACAGTTGTCGTGTTGACATTATTGTTGTTATTATTATTCGTACTATTGCTATTAACAGTACTAGTAGATGTGGATGTGTTATTAGTGTCAACTAATGACGTTGAATCATAACTTAACCCAGCTAAGGGGTACAACAAAACCATAGCAAAAAGACTGTATTTAAACATCTTTTGCCTCGTTTTAGATAGTTTTTGTTTATATTTATATCATAAGATATTTATAAACAACATTGTTTTTATTATAAATATGTATATCAACAACCTGCCGGAGAGCATATTTATGGTTAAAACATTTGCACAATTTGTAGAACATTCTTATATGAAACAGATCGATGAAGAAACTATTGAAGTTCTTACAGAGATAGTAGAAGAACATGAATTGACTGAAGAACAAACTGATGAACTTATTGCTGAACTATTTGGTATTGGTAGCACAGCCAAGCGTATCGGTGGTGCAATTGCTCATCCTTTTAAAGTAGTTCATGCTGGAGTTTCTGGTGCAGCTGCTCGTATTAAGCAAAAAGTTTCTAATATTGCTGGTAAAGTTAAAGCCAAAAGCTCTGCTATAGATCAGGCTGCCGCTAAGAAATTGCAACTTCAGAAAATGAATCAAGGTAAACAAAAGTCTGATGTTTATAAAAAAGCTTCAGGTGGTATGAATCGACCAACCCCAGTAAAGAAGATGTCTGATGCAGATAAAGTTCGTTTAGCTGCTAGAAAATCTGCTGGTAAGCCAACTACTTCAGTTGCAAAAGCAAAAACCCCTGCTGCTAGACCAACAAAGAAGATAAGCCCAATCAAGTGAAGTCTTTTCTTCAATATATCTTCGAGGTAAAGCACCCTCGTCGTGTACGTACAATCAGGCGGGGGAAAGCCAAACAACCTTCTCAAGCAAGAGAATCTGATTGGCCTCCATTTATACCAGAGCCACCTGGAACTACTACGAGCACCGGAGTAGCAGAGGAGCAAGAACCTAACGAGCCTACTCCTTCTCGTAATGCTACTCCTCTTCCTAAATCTGATCCTCCTCCTAAGAAGAAGGCCAAGCTATCGAAGTCAGTTAGCGACAGCAGCTCTGGATTCCTTGGTTTGTCTTCTGGTCTCCCTCCTACTTCTTTTTAAAATTAGTAGTGTACTTATTTTAGTAAATAAAGCATAATGGCTCTATATTAACGGAGGCAATATGCAAAACTACTTCAAACATAAGTTCGATCCCTTCGATAAAGAACATCTCAAGAGCTATCAAAAGTTCTTGAAGACTTGTAATTGGACAACTGGTTGTCCTTTTCAACTCGAGTGGCCATATAAGAACGTGCCAACCATGATCCAAAAGAAGATCATCGAAGCCTATCTAGACGACATCATTCAGACCAGTCCTCTTAAGAAAAAGATCGCCTAGACTGTGTACTTTATTTAATAAAATATTTATAATTACTTTATAATGAAGAACAACACAAAGAAGATTGAAGTCCTTAAGGAGACTACTGATTGGGCTTTCCCTAATCATACGTATGTCCTTGAGAATGGCCGGCTTGTGGCATACAAGCGTAAGGGATGCAATGAGCTCATGCGCCTGTCTCCCTGTACATTCATCAAGAAGCGCAGAACTTTTGTGAATGTAAAAGGAGAAGAGCTCAAAGAAATTATGCATGCGCTGTGTACTTAATTTAGTAAATACTGTATAATTCTACTGTAAATTGAAATAAACGAGGATATAAATCATGACTAGTATCGTTGAAACGATGGCTTACGCTGGTGAAGTGCCTTGGCACGGGTTAGGAACGCGAGTTCCGGCTGATCTGCATCCTAAGCAGATGCTTGAAAAGGCTGGTCTTGATTGGACGGTTCGTAAGGTTCCGGCATATGCAGATGTGGCTGGTCAGCGAGTTGCTGTAGGTCGTTCTGCTCTTGTTCGCGACTCTGACGATTCCATCTTGGACGTAGTGTCAGACGATTGGAATGTGCTTCAGAACCATGAAGCGTTTGAGTTTTTCCACGACTTTGTAGCGAATGGCGACATGGAGATGCACACTGCTGGCAGTCTTCGCGATGGCCAGTTGGTTTGGGCTCTTGCCAAGGTGAATGATGGTTTCGAACTCTTTAAGGGTGACCAAGTCGATAGCTATCTTCTTTTTAGCAATCCGCATCGTTATGGTTGGAGCATAGACGTCCGCTTCACTCCGATTCGTGTAGTGTGCAACAACACTCTTACTCTTAGCTTGAAGACTGCGAGTAAGAACTTTGTGAAGGCCTCTCATCGTCGCCAATTTGATGGTCATATGGTGAAGGAAACTCTTGGTGTGGCTAAGGAGAAGTTGACTACTTATCGTGAGATGGCACAGTTCCTTGGTGGTAAGCGCTACACTGGTCCTAAGTTGGTCGAGTACTTCAAGACTGTTTTTCCTGTGACCGGTGGCCCTGAGAAGAAGAAGGAGATGAGCATCTCTGCTTCTAAAGTTCTTGATGTAGTGCACACTCAGCCTGGTGCCAACTTTGCTGAAGGAAGTTGGTGGCAAGCCTTTAACTCCGTCACCTACATGATTGACCACAAGCTTGGCCGCAGTCAGGATAATCGACTGACTTCTGCTTGGTTTGGTCAAGGCAAGAAGGTTAAGGCTGATGCTCTTGAACTTGCTGTGCAGATGGCGCAGGCTGCATAGTCCTTCTGATGAGACCTAAGTGGTCGAAACGGGAAAAGGATATCCCGTCAAGGACACGCACCGAGACCTTGTGGTGTATCGGTGACGCGGGGAATTCCCTAGGAAGAATGTAGGCAGATGAAAGAGTCTTGTCGGAGATGATCGGCCGCGCCTCGCCATCGTACATTCTTAAACTACACGTCTTCAACCAATCAGTCATGCAGCTACTCACGTCAGTGAGGCAATCAGACTGTGATGACGCTGGATACTGTAACCAGTACCTATTTACTTATAATCATAAGAGGTGTAAGATGGCTATAGTAACGATGTATGATCCGCCAAGAGGTTGGATGTACGGTTTTCCCCGTGCAATTCCAAAAGAAGTAGAAGCAAATGCCGCTACGAATCCAACGGTTATACACGATTGGATAGTTGAGTGCGGCTATCCGCAGGCTCTTATTGAATCTTTTGGCGATTATTTCCATTGTCGATCTTGGGAAGAAGACGATGAACAACACGACGTCGACGGCTATACTTAATATGACACGCTTGCAGATTTGGTGTATCGCTTGGATAGATCTATTGGTCGCCTTAGTCATTATTATTACTGGTGCCCGTATCTGTCTCGATTGGCATTTGCGAATTCGCTTACATATACAAGCACAACTAACACAAAACCAAGAAAACGAAGTAATCGGCATATGAACAAATATTTGGTTGAGACTGTGAGTATTTTTAGAATGCGTTACGTTGTAGAAGCTAAAGAAGCAACTCATGCACGTGATGAAGTCGTCATTTCTCTGAAAGACACTAATTTTAATGAATTCTCTCAAAATCATATGGACGAAATTATCTCGTCCGTCCGTGAAATCACTGACGAAGAATATTTGAAGATTTTTGATGAAGACAATTCTTACATTAAGGATTGGACTGATGAACAGAAATTTCAATTCGTTCAGAAGATTGATTATGATAAGTATAATACTTATGAAGAATCTGATTCTTCGTGTAAACATACTTTGGTAGATGCTGAATGCTGTGGCCTCTGTAATCCATAATGCATTATAATGACTACCGCGTTGATGTGTATCTCAAGAAGTGATGTACTTAAATAATCGTAATAAGTATAATGGATACATCAAATGAATAAAGAAATGAACATGGATAATGTGAAGATTGGTGATCGAATTCGTTATGAGTCTGCTGCTGGTACCATATATGGCGAGGTGGTAAATATTTTCCTGGCCAAGAACGCTAAGCGCGAGCTCATTCCATGGCTTCGCATCGAATGTATCGTTAACAACAAGCCGAGCATTGTTATCATTGCTGGTACCGATCGGCATCTTAAGATGATGCAGTTTAAGGTTATCTTCCGTGATGCAGTAACGGCGTAATGGCAATTAATTTGATTATTCCGTATAATGTATTACAGATTAAGGAAATGATGGTGGAAACGAAAGAAGAACGCGCTGAGCTTGTTAAGGAAGATTTTATGAAATTCATGCGAAAGTGGAATCTGGACTGTAATTCCGAAACCAGCCCGGTGGTTATCCGTTGGTATTCTCAATTCACTAATACTGGTGAACGGCTATGTGAAGCAGGTGCGATTCAGTTTGACTACTGCGATTTGCGCGGATTCAACTACTGTGAAGTAACGCCGTAATAAAGATGTAATTGGAGATATAATATGAAGCTTGGTGATATTGTTGTGGGGTTGGGATTTGTTGTTATATTTGTATTATATATTTTTTTAATAGGTGTTAGTAGTAATTCAGTGTCACTTGGTATCAACGGCGTTGTTGAATCTAGGTGTGTTGATGGTTACAAGTTCATGATGAGCCATGATGGTAGTGCCCGACAGGTCATGGATGAGTTTGGCCATGGTGTTCGTTGTCGATGAGCAGTAACGACCATCTCAAGCAATTGGTTAAGAAGCTATTTGATATGCTTGACACCACCGAAGAGTCGGAAAATGGGAGGCTATTTCACCCCATTAAAATATCGTGTTGTAGGGCTATGATGATAGAACCTCTTGATCAACTTTTAGATGAGATAAAGCAGGAAATACAAGACAGTAAGTCTGGTGATGAGTTATGAATACTCTC
>Ga0208974_1000777_pt1 | contig 12820 bp, 11 predicted proteins | sample GreLakmeER15MSRF_FD_187699 | JGI IMG/M metagenome (GOLD analysis project Ga0208974, IMG submission 187699) | Freshwater lentic microbial communities from great Laurentian Lakes, MI, USA - Great Lakes metaG ER15MSRF (SPAdes) | ecosystem: Environmental > Aquatic > Freshwater > Lake | place: Great...
TGACACAATCGCGATGCTGCTATAGGTGGTAAAATCGAAGGTGATAACGTCGTATTCGATAACCGCCGCCGCCGTAACGGTCAGGGTCCGTATGCCGCCGATGGTGCTCCACGTCCCCCACCCGACGGCAGCCGTTCCGTCCAGGGTTAGATCGCCCCCCGCCCCGAAGCCGCAGAGCACGCCCAAGCCGAGATTCGCGGCGCCGGGGGTGCCGAGCCGGGAGTCGTTGCCCTGCACGGCCCGATCTGCGATGGCCTCCCCGTCCGTCGCAAGCTCGACAACGCCTGCCGCGGAAGTCGAGGCGGCGGAGACTGCGAGGGTGGAGCCGGTGAGGGTGAGTGGAGCGGTAATGGTAGCCGTCGCTGCCGTGCCCGCCCCGGTCCGCACCACTATCCCCGTGGTCGCAAGGGCTGCATAGGCGGTGAGGTCGGCATCGAGGGGCTGGTAGTAGGTCGCGAGATCCAACCACGTCCGAGCTTGCGCCGGGGTTTTGCTGCCTACCGCCGTTCCGTTGCGATAGAGCATGTCGCCGTCGGTGGTGCCGCTCCAGCCGGAGAGCGTCACGGTGTAGGCTGCCCCCGCGCCGCCGTCCGAGCCGGAGAGGGGGAGGGTGAGCGAGAGGGTGCGCTCTTGGGTGAGCGTCGCGTTCGTCGTGAGCGTGAGGTATTGCGCATCGGTGGGGGCGCCGCCTCCACCACCCGGCGGCGTGTAGACCGCCACGCCCGCCGTTTCTACCAGCGTCCCCGTGGCAAACTCCAGGATTGTCGCTGTCACCCTGGTACCGCCCCTGCGGAAAATGATAGGGCGTGTGGGCCTCATAGTGCCCGCCACAGGACGAGGTCAACGGACGCGCTGTCAGGCGTCAACGTGATCCGCTCCACCCATGCCACACGCGATAAATGCAGCTCGGAATCCTCTAACTGCACAATGTCCCCCGGTTGCAGCCATTGTAGCCGCTGCCCGACATAGGTCACCACCTGACGCGGAAAAGCGTACATTGCCGCTCTGTTTCTCACGATTCGCAGCGCGGTCCCAGCGTCATAGACGGCGACGGTTTCATCTGACCGCAGCTTGCGACCGTACACCTGCGCCGAAAGCCGGGAAAGCAGCGCGGGATGCTCGGAGCCGTCCCAGTCGTAGCCTGCGACCGCCGTAGCCGATGGGTCGCCTGCTTCCTGCGAGATCGCGTAGCGAAGTTCCACACGGTTGGCCACCTCATCCCGGCCGACCGTGCGCACAGGTCCATCCCTGCGGATAGCCGCCGAAGCCGTGAGCGTGCCGATGGTGCGCACGTCGGTCGGCTCCACGGGCACCGGAACGAGCCGCCACCCGGAAGGCCCGGTCAGAATCGCGACGGGCAGGAGCGGAATGAGGGCGTCCAACACCCATTCCATCGGGCTTATCGGCTCCTCCACATAGGCGCCGATTTTATAGGCGTCCAGAAGCGAGCGCACAGCGGCAAGGGAGCCACGGTCTATCGGGAGGGTGGAAAGGGCAAGCACTGCCTCTATCACCGAGCCCGCGCCGGTTGCGTCGTTGCCGGTGCATCCCAGCAGCCCCGCGCCCGTGGGCCAGGCCACGGAATAGGTCAGGCTCGCGTCGACGGCGATGGCTACGGCGGTCCCGAGGTCCACCACCGCCACGATGCGCCCAACCTCATCCGCTACATGCTCGACTACCAGGGATTCGCTGGTTGTACCGTCGAAAATCAATACCGATGTCGCCGATACCGGGTGTCCCGCAATCAGAAGCAGCAGCCGCACGCCGCCGCGCGAATCCACAATGTAGATCGCCGGGCTTGCTGCGCTGCCATCCGAGCCGGGAGCGCCGAAGATCCACGGGTACGCTGCCCCTAACTGGTCTTCCAACGCGCTCGGCCATGTAACCGCCGATACCACAGCGCCGGGTGGTGGAAGTAGCGCCCGGTCCTGATAGGCCAACTCCTCGGCCTCGATCGTCAGGACTTCGCCCTTTGCGCCCCATTCGTAGCTTGCAACAGTGCCCGCAAGCACCTGTAGCCGGTCGTCCCAGTTGTCCCCTTCGCGCCACAGGTCAATCCGTAGCGGCTGACCATCCATTTCATAGCCGCGAGCCAGCAATAGGCCCACGTCAAGCTCGGGAATCGACAAGGTGACCGATGCCCGGCGGGACTCCGGCTCTGTGCCCATCCAGGGGGCGGTCATCTCGGTTTCGGCGCCCTCCAGACCGGCGGAAACAGAGATCCAGCGGTTTAGCTCGGTGCTTTCGATAGACAGCGAGCCCTGCGACACGCGCCACGTTCTACCGCCGAAGTCCAGCGAGACGATCCACCACAGGCGGGCGGTCCGAAGCTCTGCGGGCGTGTAGCGCGTTCTCATGGCTCCTCCTCCACCACAAGCCCGCCTACAGAAAAGCAGGCGTTGATGCCCTCACTACCGCGCTCGGCTCGGAGCGTCAACGGCTCTTGGATGGACCCGTAAACCGCGTGCTGCGGAATAGGGCAGCTTTCCAGCGTTGTAAGCTGGGAACTTTGCAGAACGAGCGGCAGGTAGACCACATAGGCGCCCTGTAGCTCGGTCGTCAGTCCGACGAGAGAAAGCGCCTCGGCGTGGTAGGAAGCGGTGGGGACGGCGGAGGCGTGAGAGGAGATCCGCGCGTACGACGGCTCGGGAGAGGTCACATAGGCTTGACTGGTCGGCATCCAGTCGGACATAGGCAGGTTGACGATACGCCGCACCGGGCCTACGTTCTTTTGAGCCCGCACGCCTCCCAAGGGGCGGCTGGTGATCCGCTGTGGCTCCACCATGATTTCGCGCCCGCTCGCAGGTCGGACGGGCAGAATCACCAGGGAGCCTATCAGAATCTTCCCAATGCGCAGCAGCCCGTCAGGCGTAGAAGTCGCCGGGATACTGACCTTGAACCGCTTGTATTCCGCAGGCTGTGCGGTGTACATAATGATTCGCGGAAGCCAGATTGTGCAGGTGCCGCTTGCGCCTTCGGTGTCGTCCACGTCCGCAAGCTGAAGTATCGCCTGCACCGAAGTCGAGGCGCCGATCTGCCCCTCCGTGTTGCCGGTAATGGTGCGGAACTTGCCGCCACCCAGGCCGATAGTTGCCCCTGCCAGCGCGTTGCGCTCCACATACCGCTGGGTGCCGCCGGAGTTGACCCGAACGCCGCGCCCGGTGCGGGTCCAGGCTGCCGCAGAGGTCACCGGTGCCTGTAGCCCGCCGAGGTTGACCCAAACCGCGCCGTCGTAGCCGTACAGCGTCGCGGTCTGGATATTTGTGCTCAGAAGCGCGATAGCCAGCGGGCGGCCCCAGAGGAGGGTGTTGGTCGTGTGGACATCCCAGATCAGGTCGTGAGCGTCGGTCGCGTCCAGAATCACGCCGTCGCGCTCGGACGGGCTGACGGCAGGATCCAGCCGCTCCGGCCCGCTCTCATAGCCCGTGGCGAGCGTCCAGGCGTCGCCGGGGTACGTCGGGCCACCTGTGGCGGCTATGGCGGTGTCCGTGTCCAGGTAGACCGGCTGAAGGGCGTAGCGACGGCCCAGGAGGTCGCCGGGAATGACTGCCGCGCCGAGGCCGGTGCCCGCATAGGTGGCGCTCCCATCGTCAATCCAGGCCATCGACCGCCACGTCGAACCGCCGGTGACCGCGTGGCCCCACTGGAGAGACGAGGCGGTGATCGTGGCCCCCAGGTCGTTGGTCAGCGCATCGTCGTCCACAAGCCGGGTCCAGCTTCGGCGAGCGCCGGTTGGGTCGGCGACAGCCGAGCGGTACCAGACCGATGCCCGCCCATCGGTGATCCACGCGAGCACCTCCACCTCTCCCGAGGCTGCCGCGCTTGCCATTGTCCCGCCTGCGATCTCGTCCGCCGCCGTGAGGGTGGTGGTGGAGAGGGTCAGCGTCAGGCTGTAGCCATCGGTGACGCTTGCCATCCGAAGCCGCACGCGAGCCGAGCCGCTTGTGGTGTCAAATATCCAGCTTGCACCTATGCCGCCCGCTACGGTGCCGCCGGGAACCACGCTGTACAGAATGGTTTGGCCAACGCCCGCCGCCAGAACAAGCAAGCCCGTTGTGATGGAATCGGTAGGGGCACCTGCTACGGTGCGAGTCCACCCGCAGTCTCCCGGCTCATCAAATGGAAGGTAGGTTTGACCCCAGGTGACTTGCCGATTATCCACGCGCCAGGCGTCGTATCCGGGCATGGTGACGGTTGAATAGCCACCCAGCGCGATCAGAGAGATGGAGCCCACATCGTAGCCCGCCGGGTTGCTGACGTGGCAGGTGCCCACCATGATGCGGCCCCGGAGCCATCGGCCGCAGGCGTCGGCTGGATAGGTGCCGGTGTCCGAGGCGTCCCACCACTTCCCGGCGCCACCCACGCCCGCAGAACGGGCCATAGCGGCCCAACTCTCGGCGCCGTCGGTGCTCTGGAGCATGACCCACCGCTGGCCCGCTGTGGGGGTGCGGCCGGAGAGGTACAGCGCGCCGGTTTCGTCCACCGTGAGGAAGAGGTCGCCGTCCGTGAAGTAGTAGCCCGCAGGCCCGGCGCTTTGGGTAGCCCAGCCCTCGGTTGCCGACACATCACCGTCGAGCGTCGTGCCTCCGATCGACTGATAGGCCGATTCGAGACGACCGACTACCGGGTCGTTGTCGATGGGCGTGATGAAGGCCACGATAAACGCGCCATCTACCACCGCAATATCCGGGAAGCCGCCGCCGTCCTGGTTGGAGCCCGTCAACGAGCGGTCACTGCTCCAGATGAGGCTGAAGGTACAGCCGCCGTCGCTGGATGCGTACTGCCGCAGTTCTTCCCGGTAGGCTTCGGCGGTGTCTTTGTTGCGAAGCCACGCAAGCAAGAGCACCTGCCCGTTGGCATAGGCTACACGGGTCCGCATGATGTCGTAGCCGGTGGATGCCGCCGTGCTGACCGTCGCCGGAAGGCAGCCCGACGATCCGAGCGTCCAGGTGGTGCCCTCGTCGTCGCTGTACAGCATCCGCACGGTGGCCACGTCCGCACCGGTGTCCTGGATCCAGCCGTAGAGCAGGACGCGCCCATCAGGCAGTTGAAGGGCAGCCGGGCAAGCGGAGGAGGCACCCACGGCGCCGAAGTCTACGAGCGCGGGGGTGATCACAGTTCCAGCCGACGATATGCCGGACTGATATATGCCGTCTTCACCTGTGCCATAGCAATAATGGACCAGCAGTTTCCCGCTCGCAAGGGGCAGCGTGTGCGGTTTGGCCACCACAGGCGTAGTCGACCAGAGCAGCGACTTCCAGCCGGTGATCACGGTGGGGGCGTCCCACCCGTAGTAGTCAGCCGCTCCCGAGTCTTTCCAGACGAACGACGCCCCCTGCGGACCGACGATCCCGCCCTGTTGGGTCAGAATATTCAGGGTGCCGCTGCTTTGGGTGTCGTGCGCCGTGAGAGCCATCGCCGTCGAGGTGGTGGGGACGGGCTGACCGGGGCGGGGATACAGCGCCGTAAACACGGAGTCCGAGGCGAACGTATCCGCGTTGATGTCCGGGTCGGGAATCAGGAGCGCGGGGTAACTGGTGCGGCTGCGGTCGGTGGCGGCCATTTATCGCGCTCCGTAGTTGATTTTGTGACCGGGGCGGGCCTGTTGCGCGCGTTGGATGGGTCGGGATAGGGCCTTGACCATCTGCGAAAGGTAATAGGGGACGGAGCTTTGGTCCATACCCTTGGACACCTCGTCAGCGGCCACCGGCGAGCGCCCGGAGACAAGCGCCGCCGCTTGCTCTTTCGCGCCGGGCTGCTGCATGGTGGCGCGTGGGATGACGGCTTCCCCGCCCTCCAGAACCGCCGTAAACTCGTTGCCCCGTCGAGCCGCCCCGGGACGAGGACCGGCGTCCAGCGTGCCCTGGTGGAACTTCGGCGGGGGGCTTGCGGCTGCCGCTGCAAACTGCGCCGCGCCCTGCGCCCCGGCGATGGCCATCGGGATGGCGTTGTAGGGGGCCGGTGCCGATGTCGACGCCTGGGAAACCGCCAGAATGGTATTCAGGGCGATCACGGCCAGCGCAGAGGCCTTCTGAATCGCATACAGCACTTGGGCGGCCTGCTTTTGCTCCTCGGTCAGATTCTCCCCGGCGGTCGCGGCTATCGTGCCGATGGCTCCGGCCAGGGTGGAGGCGAGCTGGATCCGGGCGTTGCTCGCCTGTTGTTCGATGCGCTGTTGTTCCGCGACCTGTTGCGCAAGGTCCGCCGTATATTTCTCGTCAAGCGCCCGCAAGGCGGCGTAGTAGTTGGCTTTAGCCTCCTCCTGCTCCGCCATTTTTGCCGCTTCGATAGCCGCCGTTTCCGCATCGCTGGTGCTGTAGGTCAACGCAGCGTCGGCCGCAGCGTCAATAGCCACCTGTTGCCGCTGATATGCCGCCTCGATAGCCGCCAACCCCGTAAGCTGCTCGGATGTCGACGCCGAAAGTGCGGCGGTTGCCTTTGCCAGCGATTCTTCGCGTTGGCGGCCATATTTCGAGGTGACGGCCATCGTGGTAACCATCGCCGCGACTTCGGCATCTTGCGCTTTCTGCCTTGCGACGATTCCCGCCTCGGCACCCGCGCCTAACTCCTCGGCTGCCGCCTGCTCGGCCTTAGCCGCTGCCACCGCTGCAGCGGCCTTCGCCCGGATGCCCTCGATCTCCTCGTCCCGAGCGTAGGCAAGCGCGGCGGCACCCGTGAGAGCGGTCGCGTTGGCGTCTTCCCCGGCGTCCACGATGCCAGCAAGCGCGTTTTTATAGGCCGCCTCTGCCGCTTCCCGCTTTTTGGTGGCCGCCTCGCCCTTGCGACGCGCCTCCGCTAACTCGTCCTCCTTTTCCTTTGCCCGCGCCGTTTCCACCGTCGCCGTGCCGACCGCACCGGCCAGAAGCGCCGTCTCGTCCTCCAGAGTCCGAAGCTCTCGGATATTCTCCTGGTAGGCAGCCGTCAGTTCGCGGTGTTGCTGGATGAGCTTGGGCTTCAGGCTGCTATCCGTTTCGTCGGCTTCGATAGCGCGCCGTAGCACTTCCACCCGAGCGCCGATCATGGCGTTCAGTTCTTGGCGGGCCTGTCGCTCTTCTGCAGCTCCGTCGACCACAGCACGAGACGCCGCACCGGCGGCCACCTCGTACTCTTCGAGCTGCCCGGTCATCACCGCAAGCGACAGCGCCGCCTCGGTCTGGCTGTCGGTCGTGGCTTTGTGTGCCTTCTCGACTTCCAGCGCCGCCGCCTGCATTTTCTGCGTAGCAGCCAGGGTGCCGTCAAAGGATACGGCGAGGTCAAGCTGCGCCTGCTCTGCGTCATAGGTGGCGTTGGCAAGGACGCTATACCCAGCAGCAAGCGCCGCCACCGCGAGCGCCAGCGGCGGGATAGCGCTGGCGATTTTGGAAATGGAGAAGCCCGCCATCATCACCGCGTCCGCCGCCTGCGGGCCTTGCTGAATCAGAATGGTGAGCGGATTTGTTCCGGTGGATAGCTGGCTGGCAACGTCGGATAGTTGCCGACCGAGCCCCACAGCGGCTTGCGCCGTGTTGCCCACCCTCTCCGTCGCAACATCGGCCTGCTTGCCGAGGTTGCCCGTCGCGGTCGTTGCCTGTGCCGCCTGATTCCCGGCCGTCGCAAGGCTGGACGCATATTTGAGCGTGGCAGCAGCGGCGGCTTTCTCACTTACACCCTGCTCTATCAGGCTCTTGTTGAACGCCTGCACCTTGGCGGTTGCATCGGCCGCAGCACCCTCGACCGAGCCGAGCGATGTGGCCAGCGCGAGCGCCGCCTTCTCTGCGTTCGCCTTGGTGATAGCGGGCAGTTCCGACAGCGGCTTTATGTATTGCTGGACGTTGGCGATAACGTCCACCTCGTAACGTTCAGCCATCTATGCACCTATCCGCAGCGTCGCCGCGATGTTAGACGCCGCCTGCTTGGCGGGTTGTCTGATAAGTTTATTCCAGGGCGAACCCTTGATGTAAATCGCATAAGGCGCCGCGTTGCCGATGGTGCCAACGAACTCCACATCGGACGCCCGGTATCCGAGGAAGATACTCGACTTCGATAGACCCGAGGACACCGGCCAGTTGTAGAGCGCATTGTTGGCTGCCGCTCCCAACTCCCGGTCGAAGGCCTCGGTGAGCGCCGGGGCAAGCTTGGCCAGCATGCGCCGCACGAGCGGGGTAGCGCCGTCAAGCACCCGGATAGACGTGGACTTGAGCCCGGCGGGTAGTTGCCCCCGTGCGGCGATAGCGCCCCACTTGCGTTCCTGGCCCTCCAGGCTGGGAATCACAAAGCGGCCGGATGGGGTGACCACGCTGGTGGACTTGCCCGCCTGCCTGGCTACGGTTGCCGCTCGGAAGGCGTTGCGGCTTGCCCAGAACTTGGCGCTTTGTTCCCACATATTACCTCCAAAGCTACTGGGACTGGTCGAGACTCCCCCACTACGGCTGATCTCGCTGGTCCAGCCCCAGCAGCAAGGCTTGCTCGATAGGGCTCAAGGTGAGCCAGCGGAGGGCATCGCCGGTGTACCGTCTGGAGATCCGAAGGCCCCGGAGGAGGACATCCCCGCCGGAGCCGTCGAAAAACCCGCCGCCTCCATATCGGCCCACCGCGCCCAGCCCGCATCAGCGGCGGACCGGCACGCAGCCACCAGGGTAGCCGCCCAGCCTGCCACAACAACAGCCGGGACTCCGGCGGCCTCCAGAGCGGCGCGCACCCGAGCCGCAGCGGTTGCCCGCTCCTCCGGTGACGCCGGGATGTCCGCCACAGCGGCGGCCTTGAGCGAGGCCTGTGCCTCGGTGAGCTTGCGGGCGGTGTCCGCCAACTCGCGCCGGATCTCGGCCCGGTCGGCATCGGTCTGCCCGAGTTTTGCCGACATGGCCAGCTCACCGCGAAGGGTGGCCACCGTCGCCGTGTGCGCCTCGACGGCCGCCTGCTCCTCCTGCGCCCACGGTGGCACCACCGAGGCAGGCCATCCAAGCGCGAGTACCAGCAGCCCGAGGTCAGTGATAGCAAGCAGGCCGAGCCCGCCCACGACACCACGCACCCAATAGGCGGCCATAGGGTCGGGCGCGATGGGCACGGCCTGCCCGAAGTACTGAATTGTGACGGGAAAAGTGGGGGATTCAGCCATAGTCGCCTCTTATGCCAGGGTGAACACGTTGGAGCCGTCGCCGTAGCAGGTGCCGGTGATGGTGATCATGTTGCCCTCTTTGCCTTCGGAATAGTCGAAGGAAATCCGGCAGTTGATGAAGGTAAACGTGTCGGTGACCGCCGAGCGAGTCACGACGGCGATCACGTTGACACCCCAAACCACGCCGCCGGGGTCTTTCGTGACGCCAGAGGCAAAGTCGTTGGTCTTCAGGATACCGGCCACCGGCGATGCTGCGGCGGTCAAATCCTGATTGTGGTAGATGGAAATAGAGAAGGAAAGCTGCTTTTGGTCGCCCTCCACCATTTCGAGGAACGTGCCCCGGTTGTAGACGCCAATACCCTCGACGCCGCCCTGCTCCATGCCGGTCAGCTTGACGTCGCCGGGGCCGGGGCCGAGCGTTGCGGTGATGGGGGTTCCGGTGGCGTCCGCGATGGTGACAGCAACGTGTTTGCGGGTTCTAACAGCCATTTTCTACACAGCCTCCGTGAAGTATTCGCCGATGAAAGAAAGAGTCACGACGCAGAACGCCTGATCGCCTACGACGGTGCGGGTGCAGAACCCCGCCTCGACGGGTAGCACGTTCAACTCACCGTTCCACGAGCCGGATTCGGTGAGCAGGTGCCGCCAGATAGCGCGGGCCGCCGTGCTGGCGCCGTCCCAATCAGCGATACGGCTATTCGGCCGCAGGCGGATCAGGAAGCGCACCCGGAGCGTGCCCGACACCAGCAGTTCACCGTTGGCGCCCTGTCGCGACGGGAGCAGGCTCATGTCGCGGTCGTCTACGAAAAAGGACAGGTGCGCCTTGGGTTCCGGCTCAAACTCCGGAACGAGCGGGATGACCGACTGCACCCATGCGGCCTGGCCTTGGGAATAGCCCGCGTCCGGGGTGAGCGCGACGATTCGCGCCGTCACCAGTTGGCGGACTTCGGCGGGAGTCATACGCGGCCTGCAAAGCGGCGATTAGGACCAGCCGCAGGCGCGAACATGGTAGGCGTTGGCCCCTGGTCGCGCCGGGTGTGATCGTCGACAAGTCGCGACTGGTCGCTATCGATTTGCACCGTGATTTCCTGATACGATTTCTCGTATGCCGCGCGTTCATCCTTGGCTTTCTTGTCCCACTGGTCGCCAGCGGTAGACAACGCAAAGCCCTGGAAGATGAGCGCAAGCGTCAGGTGCAGGTGCGCTTCCCGGAGCGCATCGGGTGTGCGGATGCAGTAGGGAAGGCGGCCCTGCCTCACCAGCCGGGCCATCAGTTGCCCCCAGGCTTCATCTATGGAGCCCTGAAAGGACGTGAGCGAGCCAGAAAGGTAGTTTTCAATGCCGAAATACTGCGCCGTCAGGTCGAGGTCGGAAATCACCGGGTAGATACCGGCCACCACCACCGCAGCGGGCCGGAGGATCTCGACCGTGGCCGCCTCGCCTGCAAATGTAAAGACCCACCGCTCCTGATAACCCTCCCCCGGCGATGTAGTCGCGGGTACAGCAGCAGCGAGCACGGTATAGGTGGCCACCGACGCCGAAATAGTACAGGCGGCAGCGGACACAAGCGCCGTACCGCTACTGTTTACGAGCGTATATGTGGCAGACGACGGCGCCACAAGCGCACCCGAGCGATACGCCGGGAGGCGGACTGCGTTATCTTTCGCGCGCACGATTACCGATGGGTACGCGCGCCCGGCGAAAGAGTAGGATGTAGCGCCGGATGGGAGCATGTTACTTCAGCGCGTAGGCGAAGAACTTGACGCCCGTGGTCACGGTAAAGACGCAGTTGGTAGCGTCATGGGCGCCGGGGGCCACATCGAAGCCGGTGCCCGCAGGATCTTCGGACACCGCAAACCACACCAGCGACGGCGTAGACCCGAGGCCGTGGGCCACGTTCTGGCTGCTGCCGGTGCCGGTCTGCTCCGTGGAAATGAACCGCGAAGCGGTTGCAATGCCGCCCGCGTGGTGGATCGGCTTGCCGGTCACCACCTGCTCCCCGCTGTTGGTCGTGACGCAGCGGAGGTAGACGTTGGCGCCTTCGGAAATGTCCAGGGCGGCGGCTTCGTTGTCCTTCAGGTACACCACCTGACCGGCAGCGCCGCCCGACATGTCGATCCCGCCCGCCAAAAGCTCCAGTACCTTGTGGATGCGGACGCTTTCGGAGCTGTTGATGGTGTCGAAGGTCATGTAGGCGTTGGCGCCCTCGCCGATAACCAGCGCGGTGGCGCTGTTGTCGGTGAGGCTGATAGCGGTCGGGGACAAGGAGCCCACGCCGACCACAAGGGCCGTCCACGCCGAGCCGCTGTAGCTGATCACACACCAGTCGCCAGGGGTCAGCGTCGCAAGCGTAGAGGGCGTGCTGCTGCGAATCACGAGGTTGTTGGTGGTGCCGGTATTCTTGAATATTTTGACCATACCGGACACTTCCACGTCGGCCACGGCGGTCACGTTGCGATTGGATGCGCCGCCGTTGACCGCGTTGATGGTCGCCGTGGTCAAATCGAAGGTTGCATCTGCCGAAATCGTGGTAGCCACGACGCCCGCAGAGTCACCCAGGGCAAGCGTGATAGAGCGGCCGAACTTGTTGAGAGATGAGCCGGTATAGCCGGTGAGAAGTGCCATTGTATCCTACCTTATCGGTTTGCGTTGTCGCGTTTGCGGTCGCCGCGCTCGCAAGCGACGGCCACCCGAGTAGCGGCCTGTTCCTGCGTCAGTTTCTGCCCGTTTTTGGCGGCGGACTCCACCATGCGCCGGGCTACGATCTGCACCGCCTCGGCTGGGGATACGGCGTCCCTCATTCTGCGGCCTTCTGAATGCCCTTGGCGGGCTTTGGCGCGCGCTTGGTGTCGCGGGTAAGCACCGGCGCGTCAAGCTCGGCGGCGGCAGCCTTAGCAGTTTCTACGCGGTATTCCTTTTGCTCTGCGGGCAGGTTTTCCATCTGCTTTTTGAGCACGCGAGCGTCCAGGGCTTGCCGACGCTCGGACACGATAGCCCCGGCGGCGGGGTGGATCACGCCTTGCAGAACCAGCGAGGCAATCCAGCAGCCCATAAGGGCGCGGTCTACCTCGATTTTAGCGGGCCGGTTGGGTGCGGTCGCCCGCGCCACTTCCCAAGGGGTGAGGTAGCGCGTGCCGCCTTGCCCATGCCACACGACCGACTGCGATCGGAGCACCGGTCCGGCGGGCACGTTGGCAGGACAGAAAGCCTCGGGAATGCTGTGCCAGGCGTCGAGCAGAATCATTCCGGCATCCCGGCCCGCGCCGGTGATCGCCTCGGAGTAGCCGTTCTGGAGTACCTGTGCGGTGGTCCAGGTGGGGTCACTTTGCACCCCATTCACGCCCGGCTGGGCAAAGACGTACTGCGGCGAGGGCAGCCAGTAGCGGCCCGCGTCCACACCCGCGGCCTTCAAAGCGGCTTCGGGTGCGTCCGAGAGGTCAAAGAGTTCCACGGCGCCGGGATGAAACATCAGGCGGAAAGCCGCCTGGGGTTTCAGATTGATGGCGTTGGAACCGGCCGGAGCCAGAACGGGCACCGGCACGATAGAGGGGGCGCTTGTAGTGGGGGATGACAGCATTTTTACACCTTGCTGGTGACGAGGATCTGAAGGCTGGACGTGGCGGAACCCTGCGCCGCGCCGGTGAAGCAGAGGGCCTGCTTTCCGAAGGTCGCGGCGTTGGCGGCTTGCAACAGGTCATAGACCAGGATGCCCTCCGGCATGACCAT
>Ga0208974_1000778_pt1 | contig 12808 bp, 15 predicted proteins | sample GreLakmeER15MSRF_FD_187699 | JGI IMG/M metagenome (GOLD analysis project Ga0208974, IMG submission 187699) | Freshwater lentic microbial communities from great Laurentian Lakes, MI, USA - Great Lakes metaG ER15MSRF (SPAdes) | ecosystem: Environmental > Aquatic > Freshwater > Lake | place: Great...
TCCAGTGTTTGTTTTGATGGCTAGATCTTGAGCAGATATTGCAGCACGTTCCATTGCAGCAAAAGAACCTGCTAAATCGGGATCTGACGATGTTCGAATGTCTTTTGTATTCATTTGTTACTCCAGTCTATCAGTTTTGTTATTGAATGGTTTAGCCGTTTATCACCAGAATTTAGTTTTCTACTGACTCAAAAAATGAGTGGGTGGCGGGCTCATTGAGTGAGCTTGTTGTTAAAAGATTGGTAATTGGGGCAATTTGAGGAAAATTAAAGTTAGTAACCTCAAAAGCATTGACATACCAAAATCCATCTCTAGAATGGAACCTACATTACGAGTTGGGCTGACGCCCAAGCCAACCTGCCTCCCGGGCAAGGTGGATTGCACTAGCAGATGTGGCTCATACGAGCAACCAAGCGGGTGAAGCGTCGAGCCCTCCTTGTGAGGGCTTTTTTATTGTCTGGTCCACATACGGGCCGAGGGGGATTTGAACCAGATTGCTTACCCTGACGCTTTGTCGAATGTAGCTAAATCAGAAGGATAAGTATTGACTAAACGCAACTGTAAGCCAGGAGATCTGGCAGTGATAGTAGATGCGTACAACCCAGAAAACATAGGAACCATTCTCAAGGTTATCAAACCCCATTGGAACCAGAGAGCGCTGACGATTGAAGCTGGAGATTTCCTATGGACTGCTGAGGCGCCAAGACAAATGACTTATGCGCGTAATAACGGAAAGTTGATTTTTAGAAAGAAGGGCCCAGTACCTGATTCCTTATTGAGACCTATCAGAGGTAATGCGCTAGGGGCTGATATTGCGACAGGGGTTAAGAAATTCGTGGAAGAGACCGCCACTTAAACCAACATGGACTGGCTGACCTAATCAGCTAGGGGGATTTGTTCCAGATTGCGACCCCTACCAAACCGGTGAAGTCGCTAAACAGGAGAATCGTATGAAATGCAAACAAGGAGACCTTGCCATCATCATTGATGACATTCATCCAAGCAACATCGGTGCCTTTGTTAGAGTACTCAAAGTACATGATGAACTAGGCAAATCAGCAGATGTTTTCTATTGGAGGGTATTCTCCAAACATCCCTTGGTTTGTTTAAGAAAAGGTAAACAAGCCCGCCGTCAGCATGTCATTTCAAATGATTGTGATTTAAGTCCAATCAAAGGACTTGAAAAATATAAAGTTCCTAAAAATGAAGACAACTTCCCTTGCTATGAAGTAAGTGAATACGGAACCATAGTTGACCCTTCTGTTCCAGAGCCTGAAATACGGCGCGATGTGTTTGATATTTGTACAAAGGGAATCAAAACTACTGACAACCTAGTCCTTACCATCCAAGAATGCACGCCGTTGGAAAGTTACTTTCAGCATTTAGCACAAGATAGAAAGTGTGAAATTGAGGATCAATTAGATAGTGCTCGCGGGGTCAAGAGGCAGCATTTAAAGGCCCTTTCTGATGCACTAGATGATTACGATTTTGGTTGGATTGACTGGCTGAAATTAGATGGCCAAAAGTCAATTCGTAAACATGTGACTGTCATAGAGGATTGGTTAAATGACCCGGTCGACTGGAGCGAAAGCGATTGGTTTTCGTCCTCATACAGTGGGCAAGAGCAAGCTAAACTTTTTTTCCATTACGAAGATCAAAATGTATTGGAAGAACTCGGAATTGTTATCGTCGAAGGCTGTCACCCAGGCAGTACTTACTATGCTGCCGAATTGCGAAATGATGTTGATAATGCAAATATCACTGCAAGAAAACTAGGGCTTAATTACAGATTTAAAGCTAGTCATTGAGACTTGCGTGGACTGTAAAAACTTAATGAACTATTGAACTTTTTTGGTATTTAATCTTTGAGTGATAGCTTATGCATTTTCGCAACCGTATCAGCTAAAGCACGCGCAACAGGAGAATTGCGTGCACTAAAAATCTTAGATAACTCTGAGTAGTACCACAAGGTTTCCTCCATGCTTGCGTTAAAACGATCGTAAACCTTGGTGCCTATGGTTTCTAAATCAGACAAGATTGCACGTGCATTGTGAAGTTTGTCGCAACCAGAAACAAGTAAGACGTCTGAATGGGTGGTTGCCAAGTGGGCTAAGTATTTTTCTTTACGCTGTTTCCAGTTTTCTTTTTTTCCGTTCTCATCGGGTACGCCATCTGTGCACCCTTGCACAATTGCGCTGACTCTTTCCCCAAAGTCTTCCTTTATCCTCGGCCCGTATGCTGCCCCGCCATCTTCAATCGCATCGTGAAGTAGGGCAGCAATGGCTTGGTCCTCATCCGCGCCGTGTTCAAGCGAAATAGAAGCTACTGCTATGGGGTGAGAAATATATGGCGTAGTTGTTCCTTTTCGAAGTTGTCCGTCGTGTGCTTCTATTGCCAAGTGAAGTGCTCTTGCAAATCGTTCTGTAATCATCAAGATCCCTTATAAATTTTTGCAGTTTTGTTAACGGCCTCAACAAGCTTATCTCTCAATACTTTAGGCCCCACGACTTCCACATCAGGCTCAAACAACAAAATATCACCTAGCAACTCTCGGTCATCCGAGTAAGGTATTTCCAATGTGTAGGAGCCATCTTTATGTAGGGTGGCCTTTTGATCTGGATGCCATTCCTCAGCTTGCACCCATTTAGCACGCTCAGATGTGAATTTCAACTTAGCCCAGTTTTTTGCATCACCACCAAAAATACCGTAACCTGATTGCATTCTTGTTTGATGTCTTTCTGGCTTACATCTTTGGCGGCCGTGTCTAGCACCTTACATTCAGTGATGACGTCAACAGAAAAATTCAATATCTTCTCGCGCGTGTGGCACCAAGCGTCGACATACCAGTTATCTCGGTAGTGCACTAGTTGTTGCGGGGAGATATCGCGATGGGTGTACTCATTGCGTCCGCGGTTGAAATGTTGGATGTGCAGACGTTTGCGCTCGAATGTGGCTTGCGCCACCACTTGAAAATTTTTCAATTCCAAACGGCGTTTGCCTGCGTGCACCGCACGTACCCGCTTGGTTAGTGCTTTTGCGTCTATGCCCTCTTTTTCAAGAATTTCAGACAGTCGTTCTTGCAGGGGCATCAACCTGGGACCTAGTAAGCCAGGTTCAAGTTCCGAGATCATGGTTTGAATCGATAGTAGGGCCAGTAATTCTTTTTGGGTGAACATCAACCCAGGTAGCTCGTATGAGTCATCTGGATTGATCAGTTTGTAAGCATTCTCAAATCGGTCGTAATCGATGTGATAGTGGTAGAAATCACGCATCTTGTCCAAGTCACGCTTGAACGTGGCCTCAGAGATTTCAAGTTCTTTCAAAATCGCTTGCTTAGTCAACAAACGATTACGCTTAAACATCGATTTGTATTTGTAGATTCGATCAAATTGCGCCATAGTTTTAATCCTACTTTTTGTCATTTTTGCTCATTTTGTGAATATTCTGATGAAATTGACAAAAGCCACGCAATCATTACATCTCTGCGGCTGCGTTTCACATATCCTCCCAATCCCCAAGCTGTTCCATTTCCACCTTATCTTTCGGGCAGATGGGTGGGCCGTAAGACAAGAACTTCTTAAACATGGGTACTTGATACCCGCACTTCTTGCAAGCCGCTCTTGGTCTAGGGCCGCGTGAAACCTTTTGCATGGAGACTTTGAGCTTTTCATGCGGGTAGGGGCCGAGTTTGGTGAGTAAGTTAGTCAATACAAGCTTTAATTCAGGCCCGGCATCCGCGCTACGCATAGGACCTTTCATCCCCATCTTCAATGCGATCTTTTTGAATTCTTTGCCGTGCTTGTTTTGGCAATCATCCACAGCGTGCACGAGTTCGTGCACTAGCGTGTCGATCACGTCGTAAGCATCACCCAGCGTAGGAGAGATAAAAATCTGATTGATTCCGTTAGCCGAACTCTTTGTAGACCAGCACTGACCAATGTGTCCACTGCGCACGCCAGTACTCGTGAAACCGCAAGACACCTGACAAGGTGGAACAACGAAACTCTTTTGCGCAAACAATGGGCGCAGCAAATCAATAGCCGCCAATAGCCAAGCCTCTCGAGTTGGGTAATTTCGCATAGAAGGGGGTGTGTGGAGTAGGGCATATAAGAATCCACCACCCCAGGCTCAAAAGATGAGCCACCTTGCTGATCGTTTATCCAGTAGATGCTTAGCGACTAAGTCACAGATGTTTTAGAAAAGCTTCCGCTTGTTTTAATGCATCCCTCGCATGATTTAGTTCCAGACGTTTCGTGGGGAATGAAACTCATGTGCCCATTGTTGTATGTGCGACCAAATTTTCTTGGGTGCTACTTTGGCTAGGGCGGAAGCTTCTTCCACAGCACGGACCACCATACTAATTGGAAGCTCATCGATCAGCGTGGCCATATGCGAGATTCGCGAAGGTGGGATCGATCCGCTAGCCAAAGCTGAAGCAAGCTCTTTGGCGCTCATAGACTCTCGATAACTGACGCTCGCAGAGCGACTTGCCATTAGCAGTGCATGTGGTTTTTTACGTATTGGCGCATTAAGTTGCATTTCAATACCCAGTACGTTCATTAAATCGGCTGCTTTAGCCATACCTAGATCATTCAATGATCCATTTTCAAGAAGATTGATAGTCGTTCTTGAAAGCCCAGACATGCTTGCAAGCTGGGCTTGGCTAAGGCCTAGCTCAGTTCGTCTGTTACGAGTCAAAAGACCCAAATCAAGAAGATTCATGGGAATTCTCAAATTCAAATATGTTTAGTATACTGAACATATTAAAAAATGCAAGGCGCTTCTATAAATACTTTTAAGTCCTATTTAGCCACCGCCCGACAAGCCGCCTGCATATCGCGATTCCGTATAAATCCACATTGGCTAGATCCACTGCCTGTCTCTGCGCGGCACATGGCTTGCAGATCTGGCTCGCGGATAAAGCCGCATTGGCTGCTACCACCTCCGCTAGTTGCTCTGCAATAGGCTTGTTTATCGGGGTCTTGAATAAATCCACACTGGCTTGAAGCACTGCTAGTGTTTGAGGAATTAGTCCTATCCGCACTAGCGCGACACGCTGCTTGCATATCTCTGTCTCTGATAAACCCACATTGACTGCTACCGCCTCCAGTTTCAGCGCGGCATCTGGCTTGTAAGTCTGGTTCGCGGATAAATCCGCAGTGGCTGGAACCGCCTCCACTGATTGCGCGGCAATACGCTTGACGGTCAGGGTTTTGAATGAAACCGCAATCAGATTGTTGAGCTTGGGCTGCGAGTGTTGCTAGTAGCCATGAAGCTAGGTATAAAAGTTTCAAAAGCTTTTTGTGCATGGGTGACTCGATGAAATGGGTAAACCACTTTAAAACAATTTTTCCCAAGCTCACTTTCTGAGCCTCAAGCTCAATAAAGTGACCCATCAAGTCCCAACCCTTAAGCCCAACAGTCATGTCGACCATTGCGCTTCCCCATAAATAACCGGAGCAACTATGCGTACAACACTAGGTTTAGAAGACGAGATCGGTCAAAGAGTTTTTTCCCTCAAATCTGTCCGTATGGAGGGCAAGTTAGAGGGTCTGTTACTCACTATGCAAGTGAGCCAGCGCTATCGCAACGATACCGATGACACGATAGAAGCCTCATACACATTTCCTGCAGGTTGGGGCGCGAACCTTTTGGGGTTTAGCGTCACCTTGAATGGCAAACAGTTACAAGCTATTGCTTTAGCCAAAAAGAAGGCTGAAGAAAACTACGAGAAAGCTATCTCTGACGGCGATACCCCCGTCATGCTTGAGAAATCGCCCCTAGGTCTCTACACCGCCAATCTCGGCAACATCAAACCCAACGAAGAAACCGTGATTGATATCGAATACGCACAATTGCTGCGTTTTGAAAAGGGACGCATCCGCATCACCGTTCCCACTGTGATTGGCTCGCGCTATGGCGACGAAAAAAAACACGGCCACATCGCCCCGCACCAAAGCGTCCAAGTCGATGCCTTAGTGGAATACCCATTCACCGCGCGCCTAGACATCTTGGGCGATATTGCATCAGGCAACGTCACATGCCCTAGCCACAGCGCAGACATTTCGCAGATAGAAGGCGGTAAGCGCATTGAACTCACCAAAGGCGGCATGCTCGACAGAGACTTCATTGTCACCATCGAAGACTTAAGTTCCGCGTCTTACGCAGTCACCACACAAGACACCGACGGATACGCCGTCATCGCAAGCTTCTGTCCGGTGTTGAAAGAAGAAAAGCCTTCTCCCTTAGCCCTCAAAATTTTGGTCGACTGCTCTGGTTCGATGCAGAGCGAGAGCACAGAGCAAGCCCAAGAAGCTTTGAACGATTTGCTTTTGCAACTTCAATCCGAAGACATGGTGTCTTACAGCAAGTTCGGCACTGAAGTCGTGCACACCACACAGCAGCTAGAAAAGTGCAATCCGAAGTACATCAAAAACACCTTGGCCAAAGCCGTCTACCAAACCCATGCAGACATGGGTGGTACCGAACTCAACAAAGCGTTAACTTCCACTTTCAAACTCAGCTTTGCCAAAGCCTATGAAGAAGGCTGCGACTTGCTCCTGATCACCGATGGTGATGTGTGGGAGATTGAAGAAACCATTCGCCAAGCCAAAGTCTCGAACCACCGCATATTTGCCATAGGTGTTGGCAGCGCCCCAGCGGAAAGCCTTCTACGCGACCTTGCTGAAAAAACAGGCGGTGCGTGCGAACTTATTACGCCCCATGAAAGTATCTCTGGCGGTGTATTGCGCATGTTGCAGCGCATGCGCTCAGCTCGCAGCACATCGGTTCAGATTGCATGGCAAGAAGAGGTGCTGTGGCAATCAGCGCTGCCTAAGCAAGTGTTTTCTGAAGAAACGGTGCATGTGTTTGCCAAACTCAAAAGCAGACCACAAACTGCGCCTACATTAACTTGGGTCGCCGGCAAAGAGGAACACACTGCTACTGCTCCTAGCCTGACACATCAATCTACAGACACCACCGCACGCTTAGTTGCGGGTTCGCGCATTCTTGCAACGACCGATGAGGCAGAAGCTACCGAGTTGGCGATTCAATACCAACTCGCCAGCAAATACACCAACTTGCTATTGGTACATATTCGTGCAGAAGAAGAGAAAGCAGATGGCCTGCCCAAATTAGAAAAAATTCAACAAATGCAAGCAGCAGGTTGGGGTGGTTTTGGAAATGTAGATGTATCGCGTGGAAGCACGGTGTTGTATTCCAGATCTATGGCTTCCTTTAGTTATGCATCGCCTTCAAGAAGTGCGATCGTTTCAAACAATTTGTCAGTCCCCAGTGTTTGGAGGACTAATAAAAAACAGTCAATATCTAAGGTCGATCAACTAGCCCAAGGTGGCGTAGACGACTACGAAATTCCAGATTTCCTCAAAAAGCAGGCCGACGGCGGAAACGACTTTGGCGACATTAAATTTAGCCCACCCATCATCTTCTACGAAGACGACTTCTCCCCAGACGACATGCTGCGCAAATTCAACGAACTTGCGGTTGAGACCAATGATTTCTCTCACATCACCTTTGAGTTGATGGACCCAATCTATGAGGGTGAGGTCTGGACAGTTTTGTGCATTGCCTCTGGGGACGGGCATGTAGACAACTACTGGGCATGCTTGCTTAACTGGTTGGCTAACAATGTGAAAGGCATCGTGGCACTCAACCGCCACGCTTTGCGAATACTCCATGCAGAACTCGCCAAACTAGACGATCCATCTCAACAAAAAGCGCAAGATCTTTTTGCCAAGTCTTTTACCAAAATCACCCCCAATTCATGGGGTTTGGCTAAGGCACAAAAGAAGCGCACTTTGTTGCAGAGGTTGAAAAGGATCATGGCATGACAGACAACACCCTATAAGGCGACATCAGCAAAGCCACGCTTGCGATGCGCGAAGACGAAAAGCAGCACTTCAGCGCGTTGGTGGGGGTGCAAAGCCCGGTGCAGCAGCAGAGGTCGATGCGGCTTAATTAAACTTTATTGGCAGTGACAGGGACGTAAACTTCTTTAATTAAATCTAGAGTAATTTGCAATATCCTCGTAAACACATCTAGTGATTCGTTAAAACTTGGTGTGTTTACGGGTTCTGCATAAACCATGTCGGAGACAAAGGCTTCGTATTGATTTTTTAGGGCCAAGCTATCTTTAGCCCAGTTGAGTGCATCATTCAATTCGGCTACCGGTGTCGTGTAGAACTGAGGATGCTGATTTTGAAACTCAATCGCATCATTGACGATCACGCTCGAAACAAGGCTTGCTAAATTGTCAGGTTCTAGCTCAAACGTTGCTGGCCCGTTCTGAATAATTTGATGTACGTCATAAAGATGCCTCACCAGAGCTTTGTCCCACCCATTAGATGTACCTAAATTTTTCTCGCCATTTGGCTTTTGCAGTTGTAATGCCAAACGGCGAGGAAATGACACTAGCTTTTCAGCCAATGCCTCATGTAAACCTACGCATTCCATTTCAATGGGTGACTGTTAGGCTCGAGTTGTTAGTTTTTCCAGTAAAGGGCCAACTCGGTGCTTTACAGTGGGAGTTCTAAGAGTTGATAGATTTAGCTCAAGCAGAAGATGAGGCCTTAGTGATGAGGGTTTTGAAAACGCTGATTCATATTCAATATCTAGCCCTGTGTAGCTGTTGCTATCAAGTGAGCGACGGGTAATTGAGTTCTTATCAAATCCGCCTTCTTCCAATTTCGCCATCACGTTCTTAACAAACGTACTAAGTTTTCGCCTAAGAGCACTTTTAGGTAGTTTTGCTGATAGCTCAGACGGAACGATTTTGAAGTCAACATCCTCTGACATGCGATGCAAAATGCCGTAGGCTTTTGATAGGCAAGTGCCGCCGCAAAAGACAAGACGAAAATCTGGTGATGGTGGTAATCCTTGGATCAGAGTGATTGCTTCAAGAACAAAATAATCTTTTTCTAGAGCAAATCCGGGAAGAGAAACATCTGATTCGATTTCGAAATCTGAAATCTTTTCAATGATTTGTTGGGATAACTTCTTCATGTCTCAAACCGAATAGATTTGCTAGCAAAACCAATTCGTCGACAAACTCTTGATTTGCCAACGTTCAATACTGTAGACATTGGTATTTGGGTAGTTTTGCCGTCTCTATATTCTTTTGCAGCATTTCCTAGATCAGGCTTGACGCCAAGCTTGGTAAGAGCTGCTAGGCCAATTTCAATAAGCGGGACAACAGGAATTGGCTTGCCGGTCAGGGCGCTTGGCCGAGCTTTGACGTAGACGCCATAGCCTGCCTTGATGAGAAGGCCGCGTTTGATTGTGTTTCTCAGGGCGCGACCCACTTGGTCGTAGCCTCCAAACCTATCAAATTCTTTACGAAGAAATACCTTAGCCGCAGAGCGTTGCAGGCTCATCTCTATGCGTTCTTCTAGGGTTACTCTTGGCATATTTGTTCTACAAAAATAAGACAGTAATGTCGTATTTTTGCGTAAATTAGGAAGGGCGTCAACTGAGAATTGGAATTTTGACGTTGCCATTAAATTACGCACCAGATTGTTAAAGTAGCCAATAAATAGTACATTGTAGTTACTTAATAGACATCAAGAAAGCTCCAATTGATTTCATTGCAATCAATGATTACAATCCCTAACTTCTCAGACACAGGAGATTACTGCTATGGCCAGCATCACAATTCGCAACCTTGACGACGATATCAAACAGCGCTTGCGCGTTAGAGCCGCTGAGCACGGCCGTTCGATGGAGGAAGAGGCTAGGGATATCCTGCGCCGAGTGACGGCTGAGGGCGCGCCCCCCCGTAATCTTGCCGCGAGCATCCGCGCTCGAATTGCACCTGGCTACGGTGTTGATCTAGACATTCCAGTGCGAGGGCCGATGCGTGACCCCGTGCAGTTTGAGGAGTAACTTGCGTGATCATTGTCGACACCAACGTCATCTCTGAGCTGATGCGAACTGCACCAGCCAAGCAAGTTGAGCAATGGTTATCTGAGCAGGACGGCGCATCGATTTATATCACTGCCATCACCGAAGCAGAGTTGCGATTCGGCGTGGCGATCTTGCCAACGGGCAAGCGGCAGACTTACCTAGCCAATTTGGTCGAGGGCATCTTAGAAGAGGATTTTCATGACCGAATCCTGCCGTTTGATCGCAAGGCTGCTATTGCCTTCGCCTCGATCGCCGCCGAGCGGCGCAGTGTTGGTCGCCCCGTCAGCCAATGTGATGGCCAGATTGCCGCGATTGCCCGATCGCTTAGTGCCAGTGTGGCCACCCGTAACGTTGCAGACTATGAGGGCTGTGGAGTCGAAATTTTGAATCCGTGGCTTTTAGGTCTTCAATAAGAGCGAGCCATGAAACAAATACCAAACTAAGAAGAAGAATTAGCTTACCCCCTCAAAAGCCCCCCTGAATTCCCCAAGATCAACATTCGTCATCCCAACCTCAGGCGAAGTCGCCACGGTTTTCCACTGCGACACCGCCCAGGTAACTTTTTCCAAAATGTTTTGCGCATCTGTTTGACTGAGATTGAAACGCTCAGCTTGACCCATGAGCTGGACTAATGAGGTTACGGGGCCAGTATCTTCAGTGAGCCATGTTTTTGACTCGCGCTCTTTGTCTGGAAATGGATTGAGGTCGAAAGCAGGCGCGAGCCTCCATTGGTTATCGCCTGCATATAAGAACCCAATATTTTGAAGGTGGTCGTCAACGTTGTTGATCAAGAAATTAAATACGATTCGTCGCCATAACTGTTGGGCGTCTTGTATGAAGTTTTTGCATTTGCTGCGCATGACGTCAATTACCTCGGTGTAGTCATGCTCCTCATCGCGTCTGGCTTGCAGTAATGTTGCGCCAGACATATAGGGAATTCTGCTTTGCGAAGGGCTTCTGTCAAACCTTTGTATCACTGCAACCGGTTGGTCATGCACCTTCACTATGCGCGATTCGGCGCTGTCAATGCCTGCTAACTTTGCAAGTCGAAGCGCTAAAACTTCTCCTCGCGTGACGCTTCGCTCATCACCCACACTTGGAAATTTGCCCAGCGCTAACACCTCTCCTGTGTCTAGTAGTGTGCATTTAGGACGCATACCGCCAAGTGAAGTACCTCGTCCTTGGAGATATTGCAGATCCTCACTTGTTTCTTGGCTTAGCTCAAAAGCGCGTGATGCTTGGAGTATTTTTTCGAGATCTAAGAGGGCAGGGGTTGCGCGAGCACCGTCAGGCACGATGCGAAGAAACTGTCCTTGTTCGTTTTGTAGACGCAGCGCACCCATGCGGCTGAAATCGTCTACAGCAGCCAGGTAATCAATTTCTGTTAGCGCACCAAGACTTGCGTCTTTAGCGCGAGCTTTAGCATGGGCTCTTGCAATCACACGTCTTCCCCATGCGTCTGGTTCTGTGTCTGCAAGCGCGTGGAAAAAACATGAATCGTTTTGTGTGGGGGCTTTACGTAATTGGTAACCGGTTTGCCGGTTCAAGTCGGGTGACACATCAAAATAGTTGTCGCTTGAAAGCCATTCTTCGCTATAAGCAAATTGCGAGAACTCTCTTGCTCCATCTTTTGCGTAGACCAAACGACCAATTGGCTTTTCACTTTTGCCAACACATACGTTCAAGTTGGATTTAGTCGCCATCAAAACGCCCCAGTTTCAAGTGTTACTTTTGACTTGCGAATACGTTTGGGTAATCTCTCGTCCATCAGCACCAGTCCAATGCTGTCTTGGGCGGTGTCTAGCAATTGGTCGAGTTTGTCTAATTCGCCAAAAATTTGGAGCGATCGGGCGACATGCACCAACGCTGTTCCAGGATGGCCTGCCTCCATGCGACGCACCGTATTGATAGACGTGCCAATGCGCTTAGCGAGTTCAAGTTGGCTCAAATGCCGCCTTCGGCGCGCCAAAGAAATACCCTCACCTAAATGGATTAGGCTGCGACTGACTGGTAAAGGTATAGGGTTGAATGAAGGCATATAAATATCCATAAATAGATTATTAAATAGTTTAAAGATCTAAATATAGATTATTATAAAAATATACTGGATTGTCAATCTTTTGACTCAAAACTTTCCCAAGATACGTTTAGCCAAATCTGGTTTGGGCGTCTCCTGCTGTTTCTTGATCAAACCACGAAACGAAAAAGTGAGCAGGAGTATCGCCTTTAAATGAGTTAATAGGTTCTAATAAAAATCAAATAAGGCATTTAAGATTGCCTAAAATAGACATATTAGGGATAATAGACATATTGTCTATAAAGGAGGTTTCTATGCTCACCATGACTTCTGTCGTTGCACAAAATCAATTTGGCGCACTTATCGACACATCGCAAAGGCAGCCAGTAGCCGTGACGCGGCATGGTCGACCTGTGGCTGTGGTTCTGTCTTATGAAGACTACAAGGCTAGTACACAAACCATACCTTTTCATGTTGCCACCTTGATCAGCGAAAGTTACCCTCTGCGTGGCAAAGAGGCTAGCGACTCCATGCGCGAGCATCTTGCAAAAATGAGCAATCAAGCAGCGAGGGATGGGTTGAGCGAAGAAGACATCACGCGCATGCTCAATGAAGAATAAGCCAGCGTTCATAGTCATTGATACCAATGTCCTCATCAGCGCTGGTTTACTTCCTCAGTCAAAGACGGCACAAGTGCTTGCGGCCGTCGTCGAGAACTTTGTCATTGCTCAAAACCTCGCCACTTGGCATGAACTAGAAACACGAATCGCTCGCTCCAAGTTTGACCGTTACTTTGGGGAAGGCGGACGATTAAGGCATCTAGTCAAAATTGCCCAATCAGTTGCGCAATTTGAGGTCGTTGCTAAA
>Ga0208974_1000780_pt1 | contig 12804 bp, 16 predicted proteins | sample GreLakmeER15MSRF_FD_187699 | JGI IMG/M metagenome (GOLD analysis project Ga0208974, IMG submission 187699) | Freshwater lentic microbial communities from great Laurentian Lakes, MI, USA - Great Lakes metaG ER15MSRF (SPAdes) | ecosystem: Environmental > Aquatic > Freshwater > Lake | place: Great...
GGATTCATATACTGGGTATTATGCCTGCCTTGCACGTAGGTCAAAAGAGTTCGATTCTCTTATCCTCCACCAGTATCAGGAAGTGTGACCGAGAGGCCGAAGGTGACGGACTGTAAATCCGTTCGTAACAGCACGTTGGTTCGAATCCAACCGCTTCCACCATATCACTCTTAGAGGTTGGGTGTAACCTTCAAGTACTTTGATGTACCAATCGTGGCAAGTGAGAGGCTCTACGTTAAATTTTTCTAGCAGCACACAAGCTGCTAAGTATTTTCCTGGAACGGTCCCATAATGGTATTGGAGAAGATTGCTAATCTTTCGATCGTAGTAATACGGTTTCTGAGTTCGAGTCTCAGTCGTTCCGCCAAGTTTTATTCCGCAGAATCCGAGCTAGGTGCACGGACTTGACTGTTAATCAATGATTAGCTGGGTTCGAACCCCAGATGCGGAGCCAACATTAGCCCTACTAGTACAATGGCAGTACACTGGTTTTGTAATCCTGTGATGGCAGTTCGATTCTGTCGTGGGGCACCAATAATTTTTAACCTTTGAAAGAACTATATGAAACGAAAAAGTCGTAAACTATAGTGTCAATCCAGATCCCATGTAGGTCCGGGTTGGCACGTGAAAGATAATTTTACATACCAACCCTCTAAGATGTTAAGGCAGCATGCCGGACTCTTAATCCGTGACGTCCAAGTTCAAATCTTGGTGGAGGGACCACATGGGATCATAGTTAAGCGGTTATAACATCAGGCTTTTAACCTGTAAATCCTCGGTTCGAGTCCGAGTGGTCCTACCATAAGAAAACATTCTGTAACAGCTACACTGGAACAACACTGAACTTGACTAGCCCGCGGCGTGTCAAGAGGTGCCAGGAAGAGCAGGGCTGTCCAGGATTCAAGCGCCGCAGAGTGTTTCCTTATGGTTTTACGTTGGCCATGGTGTAATGGTAGCACCCGACTCTGTGAAAGTCGTAGCATGGGATCGATACCCATTGGTCAACCCAGTTTGGTGATATGGCGTAGACGGATGCGCACCGGCTTCATAAGCCGAGGAGGAAGGATCGATACCTTCTATCACCACCAGAACATAAGTATTAACATGAAAGCATTAGTATTAGGGTGTAGTCATGCTGCCGGCAGTGAGATTTCTCACAACGGTGTGGATGACAGAGACAACAGTTATGCCATGCATCTGGCAAAATTGTTAGGGTATGAACCTGTTAATTGTGCAATCACAGGTGGCTCAAATGACGCCATGTTTAGAATTTGTGAGCAAAAGCACACAGAGTATGATATTGTAGTTGCATGCTGGACCGGGCGTGACCGCAGCGAAGTATGGGATAACAGCACCGGTGCCTGGCAACCTATTGCTCCAGGTGGCATGTGTATCACTGCCGAATCATACAGACAGCAATGGTTGGTAAATTGCACAGATGACACAACCGGTAGACTCAACAAGTTAAAAAACATACTGGCAATGAATGCCATGTGCAAGGTCATCAACATAGATAGTTTTTGGCCCGTAGATTTTGAATGGCCAGCTTCTGTCAAGTGGCCTGTGAAAGAAACTTTTTGGGACTGGTCAGTCGAGCGTGAGTACGCTCGCACAGCATGGGGGCATTTTGGTCTTGCGGCACACCAGGCTTATGCCAAATACGTTTATGAGAATTGTTCGGGTGTTGTGTAGTGGTAGCACAACAGACTTTGACTCTGTTAGTGAAGGTTCGATTCCTTCCACCCGTACCAGAATAGCCCGTTAGCTCAATGGCAGAGCACTCGACTGATAATCGAGCGACCCAGGATCGTTACCCGGACAGGCTACCAATCAAAAGCGGTTGATGAACTCCAGTGCCGATTCTGTGTCGTTGAAAAAACGCAGGACCAGGCGGTTGCTGAAGATATCATTCACAAAGATGTAACAGGTATTGTGATTGCTCATGCTCAGGTGGATATGTAGTCCAGCAGCAGTGATATTGTCATATGTATGCATCAAGTATTTACACCAGTAATGCTTGCTCCAAGACTCTCCCTGACAGGCGGAGTATAATAGGAAAAGTTGTCTGTCACAAATTTATGCCTCGGTAGTTTAATGGTAGAACGGCATCCTTACACGGTGCATACGGGAGTTCGATTCTCCAACGAGGTACCATACAATAAATACTAGAATAATTTAGGAGATTTAAATGGCATTTGACATAACCACAACCAACACATGGGCATCCAAAGATGATCAAAATAATCTAGCTCGTGCAGCAGACGCTGAAGCTAATATAGAAAAAATGATTAGCGAAGGGAAAACTGACGGTTCTTATCTAGAAGTAACACCAGTTACTACCATTAGATATTGGATAGACTTGGCAGCAGCACAAGAATTTGCTGCTTTTGTATCTACCAATGCTGCCACACATAACTGCACACTTGTCAGTACAGAATACGGCACTAGATCCTAATAGATGGTACCGTAGAAAGTTAGTTTCTACATCCACATAATTCTCGGTATGGTGAAATGGTATCACTCTTGGTTTGGGACCAAGGAGCGTAGGTTCGATTCCTGCTACCGAGACCAACATTAAGCACAGGTGGCGGAGTGGCCCAACGCACGGGATTGCAAATCCCGAAAGCCGTGAGTTCAAATCTCACCCTGTGCTCCAATCAAACGGAAAGTAATGCAGCGGGGATGGTCCTGCGACTGGCCTTGAAAACCAGGTTCTCTTAACAGGGATGGGGTTCGACTCCTCTGCTTTCCGCCAACAACATGCAACTTTAGCTGATATGGTTATAGCGGTGCCCTGAAGAGGCATTGAAGTAGGTTCGATTCCTACAGGTTGCACCAAATAATGCCCCGGTGACGTAATGGTAGCCGTGTGAGTCTTAGAAACTCATGTCCTTGTGGCGTGTCGGTTCGAGTCCGACCTGGGGCACCAAATTTAATTTGTTAAAAAGTTGAATTTTGTAATCAACAAAAAATTGTTTTTTAGCAGCAGTAACTTCACTCCAAGGAACTTCTGCATTTTTTGTTGATTGAATTCTTTCTAGATTAAAATTTGGATAATTCATCAACGACCAGGCTGTTTGTCCTGGTATATGAAATGTGTTATTTCCTTGCATTATTTTTGTGAGTTCTTGCTGCTTGGTAGCGGCCTCGTAAAAAGTCATATGTTTGTTTTGCCAATTGATCATTATGCTGTCTTCACTACCCATATCTTCATATCCGTAGTTGTGCCAGTTTTTATCAAAATCACTTTGACTAAAATTTACATTGAGTTTTTTGATGACCAATGTTTCAAAGTAAGCACTATGCAATGGCAGCTCTTGACTTTGGATTAGATTTGCAGTGTGTTGTACTTCTTCTAAACTTTCTTCCGGAAGTCCAATCATAAACAATCCATGCATTAAAAAGTTATTTCCGTATTTGCGACGTATATCTCTGACTGTTTCTATTTGTTTTTGAGCATCAAAACCTTTGCCAACAAACAACCCTGTTTCTCTTTTGAGAGTCTCTATCCCAAAAGACACTGCCCGTAGGCCAATATCAAACATTACTTGTACGCGATGCGGTCGTGTTGCCAACAGATCCAATCTATTGTAGGCCCAAAACACAGGTTGGAAGTTCAACTGCTTGACCACATTCAGAATGCGATCTAACTTTTGATCGCTGTCATTGAATGTATCATCCATGAGCTGGTATGTAGTAATACCATATCGATCATAATTGTTTTTTAGTTCGTTGTAGATTATTTCTTCATTGAGAACATAATCTAAAGTTTTTTTCCCACGTTGAGGATAACTACAAAATTTACAATTAAAGATACATCCGCGAGCTGGTTCAAACGGAAGAATTCGATAATTCAAAATATCAGTGTCCTCCCAGTGCATGGGAGAATTAGCAAAATCATATTCTTTTTCCTGATCTCTAGACACCACAGTTATACCATACAAATTTTTGTAACTGTCTTCAATGGGTAAATTATTATACAAACTGTTGGCAACATTGACAATACTGATTTCGGCTAGGCCACGCACAATGATATCAATGTTTCGATTGATACAAGTTTCATGAATTCTATAGCCACCTAGCAGTATTTTGCAGTTGGAATTTAATTTTTTTATAACTGCTACCATGCGGTCTTCGTAATCAGTGCCTTGTGGATAAAATGCAGTATTGGGATTGTAATCGTGATATAGTAGGGGCTGTGGCACATTCTCAAGTTTTATTTTATCTTCAGACTTTAAAAAAGTAGTGCTGTATCCTACAAAAAGAGTTTTGTTGCTGATCACACGATTTAATAGTGTGATCATGTCATCTGCGGACCATACAGATAAGTTGTCAACTACAAGACAAGAATATCCAGCTTCTCGCAAAGAACTAGCAATTTTATAGGCACCAAGTGGTTTAGCAGTTAATACTGTATTTGGAAAGTCTGTAAACAATACAATTTGATATTCTTTTTCTGTCATGGAACTATTTATTGAGTAATTCGTGCATTTATATAAAATCCAACCAAGCAACTATGGTGCAAGGCCGATCTGGTTTGATCCTTGCAGATTGCACCAAATTATAATAAGTAAACTAACAAGGAGACAGTATGGCACAAGTCACAGCACAGCCCGCAGCAGAACGGATTAGAATTTTTGAAAACAAGATCACTCGCGAACGAGTGGTCTGCCGCAACATCAAGATGTCACGTTACTTTGATGGCGTGGAATTTCTAAGTGTGCATCGAGAAAACGAAACAAGACAATTTTTGATTCGTCGAGATGCCCTAGACCAAATCACTTGACAACAAGTCACAGATGCTGTACAATGAGTGCATGTACAAAATAATAAGCAAATCTGGACTACCACTCAACTCATATGACTCACTAGATGAGGCAATGAGCTTTGCCCGAATTGTTGGCATGTTTGTGACCATTCGAGGTCCGGACTTTGAAGTGTGCGGTGTATTTGGTGTGGACACAGTTCGAGATGGCAAGTGCCCTGATGGTGTTGACTACGACTGGAACAAGGCCAGCAGAATTGGTGCCACACGACGATGATGGAATGGAACAACCCCTCAATGATCAGTGCTCTTGATCAAGCCACAATTGCTCTCACAACAAAGGAATCACTCATGGACCAGGACCCGGAATTTCAAGAATACGATGCTTTTGTCAAGCATCTTGAAACCACTTATCCTTTAATGTTTGCGGGTCAATACGGTGGCATTGAATGTGCCGCTGGATGGTGGCCCATTATCACCAGCCTGTGTGCTGGTATTCAACATCATATTGACTGGAAGAACCGGCAATCAGAAGTTGTGCCTCAAGTGACAGTGACACAGATCAAAGAAAAATTTGGCGGCCTGCGTTTCTACTACGATGGTGGTGACGAATATGTTAGCGGGCTTGTTACAATGGCAGCAGCCTGGGCAAGCCATGCCTGCGAAGAGTGTGGCTCACAGGGTGTACTGCGCCATGGTGGCTGGCTCAAGACCTTGTGCGACACACATCACAACCTGCGTGAATCACGCAAAAAATCAGGAGTATAACATGTTGAGTATGAAAGAATTTATGGAACTGGTGGATTACCGGATCACCGAAGGCGACACCTATGGCTGGCAGTGCTTTGGGCCCAACAGCTATCAGTTGAGCTCCTGGAATGGCGTTCATGGCGCAGGCGGCTGGAGTGCCAATATTGTGTTCAGCACCCAGAGCCAAAAGGTCTATTGTGTGGAAGTATGCGACTACACAAACGATCGTGCTTACAGAATGATCCGTCCTGACTATGTGAAAAAGCATGACAAGGAAGCTCGACGTCGAGATGTAGTTCCCAACGAAGCCTGGGACGCGGTCAACTATGTTGATCTTGAAACCGATGATGACTTTGTTCAAAAGTTTCAGGCTATTGTGTCCGGTCAAGAATATGATACCCGTGTGCAAGTGCCAGTGGACTTTACTGATGAAGAACTGTTAACGTACATGAAGGCTGCACACGAACTGGATATCACATTTAATGAGCTTGTGGTGCAGGCCATAACTCAAGCTGTTCAAGCACATGAAGCTGATCCAAAAGCATTTGGTCAGCGATACAATTACTAAAAGCCCCGCTGGACAAATCTGGTAAAGTCGCTTCTCTCAAAAGGAAGAGTTCTCTCGGTTCGACTCCGAGGCGGGGTACCAAAAGAAAGAAACAAATGAGAAAAATCGATATTGCCCAGGTGGCAGCGTTTATTGCAGCACAGACACCAGAAACAAAAATTTACCTGGGCTGTGACAGTGAACGTGTGAAAATCAACGGTGCATGGCATGCTGACTATGTGTTGGCTATTGTGGTGCACATCAATGGCAATAATGGTTGCAAACTGTTTGGAGAAGTACAGCGTGAACGCGACTATGATAGCAAGCCTGGCAAACCTGCCATGCGACTCATGACCGAAGTCTACAAGGTAAGTGAACTGTATCTTAGACTGGCTGAAGTGCTGGATGGTCGAGATGTTGAAGTGCATCTTGATATCAACCCCAACGAAATGCACGGTTCCAGCTGTGTTATCAGCCAGGCTGTGGGCTACATCAAGGGCACATGCAATGTGGTTCCTTTTGTCAAGCCCGAAGCCTTTGCTGCCAGCTATGCTGCTGACAGATTTCGTAGCCTCAAGGTGGCTTGACAAATAAATATCATGTGCGGGTGTAGCTCAATGGCAGAGCAGAACGTTGCCAACGTTACGACGAGAGTTCGATTCTCTTCACCCGCTCCAGAACAAGTTATGATAACACTTGAACCATTTGATTACGGAGTTCCTGCAAGTCCTGGTGATTGCCACATTGGACTTTATCAGCCAATGTTGAATCAATTTCTGTTGACTGTAAACAATATTCAACATGCTCGAGATATTGTATTAATTGCATCCGGACGATATCCATTGTTTATGGTTAATCTTGAGGCTGCAGACAACTACCACAAAAATCTAATAGATAATGCATGTTGCGAAAACTGGACGTTACCTGGTGAGCAAATAGCACCAACCCGGATGGAAAATTATGCAAATTTTGTAGTCAACGCCGAGCATCTGTTACCAGTTCAGGGCTTGCACAATTCCGCTCTCAATGAAGAAAAACACTATCTACAAGTGTGCTTGCACTATGTAAAATTACTTGATCAAGTTACAGACCGCAATATATTTGGTTGGAGAATCAAAAAGTTTATGTTAGATATTTTTGACCTAACGGACCAAGAGTACAATGACATGCATGCGGGTGTGCAGACTTTAAAAAAACAAATCATAGCAGAGCTGTACCTTTGCAAAGACATAAATTTAGTCAAGGTCTCTATAGAAAATATTATCACAAAGGCCAAAAAAGACCATGATCTTGTATTTTAATCCTGCATATTTAACACACCCAACTATTCAGCAAGTGATAATCGACCATCGTGGCCCGGATACCTTATCTAAGTTGGCAAATCTTAGAAAAATTGACAGGTATCACACAGCATGGTATTCCAGGAAAGGTATCAATCTGCTGCCGTTTAAATCTGAATTGGTGAATGTTCCCGGATTCGCCATGCCTGACTATGATCCTGATCACAACCGGTCCTGGACCGAGGTCACTGATCAACGTTGTCTAGAGTTACGGAACACACACTTTGATTGTCCCTGGACTGTGCTGTGGAGCGGCGGCATTGACAGCACTGTGATCATGGCATCCTTGATTCGAAATCTAACTCGTGCGGATTTTGATAACATCACCATTGCATGCACTCCCATCAGCATCTGGGAAAATCCGCAGTTTTATTTTGATTATATAAAACCCAATTTCAAAGTTGTTGACGGTATGGACCTGCTGTGTACTAATTTTGAAAATCAAGATGCCTATTTTATTGACGGGTTTCCAGCTGATCAATTGACTGGTTGCGTGGGCGGCTACATAGCCAAACTATATCAAAATCCAGGACTATTACATACCAATGTGATCAAGAACAAAGATTGTGCTATTAATTATATTGCTGATCTAACTGATAAAAATTTTGCTGAATGGTACTATCATGTGCTTGTGACCAATGCTGACAGTGCCGGTGTTCCTATCACAACATTTCACGACTTTGTCGGGTGGTCTGGATTCAACAATGCCTGGGCTTCGGTCAAACTGGAATTTCTGTCCCATGGTAAATGGAAAAATCTCAAAAATGCAAAACACTACATTGATAAATTTGTGAATTGGTACGACAGCAACGACTATCAGCAATGGGCCATGAATAGTAAAAATGCTAGTGAAAAAATAGGTTCCGGTGCTGCAGACTTTAAACTGGCTGCAAAAAAATACATCTACTCAGTAGACAACAACAGTTATTATTTCAAGTTCAAAACCAAAATGGCATCAAATGACATATATGATCGCAAATTGACTGATCACTGGTGCTGCATCGACGATGATTGGAATCTGTTGAATCTTCAAGAGCACCAGGATCAAATCATCAGTATGTTGCCCAATCATCTAGTGTAATCAACCCCCCCAGATAATGAAACACGGCCCGATCCTCTGGCACACGGTCACTCTGAGATACTGTGTGTTACGGTCGGGTTCTTCTAGCAGGTTTGCCAATCTGTGTCAACTACCCGGCATCAAGCAACGTTGTATATGTATGCAACACAATAATCAATCAGACTGTACAGATTCCAAACAATCAAAACTGTCTGACCCCGCTGAATCAGAACCACTCTTTCCCACCAGTTACGATTGGAGACAATCCAATTGTGATGAACGGCGCAGTGGCCCGTGTTGTCGAAGAGATGATCCGGAATTGACCAAGTATGTGCTTGACAGACTGGCACAGGCAAGACATCTTGCACTGGCTCGCTATTGTGAAATTCACGCTCCCATAGTACAGTGGTAGTACAATACATTGGTAATGTATAGACACAAGTTCAATTCTTGTTGAGAGCACCAAATTTGTTCAATGCTGACAGAGGGTTATTTAACAAAATTGATCCATAAGTATATGCATGGACCAACCTCGCAAAATAATCCCTATTCAGACCACACAGGCACCTGACCCAGAATATAAAAATTATGGCTCAGATTCACATACCATATTGGCTGAAACTTTTATGGCTGAAGCTCGTCCTAGAGTTGAAAGTCGTAAACAGAAAAATCTAACCGAAGTTGTACAGCAAACACAAACGTCGCGCAAGCACCGCGTGGCACTGGTTGTGGCTCCTGAATGGACACAACTGGCACCACCGTACGGTATTGCCAGAATGAGCGCACTTGTCAAACACGGCGGGTGGCCTGCACGAGTATGGGATATTAACATTCAGGCCATGCATGAATCCGGTGCAAGAGAATTGTGGACTGCATACGAAGATTGGAAATGGATGGAACCAAATTACAGTCAAAATATTCACGGACTGATTGAACCCACATTACGCAAATACATGGCCGAAATCATAGAATGGGCGCCTACTGTTATCGGATTTAGTACCTGGTACACCAACGACAGTTGTACCATGTGGATGGCTCGCGAGTTTAAAAAACTCATTCCCGGAGTGACCATTATTGTCGGCGGCGCCAATGCTACACAATTAAAAATTACAGATGTAGGCGTGGCTGATCACGTGGTCAGTGGCGAAGGCGAACTGTGGTTTGTGCGAATACTTGAAAATTTAGAAAACCCCACTGAAGAAATCCCGCACATTTGTACACAAAGCAAAGATCAAAAAATAGACCTTGACTCAATGCCGCCGGCTGACTATTCTGACATGGACATTAGTCTCTACGACAGCCAAGGCATCAGTTCTGAATTCAGTCGTGGCTGTACCAGTAATTGTGTGTACTGCAACGAAACAGTATTCTGGAAATATCGATCACGGCAAGCAGATCGTGTGTTGGACGAAATTGAAATTGTCTACAAACAGCAGAATATACAACAAGTCTTGTTCATTGACAGTTTGTTGAATGGCAATTTGCGTGAACTAGAATCATTTGCGGTGGGACTCATTGATAAAAATATCAAGGTTAAGTGGCAAGGGTATGCTCGTATAGACGGTAGAATGGATCGAGATTTTTGGGGACTACTGAGAAAAGCAGGAGCCAACGGGTTCGCATTTGGTGTGGAATCTGCATCACAGAAGGTGTTAGATCTTATGAAAAAGAATTGCAAAGTTGAATGGATTGAACAAAACTTTCGTGATCTTGAATCAATAGGGATGAAGAATAATTTTGCCACTTGGTTTACTGGTTTTCCCGGGGAAGAATTGACTGACGTAGCACAAACAATAAGCATGATATGGAATTTGCGTGTGTCAGGAATGGGAGGATTGAGTTTAGGCTCTTGCGGACTTGGGCACAATACTCCACTGGATCTTGAGCGTGAACGTTTTGGAGTAGCGTCACAAGAATGGTGCTTTGGCTGGGTCACTGCTGACGGTAAAAATACTGCATTTGGTAGATTTGTTCGTTGGAAAGCGGCCAATGTGCTGTTGGAACAATTTAGATTGCACAATGTACCCGAGTGGGTACAGCCGATTAAACAATATCCCACATTGGAAAATCACTATCGCATAGAATATGATCCTGCCAATTGGGTTGATCGTATTCCTTCAGAGAAAGACTTTGATTATGACATAATCAAAGATGATATCAATCCCATTGCCAATCAGTTGATAAATGAGATATGGCCATTCTTACGGGTAACATGGCTTGCTATGGGTGCTTACAAATTTCATTTAGAATTTGATCCTGATCAGGACTTGAAAGAATTTGGCTATCTGCGTTATCCACGCGGAGGCGAACATAGATTCTGGGCCAGATATGATTTTGAAATTGATGCCAATGGGGTATGGTCAGCAGATTTTGATATTAAAATGCAAGGCGAACCCTGGCATGGTGAATCAACTGATTTTCACTTTGAGTGGAAACACACAGACACATGGTCCAGGCCCATGGTTGACAAACAATAAAGATAAGTATATACTGTAGGTTAAGACTGTATGAAGTAGATAGAAAAGGATTCTGGACGGGAGTGCAAATCTCCCCAGGTCCACCATAAGCATACTATAAAATCCGTGGTTGGGCACACATACCAATGTCCATTAGTATGTTTCTGATGGGCCTGCATAGTTTCGACAGGGTCAAGAGTACAGAAATGGACAGTCCGGCAATGTAGAAGCCGTTAGGGTTGGGGAGACTCGACCGTAGACACAAAAAAAGTAAAAGCAAACGACTCACAGTTCGCATTGGCTGCGTGAAAACGCACCCTAGGGTAAGACATACCTCGTAACAGAAACTCGAATCAGCCCACTTCGGTGGGCTTTTTCTTGACCTATTGATGTAATAGGAATTTACAATTGAAAAATATCATTTTGTAGTTGACTCCTATAGTAAATAGTCGTACAATAGTATTTTAACAGAAAGGTATCTATGTCGATCACAATCAAAAACTTGGAGGCAGCATTTGCTGGTGAGTCACAAGCACACACCAAGTATCGCTACTTTGCCAAGATGGCCCGAGCACAAGGCCACGAAGATGTTGCACTACATTTTGAACACACAGCAGATCAAGAACTGCTGCACGCCTGGGGACATTTAGAATTGCTGGTTGGTAAACCAGATGTCAAGCAGTGTTTGGAAATGGCCATTGCAGGCGAGACCCATGAGTTCACCACAATGTACCCCACAATGCAAGCAGAAGCCATTGCCGAAGGCAACACCGCTGCTGCTAGTGAAGCTGCAGATCAAACAGCAGAATCAAAACAACATGCTGAAGAATTTGCCGCAGTTCTAGCTCAGGCTCAACGGCGGTTCACTGCCCTGGCCAAAGTCGAACAGCGTCATGCTGCGGCATATACTCAAGTTCTGGAGGCACTATAATGGATCATGTATGCGTTATTTGCGGTCATGTGCATGATGAAGAACTTGAAGGAGTTTGGGATACCTTGCCCGAAGATTTTCCCTGCCCCGAATGCGGTGGCTTCAAAGAAGATTATGTAGAAATGTGATTTGACTCCGTGGTGATTGCTGTTGCTCAGAGAACTTGACACAGCATCAAGTTTGTTGTATAATCAACAACAGATCAACCACAAAGGAAAATTATGAACTATCAAAAAGACCCCACAGCCGGACTCAGCAATGAAGCTGCTGTGGCCATGATCGGCAACAGATACAATCTGGTGCTGGTGGCATCACGTCGAGCGCGGGAACTGTCACGTGGAGATGTTGCCCAGGTTCGTAGCCAGCACAGTCCAGTGGTAACTGCACTGTTGGAGGTTGAAGCAGGACATGTGGGCATTGATTATCTCTACAAGCCACAAGACGTTGCACCACGCCGTAGAAGGTTAGATCGTTGATGGCTGGCAAAATTTGGGATTCCATTGACGGAACTGTGCTCAAGAGCTTGCCCAACGCGGCTAGAGGATATGAACAAAGAATCACAATCCCAGAATTTACATTTTTGGGGGTTCATAATCAGCCCGATTTTGGTGACATTATCATGTGGTTCTATGGCAAAGATAAAACTATTGAACTCAAGAGTTTGAAACAGTACCTGTTTCAATATCGAGATACTGTCATCAGTTACGAACGTTGCCTGGATGTGATGTACAAACATCTTGTGGCAGCATACACTCCTGACCGCCTGCGCATTGAAATTGAATTTCGGCCACGTGGAGGTATCAGCAGTAGCATGACAGTTGACAGTGATTGGGGCCACCTGGGTGGTTCTGATACACTGTGGCAACATCATAAAAATTAAGGAACATATGGATTATAAAGTTAAAGATATTGGCCTAGCCGGCTGGGGACGCAAGGAAATTGCCATTGCCGAAAG